>JAAOEI010000810.1_pt1 | contig 11793 bp, 18 predicted proteins | sample 7059261 | NCBI WGS metagenome assembly JAAOEI01 (sample SAMN14008812, study PRJNA610033) | viral metagenome | isolation source: viral particles filtered from seawater | place: China: Hangzhou Bay, Yangshan Deep Water Harbour | collected 2017-10-31
GAGCATCTACGCCTGGACAGCCGCCGACCAGGCGTGGTGGCGGGGCTACCAGGCTGGAGCGAAGGACGCATTGCATCAACTGGTCAACGAGCTATGAAGGGCTGGCAGATCCGACTGTGGGAATCCTTCATGATGTTGGTCAGCGTAGTCATTGTCGCTGCCCTGGCCTACCTGCTGGTCAAGATCATCATCTACCTCAACTGATGGCCGATCCCACTTTCATGGTGATCGACCTCGCCTACCACGATCTGTTGATCGACGATGAGGTCGATCTGGAGCCGCCGCACACCTTCCTCACTTATGGGCCATTCGAGACAGAAGACGACGCCCGAGTGTTCGGTGAGCTCCACCTGCAACTGTTCGGTACCTACAAGCTTCCAGTTTCGCCGACCTGACGTCGGCGGCAATTGAAAGATGCGGGAGAGGGGAGCCCAGGGGGATGGGCTCCCTTCTCGCACCTCTAGCGACAGGAGGCTCAATGTCCCTTCCCCCCGAACGCCGCATCTTCAAGCGGCTGGTCGAGCAACTCTTCGACCTCAAGAAGTTCGCCGCCAACCCGCGGCAGCGCACACCCACGGGGATCTCCCAACTCGACGACATCGTGTGGGGCCCCGCCGAGGGTGAGGTGGTCACGTTCATCGCAAGGTCGGGTATCGGTAAGAGCCTGATCGCCACGAACATCGTGACCAACAACCCTGACGCCAAGATCATCTTCTTCTCGTTGGAGATGCCAGCCCACATGTGCCTCATGCGAATGTGGGCTCACCAGGCAAACCGCGACCACGACGAGATCTTCGATCTCGTCTACAGGAACGAGATCCCCGACGAAGTGTTTGAGCTCAACTCGGCGCTCCCATGGGCTATCGTCGTCGACGAGCCTGGCCTGACCCTCGACGACATGACCGTCTATATCGAGGCGTACGAAGAGGAATTCGGAGAGCGTCCCGACACGGTCGTGATCGACTACCTGGAAGAGGTAGGAGGGGCCAAGGCCAGCGGCGAGGGCTGGACGCGCACGGAGGCGACCGCCTCCGCCCTCAAGGTGTGGGCTCGAAAGCAGAAGGTCGGCGTCTACTCCCTCCACCAGGCCAACATGAAGACCGAACCGTGGGAGCCTGTCATACAGTCTTCGGCGAAGGGTGGGGGCTTCACCGAGTCTGACGTGGTCGTCGGCCTCTGGAAGCCAGGTAAGGATCCCGACTTGGGGGTGGCGGCCCGCGAGGCGCGTCAGAACGACCTCCACATGAACGTGATCAAGAACAGGATCACGGGCAAGCTCGCCGATGAGGTCGAGTTCCTCATCACTTCCTCGATGCGCATTGTTCCCCTGTACGACCAGCTTCGGGCTGTCGCTGACCAGGAGGAATTCGCCTGGTGACCTGACGGTGGTCGCACTTGAAAGGTAGATGGGTTACTCCGATCAGCCTTTCAATCAACGGATACACAGCCTCGGTGATGCAGCCGAGGCTGTGTTTCTTGAGGTGGCACCGCTCGGCTCTGCCGAGCGTCTCGGGTGGAACCGTCCGAGCGTCTCTATGTCGCTCATGGATCCGATGCTCCGTCACCTGCCCGACTACTACACGGGCACGGGCTGGCTCGTCGAATGCATGGGGTGCGGGCAGGACAGGACGGTCAAACTCAAGCTCGTCAAGTACGACGCTCTGCTCGCCTGGAACAAGGTGCAACGTCTCGCCCTGTTCATCAACAACAGTGCTGACAGGGAGTGGGTGCTCGCCTCGATGGAGGGAGTCAAGCGTGCCGTGGGGCGTGCGCGACGTGCGGGACGCATCGACGCTTTCTCGAATGACGGCAACGAGTTCTACGGCATCCCCTTCTCTGACTTGCGGGACGACCCCGACTCCGTGGGGGGCCAGCTATGAAGACTCTCTCCACTGACACATACACCGAGTACGGCGACGGTTTCGTAATCCACGTCGCCGTGATGGTCTACCACCCGCCTTGCGATAAGACCTACCACGGGTACACGGCTCACCGATGTGAAGCCCTTCGCAGCGTCGAACGCGTGGGGAAGCTCGGGGGCGTACCTCAATGGATCAAGACGGGGGATCACACTCAATGAGCCCTTCCGTATGGCCTGTGGAAGGTCGCGACTACATCCTCGACCAAGCCGAACCCCTCTGGCCGCACGTCGAGAAGCCTGAACACGCAGATCTTCTTGTAGAGATCATCGACTCTTGGGATCCCGAAGACGAAGACCGTCGCGCCTTGGAAATGCACGCCTGGCAGCGGGCCACCTATCGAGAGATCGCCGAAGCCTTTGGCCTGTCAGGCAGGCCCTCAGGCTTCTTCCGAGTCCAACGAGCCATCAAGCGGCTCAAAGAAGAAATGGAGAAACACCTTGCAGACAGCAAATGAAATCATTACAGAGATGGTCGCCGCAGGCCAGCCTGCAGCAGCCATCCAGGCGAAGCTGAGGGAGGGCTTCAACGACGCCGACATCTCCGTCGAGCTCGCCATCCAGTCCCTGGCGCTAGGCCAGGACGAACTGCTGGCCCTACAGGTCAAGCTGTTCGCGGAGGCGGTCAAGCTGGTCGGAGCCCAGGTTGACGTCGACGGCATGGTTCAGGCGTACCTGGACTCGTTCCACCTCGCCGCAGACGCCTTCTTCTACGACGCCGTCAACGGCCTCATCGAGGCGGACGTCGTTGAGGGAGAAGTCGCAGAGATCCCAGGGCAGATCGGCCTCGAAGAGGCGTTCGGGGCCCTGGAGGAAGAGTGAAGCCAGGTGCCTGGTATCGAGTCCCTGCCTATAAGCAAAGCCATCGGCTCAGCAGCGACGGCGTTGATGCGATTTGTGGAAGACCTCTTGATCTCCCTGCTGCCACCAAGCGAACGTGGCCAGGGGGCTGGTGGGCGCGGCTCACCGAAAGTGAGACAGGCCGTTGCGGATACTGCAAGTCGCATGGGGTCGATCATTTCAGAGAGCGTCAAGCATCTCGAAACGGAGATGGGTCGTCTGACGTTGAAGCATGGATCGCTCGAATCAAGGCTCAGCAGCATCGAGCGCGACCTGTCGACGCTAGAGCTCTCGCTCGACTCCGTAATTTCGAGAAGGTCTGCGCCCGAATCCAACGTGAACTCGGGGGGGATTGGGTCGTCTGAGCCTTGCGCGTGTGGGGGCCAGATCATCCCCGTGGATCCCTTTGGGCCCTACCCCCGCAACTGGCAGAACCCTCAGATGCCCGAAGTGAACCGTTGGACAGACCACGACCACCCCGCATGAAGAACACACCGTTCCGTCACAAGCCAGGCTGTGCTCGTCGCTACCCAGACGAGGAACGCTGCCAGTGCTGGTCGCCGTTCGGGATGATCGTCTCACCGTTCCCTAACAGGGCGACTCGCCGCCGCATGGCGGCGCTCGCTAAGAAAGTGGAGAACAATGGGTAGACACCAAGACTGTTCACACTGTCAGCATGGCAGGATCACGATCAGTGGCTAACCCGTCAGGAAGGGCAGGACGCGATGGAGAGCACAAGACGAACTCCTACCTGGCAGCTGCTGGGTTTCGGGATGTCGAAAGAGAAGGCAAGAGGGCGGCCTCGCTGGACAACGTCGCTGTCGACCTCACCGTCCCTGTCGAAACGAAGCGACGGGCCACCCTCGCCATCCCCGAGTGGACTCGAAAAGTCGAGTCCGTTCACGGGGAGGAATGGGCACTGTTCGTTATTCAACGTGACGCGAGAAAGAAGCTCCACCCCGACCTGATGGTCGTGCCCGCTCAGATGGGAGCGGACATGCTCTATCTGCGTGAGCAGATCGGTGACCCGCAGGACATCGAGGTCGGATTCTGGTGTGAATACGAGGGCGCGTATTTCACAGTGCCCTACGACGACGAGTACGGCCACTTCGGCTACCCGTGCATGGATGACATGGGCAACCCTGGCATCCATGTGCGAGCGGTAGTCAAGATTGGGAGGGAGCCATGAGGGATCTGTATGTGCGGAAGGAGCACATCAACCAAGTCATTGGGAGCGGCCTTAGCTGGTGGTCAACGGGCGTTGCCTCCCTTTCCGATGTTCTGTTGTGGCTCCGTGAACAGTGGCGGTGTACCACCTGCGGAGGGACGGAGACTTGGGCAGAGGATCGCCCCTGCCCTCATTGTGTGGACGGATGGGTCATACCCAACCTCGACGCAGCGAAATGGGGCGACCCACGGGGTTCGGAGGAAACCGCAGCCAATGTGATCGTGGCGTGGCTGACAGCATTAGGGGCAGAAGGTGACGACCCTACAATGGAGAACAAATGGAACTGATCGCATTCTTCGCCATCATCGGGCTCATGTGGCTCGGCTTCGAGAACCCTCAGTGGTCGGCTGGCCGCACCTTGGCAGCCATCATGGGCGTGATCCTGCTGCTGGCGATCGTCAGCTAGACCTGACGCGGGGCCGCTTGTCGTAGCGGTGCCGCGGCGCGTCGGGATCATCCTCTGAAATGAGGATCCGTTCCTCCAGGCCCCTCCCCACAGCGGGCCCTCCCACTGCGGGCGGGAGCGGTATGTCGTCGCTGCCGTCCAGAATCGAGACGATCAGATAGTCCAGGGGCGACTCAGCAAAGATGGCAGCGTCTGACTCGTCGAGAGTTGAAAGGATCGTGGCCAGATCCTCAGCGTTGATGAAGACAGCGGTATCAGTCTCGTCGAGAGTCGAGATGATGGTCGCCAGGTCGACTGGTTCGGAGCCGATCCAGGCGAGGTTGTGATCGAGGGTTGTGGTGATCACGAAGTCTCGGCCACTCTCGTTGTAGACGTAGAAGTCGGTGCCGTCGAGTGTTGTCACGACGGTCGCCAGGTCAACCGCTTCGAGCCAGAAGAACCCGTCTGTGGCGTCCAGGGTTGAGATGATTGTCGCCAGGTCTTCAGCGTTGAGGTAGGTGGCTGTGTCCGTCTCGTCGAGAGTCGAGACGATCGTTGCCAGGTTGAGAGCTTCAGTCCAGAAGCGTCCGTCCGACCCGTCGAGGGTCGAGACGATCGTGGCAAGGTCAACGGCTTCAGCGAGTAGCAACCCGACCGTCCCGTCGATCGTGGAGACGATCGTCGCTAGGTCGGAAGGTGCTTCGTCCATTGTCTGCGCCTGAGTCGGCCCGTCCAGTGTGGATGTGACCACAAGTTGGCGACCAGTCTCGTCATAGGTCGTGCTGCCAGCATCGGGCACTTCCAACTCGACGTAGTCAATCTTCCAGACGCGGTTGCCCGTGGTGCCGTTCGACTTCTCAGCCCACACTCGCAGCTGGAGGTCGGAGTAGTCGGTGATGTTGTCCGCTTCGGCAGCCGACAGGGTGTAGGTCTGAGTGGTCAGAGTGGTTGTGTCGATGGCTGCGCCCGTAAGCGTGGCGATCAGGGTGCCCTGTGATCCTTCAGAGACGTAGCCCTGGCGGAGTTCAGCCTGCCCACGGTGGGCACCGCCACCGTTAGAGTTTTTCGCCCAATGGCAGCGGATGATGTGACCCGTGCTTGAAGATGGGTCAGTGACATCGGACAGTTCGACAGCGAACGGTTCGGTGCTGTCGGGAGACGAGTCGGAGAGAATGACGGTGCCGTCAGGAGACGCACCGTCGTCTATGTCAGACCAGAGAGGTGTGGTCGTCCACGGCGAAGTGACAATGTCCGAGCTTGGGCGCGCGAACTGCGCCATGGCTACCGCCTATGTATGGGTGCGACGATGTGTTCGCTGATCTGTTTGCGAGTGCGCTCGTACAGGAACTTCGATATGCGCTTCTGAGCTTCCATGCTCTGCGCTACCTCACGGCGAAGTCGGATGACTCTCACCCCCAACAGGGCGAGAGCCACCACTTCCAACGCTTCTATGACAGCGTCAACAATCAGGCGAGCTTGACTCCCATGGACACGTCCAGCTGGTCGCCGTTGACCAGGGTGCGTGCGGTTGACAGATCAACCCAGGCATAGAAGATGCCCGCCGTACCCGACGCATCAGACGCAAGGACAAGTTGGTTCGCAGTCGTCCAGGTACCAGTCGCGTTGAACGACTTGGTTACCGACGTCGACTTCATGTCGCCGCCGTCCAGGGCAGGGGCTCCCCAATCGGTCGTGTTGCGGGCGACCGAGATGCCGCCATAGCCAGAACCCGTCACTTCGGGGGTGAGGGTGGCCATCGTGTCTGTCTCCGCAGGTGCGGCGTCATTGAACAGACGGAAGAAGAACACGGGCGTATGATTGTTGCGGAAGAACGTCTCGATGATGTATTGCTCACCAAGGTCGGTGAGCGAGTTCAGCAAGAACTCTTCCCGCAGCATGATTTCTTTGTCGTCGAGTGATCCCTTGATCACGTCGCCAAGATTGATCTCCCCTTGGCTAGGAGTCCAGATGAGCGACTTCCGCCCATCCTCCATCGTTCGGTAATGCCCGAACCGATAAGCAGTATGAATGCTCATTCTCAGTCTCCGTAGTAGGTGATGAAGATGTCAGACGTGGCGCTCGTAGAGATCAACTTGATCGATGCAAGCTCGTTGCCGAACACTTCGATGTTTCCGTTCGCAGCCACGAAGTGACCGACCGTGCTGGTCGGATCAGTCGCGTCGCTGCGATAACGGACGGCCTGTCCGCCGACCGTTATCAGCGCTGACTTTGCCCCCGCAGGGACGGTCAGACCAGTGGCCGTCACTGCGTCCTGAGTGAAGTTCTCAGTGGACAGCGGACTGCCAAAACCTGCGCCTCTTGCTCCTAGCATTTACCCCACTCCTATCGCAATGCCGACGACCACCAGGATGGCGGTGACGAAACTGACCCAGCCAACCTTGTCGCCGTGGGAGTGTGCGTCGTACCGCCTCTCCAAACGGTCGAACCTTTTGTCCATGTGTTTGGCGTGTTGGAGGAACAGGTCTTTGTCAACTGGTTCGACCATTTCACCCTCCCATCACCTTCGCGATGTGCGATTCAGCTGACGGCCACAGCATGTGCGGGCCCAGCCACATCCACACTCCGAATGCGATCCACCATGTCAGTGGAGCGGCGTGAAAGATGGGGCGTAGATGGTCGGTGACCATCTCGCCCTTGCCCGCACCGAACCATTCGATGAGGGCGAACTGCACGATCCAGAGAACTATCCAGATCGTCAGCCAGTCGAAATCCCAAGCTGACCAGTTGATGGTCATGGATACACCATGCTCCCGTTGACAGCCACACTCACGGGCGTGGTGCCCGCTGCGGCTGCCAGGATCATCTTCTGGTGGGCAGAGCGAGTCCTCTTCCCGTAGACCCCATCAACCGTGAGGGGCTTGTCCTCGTAGTCGGTGAAGCCAGCCGTATTCAGATCTTCCTGCAGATCGGTGATGAACTCGATCATGTCCTCTTCTCCTGTGTCGGGTAGCTCGGGAATCGAGTACCCGTCGAAGGTGCCTTCAGCGGGCACCTCTTGAATCTTGCTCTGCACGACCCCCCCGTTCGAGTAGGCAAACGAGCCGATACCCGTGCCCGAAGACGGAGGCGTGTCGACGCCCTTCGGCCAGAAGTCCACATGGATGTGGTCGTAGTGGTTCCTCACCCACCACAAGATGTAGCGGATCCCGAAGAGCTCCCTGTTGTCGCGGAGGAATTGGGCGATTGCATCCCCATTCACCTTCCAGTCTCCCTCAGCGATCGTTCCGATAGCTGGGGAGGTGTAGATGTCTAGGCCGTTGGCCCAGGAATGCTGTGACCAGGTCTGCGTACCCGCGATCAACCGTCTCTTGTACTGGCCGATACCTCGAAAGCGTCCAGCAAACTGTGCGCGGACGATCCCTTCGGTGGCCTCAGCCGCTGGGGTTCCAGTAAAAGCCAAATGTCCTCCTATAAACAGGGGCGTAACGTTCAGTTACCAATGGTGGAAAAGCGGTGAACGGAGCCCAGGTACCTGCCGTACCCTGCAGCCATGAGAGCGTCGGAAAGGTTCACACCGTTGACGTAGACCTCGGCGACGACGCGGCCATGCTTGTCGAAGCCGTTGCGGACGACCTCGACCTCCCCGTTAGCCACCGCAGCCTGCAGGTATTCCTGCGCTTCCCTGGCCGCCTCGGGGTCGTCCACCAGTTCTTTGGTGTCCAGGTAGGCGAGTCTGATCCGTGTGCCGTCCTCAAGCTCGATCGTGTCGCCGTCCACCGCGCGCACGCCTGTCGGCTCTCCGCCGTATTCGGGCTCTATGCCCGAAAGGCGGGCCAGGTCGAGGCGGCGCAGCGGCCTACCGTCAGGAGCGGTCGCTATGCGCCCCTCCCTCGTGGCCTTGTCGATGATGTCCTCGACCGTCTCACTGAGGTTTCTCGTGTCCTGTGCCAGGTCGTGTTCGGTCTGACCGCGAATGCCCACGGAACGAGCGAGCGACATGACGGCTGCACGAATCCTGTCGTCGATGCCAACATGGTCGGCGGAACCAACGCCCAGGCGTTGGGCCCGACGGTCGTCCTGCTGGAAGACGCCGAACGTCTCCAGCCACTCCCTCTGGAAAGGGAAGACCGATTCGTAGAGGGTGCGATAGATGTGAGGCACCTCGTAGTCGCCCGTTTGCACGTTGTCGACACCCACGTCGACGAAGTGTTCGAGGATCTGGAATGCCTGCTGCAGTCCAAGCGGGGCGGGCACGTCGTTGAAGTCCTTCCGCTGGAACATGTCTATGGGGATCTTCACGAGAGGCGTCAGGTTCTGACCTGCCCACTCCAACGCGCCGATGATCGGCCCGTCGGGGTTACCAGAGAAGCCCTGTATGAACTGTTCGAGATCCTTGACGGGAAGGTCGGGGGCAAAGATGAGGCGAGTCCAGGCCCCGTCGTCGTGCTCCATCAGGGTTCCCAGGCCGACAGCCTGTGAACCCATCCACGACGGGATCGGAAAGCTGCCGCCCTCAGCGTCGGGATCGTTGAAGCCCGCCTCGATGTTCTGCACGATCGACGTGTACCTATTGATGAGCGCGGGGCGTTCCAGCATGGTGCGGAACTGGAGGGGGATGTTGCGACGTGTCCACACGAAGAAGGGCACGAGCTTCTTGATCTTCGTCTCAAGCTGGGTCAGGTTGGCGTAGTCGAAGTGGACAGCGTTCACCATATCCCTGGCGAAGGCACCCGACCCAGCGTCACCAGCCCGATACCAGCGCCTGAACGCGGCCATACGCATGAAGTCCTCAGAGGACTGCATGAAGGAGCCTCCCAGGTTGAAGAGAAAGAAATCTGGCGACCAGAACTTCGCGCTGTGCTTCGCCCCTGGTCGTGTGCCGATCGGCAGATCCGAAGCGAATTCCGCCTCGAACACACCCGCCTCCTTGGCTGCCCTGAACACTTCAGCGTCGCCAGGGTCGAGTTTGGCTAGGGCCTGCTCCCAGGTATCACCAGCGTTGAGGGCGCGGCGGATCCTCAGCGCCTTGCTGTTGACCCACGCGTACTCGCGGAGGCCGACGTCGACGATCATGCCGTTCCACAGTCCACCGAGGATGTTGCGAGGAACGAAGGTCGGACGGGCTACGGTCGTAGCACCCTTCCAGTATCGCTCGAAACCCCGAGCCATCTCAGCCGCCAAACGAACGCCCGCAGGAGTCCACATGGCCGCTGTGTGGCGCGCCATCGATTCGAGCACCAGCGCAAGGTGCTCGTCGATCAGCTTGTCGTTCAACTCCTTAGCCCCCAAGCCAATCGCTGACTGGTCGACGAACCCAGGCAGTGTGGCCACGTCCACCCTCTGAGCGTCCACGCCGCTCTTGAGGGACTTGATGCGGGCCTCGATCCACTCTTCGAGCGTCTCACCCTGGTCGAGCATGTCGGCTAGTTCGCCCATCGCCTCGTCGAGGAAGTGGGCCTTCTCCCCACTCAGGGCGCGATGGTGCATGAGCTCGATCAGGTTTTCAGCGACGCTCTCGGCGCTGTTGTTGAGTTCGTTCAGCTGCTTCTCGAAGAACAGTTGCCTGTCGGCGTCCGTGACTGTCTGGTTGTAGTGAGGCTCGAAGCCGATCTTGCTCGTCCGCCCAGGTGTCGGGATCGAAGAACGACCCTTGCCCAGCATGGTCGCCTGGCGGACGGCGTAGTATTCGGCGGCTTCAATAGCGTCGCCGTAGAACTTCGACACTTCGGGCGACACCTCTTGGAAGATCGAGTTGGCCATGTCTTCCACAACGCGCATGGCTTCGGTTGTCGAGTTCAGCATGCGGGTGAGGTGCGAATGGGTGAGCATCCTCAGTCGGGCCGTGATGCCACGGGCCAGCGGAGCGTTCTCCACCAGGCTGTGCACCCTGTGGTAGTCCTTGGCCGTCAGGTGGCGGGCCAGGGTCTTCTGGTTCTCAGCCCACACTTCGGCCAGCTTGTCGGGGTTGCCTCGTGTTCCCTTCGATGCGACGATGTCTTCCAATTCGTCGAGGACGGCCTTGAGGGCCCGTCCTGTCTGCTCGTCGGTCAGGTCGTTGAAGCCTGATCGTGCGTAGATGCTGATCTTGGGAAGCAGGTCGTGGAGGTAGAAGAACTCTTCGATCTCAAACGGCAGGTTGCCCTTGTTCGTCGCCACGTCGAGCAGTGGGCCCAATTCGGGAACATGGAGGCCAGCTGCCTTCACCTCGGTGATGAGTTGGCGCACCGACTTGGTGGCGTTGTCGGTGGTGCCGAACCTCTCCAACGCTCGCACCAGCGCGGGCCGAACCTCATCGATCTTGGGGATCACGCGCTCGGGCTCGATGCCCCAGCGGACAGCGTAGGAACCGTCACCTAGCGGCTCGATAAGCAGACGGTTGGAGTCCAGCCCAGCGAGGTCAAGTAGCGCTCGGACGGCTGTCTCCTGTTCGGCCACCACCTGCCAGTCGCCTGCCCGTAGGGCGGCGACGACACCAGCGCCCGCGCCTTGAACCTTGGTGCCGTCCACGGTGTCGGCCAATCCCTGTATGGAGCCTCTGTCCACCATGTCTTCGACGGATTCGATCCACCCACGGCGGAGGCCGTCAGCCGCTGCAGCAGGATCCGCATTGCCCATCTTCTTGTAGGAGGCTTCAAGCAGGCCCTTCCACGTCGGATCATGGAAGAGCGGATGTGCAAGGGTTGTCTCTCGGAGCCCAGGGGGGGCACCCTGGTCTACCAGGGCCCCCAGGTCGAGATCAGCGTCACGAAGCTTCTGGACGATGTCCTCGTATGCGGCGGTTAGCTTGGCTCGCAGCGCCTCGGCTTCTGCCAGGAGCTCTGCTCGGCGAGCTTCGAAAGCTTCGAGTCCAGGGAAGATCTCGTACCGACCAGCGCTCTTCTCCTTGATGATGCGCTTAGGGAACTCCCTGTGGAATCCCTCATCAGTGATCGCTACGATCCCTCGCCTGACCGACACGGGCGTTCCGATCGGTTCGTCAGGAGCGGTGTCGGGTGGTCGTTTCCTTCTCGGAGCTCCCGCCGCTCCTGCAGCGTCGGGGTCGGGGTAGACCTCGTCAAGCACCTTGCGGATGTTCTCGGGGGTGAGCTCGTCGTCGGCGAGCTCATCCATCAGCCTCCCGATCTGAGCCATGTCCTCCCTGGGTGCGTTGGGAGCCTTCGCCGCTCGGATGCGGTCAAGGTTCTCAAGGGGCTGCTCGCCTGCTTCGGACGGCAGGAACCCAGGGTTGGGTTCGTACTCGCCGCGGCCAGGCACGAACGTGAACTCGCCAGTAGCGTGATCCCACTTCGGAACCCGAGCCAGTGGCGAACCAGAGCCCGCAGTCTCAGCTGTTCCAGGGATCGATCCGCCGACACCCTGGTACTCGTCGGGAGCTAGCAGTCGACGCTGCTCCGTCCACCACGCCCTGGCTTCGTCCAACCCATCATCGCCTGCCAGGGGGAAGATCTTCTGTCGGCCATC
>JAAOEI010000811.1_pt1 | contig 11786 bp, 9 predicted proteins | sample 7059261 | NCBI WGS metagenome assembly JAAOEI01 (sample SAMN14008812, study PRJNA610033) | viral metagenome | isolation source: viral particles filtered from seawater | place: China: Hangzhou Bay, Yangshan Deep Water Harbour | collected 2017-10-31
ACAGCACCTACATCTGGAACAATATCAATATTTAGATATTATTATAGCGTAATTGGTAATACAATGTATGTGGAATATTTCTTTATGCAAACTGTTGCAACAGGTTCAAATAAAGCCGCTGCAAAAGAAATGGCATTTGTTAGAGCTGAGGCTGATCGGCTCGGACTTAATCTCAGAACTTCTGCAGAGCAATATTCAAAACTTGCTGCAGCTGCTAAAGGAACTGCATTACAAGGCCAAGCAACCAGAGACATATTTACATCCATATCACAAGCAGCAACGGTGCTTGGTCTTTCAGCCGATGAAGCTGGCGGTGCATTAACAGCAATTCAGCAAATTATATCGAAAGGAACGGTATCAGCTGAAGAATTGCGCGGTCAGTTAGGCGAGAGGCTTCCAGGTGCATTCCAGATTGCCGCTCGATCTATTGGCGCAACTACTCAAGAACTGGACAAAATGTTGAGGACTGGAAGCGTAACAGCTGAACAGTTGTTGCCTGCATTGGCTAGAGAACTAGACAAAACATTTGGCCCACAGGTTGAAGTTGCTGCGAAAGATTTAAATGCACAAATAAACAGATTTGATACTGCTTTATTTGATTTAAAAGTTGCGTTAGGTGAAACAGGTGTTATCGATTTTTTCTCAGAAGCAGTTAAGACCGCCACAGCGTTTTCTGAGGTTATAACTCTAAAAGTCATTCCGTCTGTTCAAAGTTTTGCAAGTGCGCTAGGTATAGCAACCAGCGACAAAAGCGACGAGGAAAGTTATGGCGGTGTAATCTGGTTTTTAAATCAGGTTTCAGGAAAATCCGAAACAGCAGCAGAAAATACTAAGCAACTTGCAGACGGATTATCAAAGATAGCTGTATCTCAAACAATAAATCCAGATAGCACACCAATCAGTAGATTGTCTGAGAAATTAAAGCAAGAAGCAGAGGTAAGAAAAGAGAATGATCAAATATTAAAGCAAAATGTAAAGGCAGGTAATGATTATATTCAGAACTTGAAGCAACAGGCTTCCGAAATAGGAAAGACAGAATCAGAATTAAGAGAATTAAAAGCCGCTCAACTTGGCGTTTTGGATGCTGCCAGACCTTATCTCAAAACTATTGAAGAACAGCTTGAAAAAGAAGAAAAGCTGCGTATTGAACGAGACAAACAAGCTAACGATTTACGCCGCATCGAAGATATAACGGAATCAGTAAAAACCAAGCAGGAAGTCTACAACGAAACAGTAGCAGAGTTAGGCAGACTACTAAGCGAAGGGCTTGGATTAGAAACTTATAACCGCGCATTACAACAAGCGCAGGAAGAATTAACACGGACAACAGAAGTAAACAGACGCGCGACCGACGAAATAGAACAGCTTTGGATACAAGCTGGCCGCAACATACAAAGCACATTAGCTGACAGTATCTTTAATTTTTTCAGAGATGGCTTAAGCGGTCTTGTTTCTAACATTGGCACAGCATTAGGTCGTATTGCTTCACAGTTTGCGGCGGTCAATATAGCGCGTTCACTTGGCATTGGCTCATTGCTTGGCGGCGCAGTAGGAAGTGCAGCAGCTAGTACGGGTGGCGGTATAGGCGCATTTGATATTGCGAGTCTTGGGTCAAGTGCGTTAAGTCTAGTTAATTCTGGATTTGGTATCCCGTCATTGGCTGGCGGTTTATTAAGTTCAGCCGGAAGCGCCTTAGGAATATCAGGTTTATCTGGTTTTGGTGCAGGATTGTCTGGAGCTGCGACATCTGGAGTATTCGGCGCAGGCGGGATTTCTTTTCTTGGCGGAGGCATTGGATCAGCTGGAACTGCTGCTGGAGTTGTCGGCACAAGTGGAGGCATTTCTGCTTCATTAGGCGCTTCAGCCGCATCATTCGCAGGCCCTGCAGTAATTGCTGCAGCAGTCGACTTCGGATTACGTCAACTATTCGGCGACAAAAAACTAGGCGGGGCTGCTGGTGACATTCTAGGCTTCGTTCCAATTATTGGAACTTTAATAAATGGGCTGTTCGGGCGAGGTGCTCCGAAGTTCAGGCGCGAAGAATTAGTAGGAAGTGTTGGCGCTGACGGCTTTGAAGGAGTCTTTAACACTCAATTTCGTGAGAAAGGCGGCGCGTTACGTAGTTCGAGATTCAGCAACTTTATTCTTGATACAGATTCCGGTCAACTGCTTAATAGCTTTGGTCGTCTGTCAGAGAGCGGTAACTTTCCAAAAGGTCTTGCTGATTCGGTTATTGATCCAGCAACCAAACGCGCTTTAGAAATAGGAAAATTCCTTGACGAATCATTCACAGCCATTGCTGACAGCGCAAAGAACGCTGCAGAACAGTTGGGCATCAGCACAAAATCACTGGATTCATTCAGTGCTGAGATAGACCTAGTTAGCGAAAAAGGTGAAACGCTCTCACAAGAACAGATAGCCTCTGAGATAGGCCGCATCAGTGATGAAATGGTAAGGACATTAATACCGTCTATTGATTCTGTGATTCGTCATGGTGAAACAGCATCACAAGCATTGACGCGCATTGGATCAGAGTTTAATTCGCTGGCGACTGCGGCAAAATTGCTAGGCAGGGACGCAGAAGAAGCAACCACAGCATTACAAGCATTATCAATCGGTACGCGAACTGACCTTGTTAATAGTTTTGGCGGTGAACAGCGGCTTATCCAAGATTCACAATTCTTCTTTGACAATATTCTTGATGGCGCTGGCCGTTTGGATATTTTGAGTAAAGATTTACAGCAATCATTATCTGAAGAAGGTCTCGGCTTTATACCGACTATTGAACAGTTAAGAGATTTTATAACCGATCCAAATATTAGCCTTGAGAATCTTAAAAAAGCATTTGATTTTCAAGAGCAGATCGTGACAGTCAATAAATTAAAAGAAGCCACAGAAAGCCTGACAGGATCAGAAGTTGAATTAACAAACGCGAGAAGACAAGCACAAGTCAGTGCAATTAATTCGCAAATCGATTCAATCGTAGATCACTTTAAAAGATCAATCGAAGAAATGGAACAACTTGCAGCCGCGTTTCGTGGCGATGCAACAGCATTGCGCGGCGGCACAAGTTTGAACCAGATCCGCGCACAATTCGAGGACGCTTTAACCGGCGGCAAAAATGGCAAGCCAAAATTTAGAGAATTTGAAGGTTTGCGCGAATTTACGCCATCGCTGATAAATCAATCCCCCACAGGATTCACGTCAAGCGCAGATTTTCAACGCGCTAAGGCACAGGATGCCAATTTAATTGACAGGCTTGTGACGGCGCTTGCGGGACGCATACAAAGGAAACGTGATTATTCAGCCGATTTATATAAACTTTTGCGACGCATGACCGATGACGGCCAATCATTGAAGACCACAGCGACATGATAACAATGATTCCAGTCACGATACGCGGGGCGATGGTTACAAGTTCGACCGTTCCTTTCCCTGATACGGGGGAAACTGCGTGGGTTACTGCAACGGCGTATGCGCTCGGAGATACCGTGTCATACACAATTGGCACGCTTGATCATAAATTTGAGTGCAAGCAGGCGCATACATCGGCATCAGACAAATTGCCAGAAGCATTCCCAGCTGACGAGGCTAACGCATATTGGATCGATCTCGGCGCTGTAAATAAGTTTGCAATGTTTCAGTTAGAGCGCAGCGGTCAGACCGTTGAAACAACATCACCACTGGAAGTTGAAGTGAATCCTGGTGAACGTGTCGGCGCAATTGCTTTAGATGGCATTGTTGCTGATAGCGTAACGCTTGAGATATATGACGCATTATCAAATCTTGTTTCGACATATACGAACGCGACTTTATGCAGAACTGTGACAAATTGGTATGAATGGACATATGCGCCATTTCGACAAGTCAGCAAGACTGCTTTCGTTGATTTGCCAATGGCTACAAATTACACATTTAAGCTATCTCTGAGCAAATCAAGCGGTGATGTTAAGTGTGGTTCTGTTGTTGCTGGAATACCTTTTGAAATCGGCATGACGCGCACAAACACGACCGGCGGATTCCTTAATTTCAGTAATTTTGAAAGGACATTCGCAGGTGAGACGAAGATTGATAGAAAAAATCGCATACCTGAAAACACGCACCAATTATTTATAGAAAAACAGAAATTTAATCGCGCTTTGCAGATGTTTGATGATTTGAACGGCGTTGTGACTGTATGGCTAGGTTTATCGGATACGGTCGACGGTTATTTTGAGAGCCTGTTCATTGTCGGCATTTATAAAGATTTTAACTATTCAATAACTGAATACGGCGTGGAAGCAAGCGCACTAATTGAGGGAATTTAATGCCTGATCCAATTGATTTAATTACAGCTGATCCGGACACCAGCGATCCAGACACGTTTGCGGCGCAAGCAGATCTTGCATGGCAACAATTAATAGCACGTATTCCGCAGATGAATACCGCTTTCACTGCGTTGAATCTTAATGATACCAATTCTACCAGCACAACCAGTTTAACAATTGGTACCGGCACAAAGAGTTTAACTGTTGATACGGGCAAGTCTTATTTACCAGGCATGTCTGTAAATATCGGTTACACAACGGATGGCGCAAATTATATGCGCGGCACTGTTAAGACATATAACAGCGGCACCGGCGCAATGGATGTGAATGTCACTGAAACTGGAGGATCTGGAACGCAAACAGCATGGTCAATATCTTTTGGCGTTCCTTATGCCTCTTTACCAGGCGATCTTGTTTTACTCGATACAGTCAATGCTGCTGCAGCTTCACAGGCCGATATTGAGAATGCATTTACCGACTATAACAGATATGTGATTTTGTCTGATGGGTTCACTTTTTCAAATGCAAATGTTTCAAACTTCATAAGAATAAAGCAAGGCGGCGCATATCAGACTGCTACCTACTCATATTCACGCGCTGATGCAGCAGTAACTTCTGCTGCAAGTGCAATCGACATGAAAACCGGCGGCGATTCAACAAGCACAAGCATCACATATTTCAGATTTGATTTGTATTATCCGTCTGCTGTATCTCCAAATTTGGTTAGATATGAACAGCTTTCTGTTGATTCCGGCGTAATAAATATACCGTCTATTGGTTTTGGTGCTCATGGCGGTAACGCTGCGCTTGAAGGCGTTCGAATCTATCCATCGGCAGGCACATTCACTGGTAATTTCTACTTATACGGGGTGGTCGACTAATGCCAATGTTTAGAGCAACAAAGAACGGTTCTGTTCAATTGACTGCGGAAGAAGAAGCTGAACTGTTAGCAGATCAGGCTGCGGCAACTGCAGAAAACGACCGGATAGCGGAAATTGATGCGACAGTTAAAACAGACACAATCATCAATCAGCTTAAAGCAATGACCAATGCAGAGTTTGACGCGTGGTGGGCTGCAAATGTAACGACTGCGGCTGAAGCAATCAATGTTTTGAAACGTGTTGTTCGGGTTTTGATTAGACGCGTTTTATAGAGGCTAAATATGGCGAATGTATTAAACCGCACAACCAAAGAGTATCTAAAGTCAGTTTCAACGTCTAATTATGATTCTGTTGATTGGATCATTAATCCAGATTTATCTGCAGTTGTCGGGTTCGAGTCAAAGTATTGGGCGATATCCGGCGACATAGTAACACTGATGGATCAAGCATCTAGGGACGCTGTTGACGTTACGGAATTATCTCAGCAGCGCGATTCACTATCTAATTCTCTTGCCAATACTGAAGACATTTTGCGAGCAATAGTTTTGGTATTAATCGATCAGTTTGGAAATCATGCAACTGAACATAACGCATTACTTTCAACAATCTCAAATGCTTCATCGCTGAATGATTTGAAATCAAGTGTTGCAGCAATGACTCCATTGAACGTTCCGACGATACAGCAAGCAAGAACACAAATACGCAATAAATTAGGAAGTCAATCATGAGTATTGATTTATCAACAGTACATAAAGACGCAACTAATCCGCCAGGTACGGCATGGCTTAACGGCGCACCGTATTTGACGTTTGACGACACAACAGATGAGTTATTTAAAATCGTTTATCGCGTACCGTCTGATTTTTCCAGCGCATTAAGAATCAAGTGTAATTATTCAATGGCTACAGCAACGACCAATAATGTTGCTTTACGCATTCAAGTCACTGCGGTTTCTGCGGCTGAAAATATCACGACCGCTACTGCTGACACGCTTGAGAAAACTACTGACAGCGCGGTTCCTGGAACTGCCGGACTGATCAAGGAAATTGATCACACTATCACGAATGATGATAGCGCAGCTGCAGGCGATTATCTTGTTTTAGAGATTGGCAGAGAGAACGCCACGACCGGAACGAACGCAACTGCTGATATGTACATTCACGACTTAGAGATACTTTATACCGCTGCATAATGGCTATTGATCTCGGCTCATCCAATACAACACGTTATCTCTCAGTAGCAGATCACGCTGATTTTACGCTGCCAAATAGCGATTGGTGTTGGGTGGCTGTATTAAAGCTGACTGGTGACACAAGCGGATACGTTTTATCGACTGGCACGTATAACGCTTCAAACACGTGTACTTGGTATCGTACCGGCAACTTTATTGCGATGAACGTGAACGGTACTGAGCGCAGTACCAACATCAGCGGAATAATGACATCAGGCAATTGGTGTCTACTTTTTGGCAGAAGAAAAAGCAGTTTACTGAACGTTGGTGGCATTGACCTGTTTACTTCGTCAATTACACAGTCAACAACAACATCGCTTGCGGCTGCGTCAGACGGCGGTCAATTAAATATTGGCGCTCGTTCTGACCAGGATACAGCTTGGTTTTTTCAGGGTGTATTCGGTTATGTAGCTTTGATCAAAGACACGGTAACAGATGCTCAGATCATTGAAATGGCAAACGGTCGATCACCGTTGCACATGAGTTTTGCACCAAACGTTACAGAACTTTGGCATATGCAGAACGCATCAGATGTTGTTCCTATGATTGCCGGTCATAACCTAACTTTAAACGGCTCAAGTTACGCGGCTGATGATGATATTTTTGTGCCTTATTTGGCGAAAGTAATTCCTATAAAGGGTGAGGCGACTAGCGGGCAAAACTTAACAGCATCACTGTTTTCAGATTCAGATACATTTCACACGGCAACGGTTGCGCCTGGTGCAGTTAATCTATCAGCATCTTTATATTCGGATAGCGATACGTTTTTAGCTGCTACATTAACAACAACGGTTAATGTATCGCCATCACTTTATTCTGATACAGATTCATTTTATACGGCCACAGTATCAAGTACGGTTGGCCTGAGTCCATCTTTATACAGCGATTCAGATACTTTCTATTCTGCAACGGTCGGAGTTGGAGCGGTAACATTAACGCCATCGCTTTATTCTGATGCTGACACGTTTTATGCTGCGACAGTATCACTAGGCGGATCTCCACAGAATTTAACTGCCTCTCTATATGTCGATAGCGACACATTTCCATCGGCAACGGTATCACCTGGTGCAGTTAGCATATCGCCATCACTCTATGCCGATGCAGATACATTTTATGCACATACTGTTGCATTAGGCGGTGCCACTCAAGGATTAACACCGTCTTTATATACAGATGCAGATACTTTTTACGCTGCAACTGTTGCCGGTGGAGCATTAGATTTACAGCCTGCATTATTTACGAGTTCTAACAATTTTCATGCTGCATCAGTAGCGCCTGGCGCAGTAAATCTAGCGGCATCATTAACAACTAATACCAATACATTTTTAAGTTCTATTGTTAGCAGCACTTATTCGTTAGTTGCTGGGCTTGTAACAGATGCAGACACATTTTTAACGGCTGTTGTCAGTGCAGGCGCAGCAAATATTACGCCTTCTCTATTTTCAGATGAAGACACTTTTTATGCGGCAACGGTTGTTGGTGGTATTGAAATACCTGTGCCAAGTTCAAGGACGTACACAGTAGAAGCAAGAAACAATGTTTATTTAGTTCAATAGGAGTAACAAATGGCAAACGCAATTTATCCATTATATAAACAATCACTGCTTGATAGCGATACCAATGCAGACCTGAATGCGGCTGAAGGCACGACAGGTGTTTTTTGTGCGCTTGTCGACACAGGCACATACACCTACTCAGCAGCACATCAATATTATAGTGATCTTTCTGGAATTGTTGGAACAGATCAGGAGATCACTACTAAAACAATCACAAACGGCACTTTTGATGGCGATAACCTCACTTATTCATCAGTCAGCGGCAATACAGTAGAGGCGCTTGTTTTATATAGAAAAAATGCTGGCGCTAATACTACTTGGCGGCTAGTAGCTTATATTGATACGAGTGTGACTGGCCTGCCTGTTACGCCAAATGGGGGCGATATAACCATCACTTGGAACGCTTCAGGGATCTTCACTTTATAAGATTATGCCATTCAAGATACTTGAGTCTAAAGATCCAGATTCTCTAAACGTCAATTATAAGTTTGATTTTTCTGATTATCTGGCAACTGGCGAGACTGTTGCATCAATTGTTTCGGTTACGTCAAACGACGGTGCATTGACTGTTGGCAGTTCTGCTATTACAGATTCAGGTGCGTCGGTAACGGTCTATCTTTCGGGCGGCACCTCTGGTCAATATGCAACTGTGACAGTCAGATTTACCGCGTCAGGAAGTCCAACCAGGACGGATGAAAGGACTTTCCAAATCTTTATTAAAGAACTTTGATTATGCGTAAATTACTCCTATTACTTTATTTTGTATCATTGTCTACGTTTGCAGCAGAGCCGCAATTCTTTCAAACGCCAAAAGACAAGATTCCAAATTACACTCGAACACCTACGATCACAAGTATTGCAAGTGGCGATTGGTCAAGCACGTCAACATGGTCATGTACTTGCATACCGACGACCGGCGATGTAGTCAAGATCGAACCGGCTCATACAGTTACCTATAATGTTTTTAGTGCGGCAGAATTGAATGCACTTGGCATTGAAGGTGCATTGGTATTTGATCATACGCTCAACACCAAACTGCACGCTGGCACTATTACAGTGTACCGCGCAGGGCGGCTTGATATCGGTACGTCTACGAATCCGATTGCAAGCGATAAGACTGCTGAAATTGTCTTTAATGACACAGCAATTGATACAAACTTTGATCCGTCTCAATACGGCATCGGATTGCTCGTTCTTGGTGAGATCAACGTTTACGGTAAAGACATTGGCAAAACGTGGTCACGGCAAACAAGCAATGTGCTTGCGACACAAAATGCAGTAACGGTTGAAGATGATATTAGCAACTGGTACGCAAACAGCAAAATAGTTTTTCCTGATTCCAGACAAATCATTATAGAGCGGCAATGGTCAAGCCAGCCGATGGAAGAAGCTGTTTTAAATGTTGAAGAAAAAAATATTTCTTCGATATCGGCAAGCACGATAACGCTTGCTAGCGCATTAGCTTACGATCACAAAGGCGTATCCAGTAACGATAATACTTTCGTTAAGTATCCGCATGTTGCTAATTTAACTAGAAATGTTCGATTCAGTTCTGAAAATGGCGCAGGCACGCGCGCTCATGTGTTAGTAACTGAACGTGCAAAGGCTGATATTCGTTTCGCTTCATTTACTAATATGGGTAGAACGACGGCTGAACCGCTTGATTCGAGCACATTCGATTCTGAAGGTAATATTGCGCACGTAGGTACAAACCAGATAGGCCGGTATCCACTGCACCTTCACCATCACATGGGGCCTGTCAACGCAACAAACACAGGTTATCAATTCTATGTAATCGGCAATGCTTTTGATGATTGTGAAAAATGGTGTTTTTCAGCGCATAATTCGCATTACGGAAAAATAGACAACAATGTTGGGCATAAAGCGACCGGCTCTATTTACATGACTGAGCAGGGCAATGAGTTTCACAATGAGATCACAAATAATTTCGCTGTTTTAGCTGGAACGCCATTTGTTAATTGGTACAAACCGATCTATGGCGGTGTAACACGTACAGCAGGCGGTCTTGAGTGGCATGACTTTGGATGGGAAGGAACGGGTTTTTGGTTAACAGGTCCTTATAACTTTGTAACCGGCAATGTATCGGCCACAAACGCTTATTCAGGATTAATGCTCAATGCTCGCAGTCCTTCTGAATTTGCAACACACAGGCCGCTATTGCCTAAGTATCGCGGTGCAGATATTAACGACGCGTCTGCATGGACTTTGACCGCAATCGACGAATGGGCACCACCTATCGTTGAAATGAAAGATAATGAAGTTTACGCTTCAGCAGACTGTATCTGGATTTCGTTTAGTGGTGATGTTGGAACGATTGAAAATACCGACGCATGGAATTGCTCTCAGACTGGTATTTATACTACCAGAAACTTAAGAGCGCATTATATCAATCTGCGTATAGTCAATGACTACGCAACCACATCGCAGGCATATCACGGCAATCCGATTCTTGGTATCGATATGCACAATTTCAACTATCTGGCTGGACGCAATTCATTTGACGGCTTTTTAGTTGAAGGCTTTATGATCGGTGTTAAATTGCCGCCTTTCATTCAGCAAGAGCAACCAGCTTTCGGCATCCAGCCACCACAGAACACACTACTCGAAAACGGCAAGCTGAGAAATTTTGTTGACGTGTTTGATTATGTCCCATTTCAAGGGCATAACAAAAACACGATTATCAATAATACCGTGTTCGAGCGCATAACCGGCTATCCGGCTGTTATTGGTGTGTCAGATACGTCTGAAGAGATTAAGACTTACGTACATAATTCGTTCAGCCTAACAACCAAGATGAAGCTGTCTACGTTGACGATCAATGATTACAACGGCACGGTTGATGATAGTTTCAAAGTGTTCTTTCCTGAGCAAGATCCAGATTATTTGATACCTACTCAGACAAACTATACTCAAGATGATTGTCCGACAACCGGCAAGACCAATACTGAGTGTCAGGCATTGCATGGCGTGTCTTTACTCGGGGAAGTTGCCACATGTTCAGATACGACCACAAGACCAAACATTATCGGGTTCACTTGCAATATTGGCGCACCACCTTCAGGCGGGCCGATCGTTGTTGATGCTGGCGCTGATGTGACTATTAATGAAGGTGACACAGTAACCAAAACAGTAGCTATATCAGGCGGCACTGGCACAGGCCGAACATATTCTATTAATTGGGATGACGGCACGGCGGCAGAAATAGGCTCAATTAATGACATGGATTCTTCTATCACTATATCAAGGAGCTATGCTGATGGCGCAGATAGTCACAATGTTACAGTGGATATTGATGATGATGGCAGTAATAACAGCAGTGATGGGTTTTCCGTTACTGTTAATAATATTAATCCTTCGGGGTCTGTCATTGGAACTGGATCGGCGCTTATCAACCAATCCTACACAATCACCACCACAATCAGCGATCCAGGCGCAGACACAATCACAGCATACATAGTCGATTGGGGTGATGGCGGAGCGGCTGAAACGATAACCGCTGGCAATCCATTGACTCACACATACACCGATTCATGCAGCTACGCGATATCTGTTAGCGTTGTTGACGAAGATGGCACACATTTTATTGGAACGCATGATGTTAATGTGACTTGTGCGTGTGGTCAGTAAGGGGCGGAACTATGAGTGATGAAATGTTGATATTTATAATCAGTCAAGTTGCATTATTTGGTGTTATATATGGCGGCTTGCGAGCAGATATGAAATATATTATACGCGAGCAGGCCAAGCAAAGTGAGAAACTTGATAAACATATCAACAGCCATAGCCATAG
>JAAOEI010000812.1_pt1 | contig 11782 bp, 3 predicted proteins | sample 7059261 | NCBI WGS metagenome assembly JAAOEI01 (sample SAMN14008812, study PRJNA610033) | viral metagenome | isolation source: viral particles filtered from seawater | place: China: Hangzhou Bay, Yangshan Deep Water Harbour | collected 2017-10-31
CTGGGCGCTCGCCTGGTGCTACGCCGTCTTTGTTTCCTGTGTAGGTTTTCTTAGCTCTCATAATTATCCTTGTGGGTTGTTGGTTGCTTTAAAGTTTTTTAAGAGTTCTTGAAGCTCAAACTGCCTTCTGCGCAATTCGTTATCTTGCATCTTTTGACTAACTTCCCTAACCGGCACACCCAACAAACCGAGCAGAGGGTTTGAGGTTGCTGCACTTGGGTCTGTTGGCATTGAAGGACTAATGGACTCAGCTCTTGATAACAACGGAATCAAATTACGCAACGCATAATATGCTTTGTCATTTACAAACTTTTGCCCACCAGGCCCAGTTTCTCCATAGCCAAGCAGTTGCATCAAAGGTTGAATTGCTGTTCCAGGAAAGCTTTGAACCTCGGTAGGTGTTTGAGAAAAACGTTTGTTGCTAAACAATTGTTTTTCTCCCATAAGTTCAACTGGCAACCTAACCAACGGGTTTACGTTAGACAACAATCTTGCTGGGTCTTGCAACATGTTTACGTCCGACTTAAGTCTGTTGAAACCAAAATCTGGGGTTGCATACAAGTTCTGACCAAACGGAAGTTTCCATGCACCCATTTCCTGCATCCAAACAGGAATCACTTCCTGCCCTTCTTTGTCTTCCATAAAGTTTCTCTTGAAGTTTCCGTAGGCTTGATACGCTTTTGGATTCAACCAAATGTTTTGTACCTGCATTGGTAGGTTTCTTGAGGTCCACATCCAAAACGGAATAATTTGACGCAAACTTTTATCTACAGTTGAAACATCTTCGTAGTCAATTAGGAAACGCTGAACCCTTGCTGCCGCTGTGTCAAAATCCATTCCCTGCATAGCGCCGTCGTAAGCCAACATAAATCGCGAATGTCCTTCAATCCATTGTCCCAAAGACTTGCTTGCAACAGTCACCTTGTTGTTTATCAATCTTCCCGACATGTAGAGATTGCGCATTCTGTCAGCCGCATCTCCACCACCAGAAGCAGCGCTTGCCCTTACGGCAATGCGCGCTCTTTCCTGTTTTTCTAATGGCAATCCACTAATCCATTGCTCAACGCTTTTACCAGCACGAGAAGCCTCGTTGAGACTTCTTGACATGTCTAGGCCTTCTGCTAAATACTTTGCATTGCCACCAGCTGCAAACAACATAAATCCGTTTGACATTGCGTTTCGCACATGGAAGCCAGGGCTAAGCGTTGCGTAAGCTTTGAAGAATCTTGTGTATTTACCTAAGAAACGATTGAGTTCCATAGCAACTGCTGGCTCTTGCAACCTGTGCACGTTTTGTACAAATTCCGCTATCTGTGGTGCCACTTGAATATTTGGAAACTGCTTACCCAGTCTGACCATGCCATCATCAAAATGAGTAAGCCACTCCACCATTGGCGCACCCTTTGAGGTTGTTCTGCCAGCCAAACTTCTAGCTACTGATTCATCAAGCAATCTACCTTCTCGTAGTTCCTGAAAGCCTGGCTGACCGGCATAGTAAACACCTTTGGTCATCCCCTGAATGACCGCGTTCATTCGTTTTGCTTCGGTCATGCTGGCAACCTGGCGCATGTATTCAGTATGCGCATTTGCTTCCTTAATGATTTGTTCTCTAATTTTGTCGTCCATTTCTGGGTTTGCAGCAAGTCTCAATCTTGAAGACATTTCATCCATGAACAATTGATACTCTGTTCTAAAGTCATTGTATTCTTCTGGTGTCTTAACTCCGCCAGCACCCTTCTTGATGCCCTTACCCCGATTGATTATGGTTCCAGTAAAATCTATTTTCTTTTGCGCTTCAAGTACATCCGAGGCGGTGTGCAAAGCACTTGCCGCGTCAAATGCGTTCTGTGCCTTGACAAGCTCCTGCATTTCTTTAGGAACATAAGTTGTTGCGTATTCATCTGCTGTCATCAAGAATGGGTCTTGAGCCATTGTTTTTTGAATTGTTTTAATTGCTTCTTCTCGGGCAGCAGCAATTGAATCTATGCCAAGAATACCTTTTGCACCCTTACCCAAAACTTCTTTTTTAGCTAATTCTTTTTGTGCAGCAGCTTTTATTTCACCCCTGATTCCCTTCATCCATTCAAGTTCGGATTTCAAAGCCTGCGCACGAATAGCTCTAGGGTCATTAGCCAACGCATCCAGTTCGGATTGTGCGTCTATCAAGCTCTTGAGGTTTGCGCCTGGCGCAACTTCTTGCACCATTTGTCGCGACTGCAACATGCTTTGAATCTGGCGGTCTATGCTTTCAACGCCAGTTCGCAAGTTCCGCATAGTGTCATCGGCAATAGGTGCATTCATCAAACCGTATTGCGAAGGAGGTGCGAGCAGCTCTCTACCGAGAGCTTCTCTTTCCATATCTGCCTTCAAACCATCTGCTTGTCCAGCAACATTGATTTGCTCTCGAGCCTTTAAAATGTTTTTAACAACATTTAAATCCGTGTTTCCAAAACCTTGCATTTGGGTTTGAACATCATTGTTTAGTTCTTGCGCCCTAGAAACAATTTTACTATTTGACGATTTGAACCATTGGTCATCTATGAACGATTTTCTTGTCTTGATTGTGTCATCTATGGCGTTGACATCAAGGCCTTTAAGGTTGGCTGCTTGACCCTTTAAGTAGTTGCGTAGTGCGTTGTGTGGGGAACCACCACCAGCCTTTAGCATCTGTCGTTTGTTTGTCAATGGACCAGCAACATTGTCTTTGCCCATATTGAACATGTTGTATAGGTGTGCAATTTTTCTGTTTGCAGAAAAATGTGCATCCCATAGTTCTGCTGCCTTCACATAATCTTCTAATTCCTTAACTGCAATGTCAAGTTTTTCCCGCACAACTTCAATGCTTTGTCTTTGCACCGCTTTTACATCTGCACGCCTGCTTAAATCCTGTTGAGATTCAACAAAAACTTTTCTTAATTGGTTGACTGCTTTTTCTTTTTTAAGAACTTCTGCTGCGTACGCCCTGCCAGTAACTCCACGTATGCCGCGATACGTTGGTGTGTTGAAGTCTGTATACAAAGCTTCTTGTTCAATAGCTGTAAAGGCAAAATCTTCGCCATCAAAATTTTTTAGTTTTGGTATTTCAACTGCTTTTGGAAGATACTCAGACAAACGCTTGAAATATGGTGGGTTATCAAAATCCTGTTGAAGAACGTTTTTGTTAGTGTCCTTTATTGGGTTATGCCTAACCCAAACGTTGTCTGGATTAAACACAGTTCCCTGACCGTCGTTTTCCGTCAAGCGCAAACGCTTGTATGTTTTCAAACTTGGGTCTACGTCATCAACGATGTCTGGGTCAATAACAGATACGGTCGTTTTACTTGGGTCAAAAATAGTAAATTCAAAGTTGTCGCCTTGGCCGACCAACTGGCTACCTGGTGCTTCGTCAAAAGCCATGCCAACTGCTTTGGCTTCAGCTATTTCAAACAATCCATTTGGACTGCCGTCAACATCTCGAGCAAGCCTAATTGGAAGTTGTTGTCCGTTTTGATTAATAAAAATTAAAGGCGGTTTAGTTTGGTCGTCCATTCTGGCAATTAAATGCTTTTTGTTTCTTGTAAACAAATTAGACAAATTGCTAATTTTTTGTGGCGCTTCAACAAAAAAATCATCGCTGGTTACTGGATAGTTTTGTTGCTCAACAACCTTTCCATTTACTAACTTTAAATCGTTTGTTGACCAATTGCGAACAGATGCAGTATCGCCACCTACAGTCCATTCAACTTTGGACAAATCGTATTGAGCCAATTGGTCTTTAAATTGTTTTTCTGCATATTCTCTTGCGGCAAAACTGTATTCTTCCGATTTAATAAAATTATTGTATTTTTCTAAAGCAGTTAAATACTGCCTAACATACTGTTTCTCAACTTCGCTAAAAGCTTCGGCAGGAATTGAAAGCCCTTCTGCCGCAACCAACCTATCAACAACTGGCCCCTGTGTTGGCTTGTCAACATCAAAAGCACCACGTTTTGGTTTTGGTGGCAATTTGTATTTTGTTGATTTTGTATATCTGACAACCCAATCATTTGTTTCAGGATTCCAAATTCGCTCAAATGGTGCCGCATTGCCAACTGCAATCGTAAGGGAATCAATATATTCAAGGCGTTTTTCTACAGACAAACCACCAGCTGCTTTTTCTGCACGCTCAAGTTCTTTGGAGGCTTTTTCCAAAAGCTTTACTGCTTCTGGTTTTTCTTTAACCAATTTTTCCAAATTGGTTAAACGCTGTTTTAGGTACTCGGAATAACGAACCTTTTCGTAAATAAATTCAGACGTGGTAGGGTCGCTTGAGTAAAGGCGTTTTGATACTTCATCCCTTAGGGACTGAATGGTTGGAATTGTTTTTCCAAAAAACGAATCTTCTCTGCGGATAACGTGCATGCTTTGATTTGCGCCACCCAATCTTCTTGCTTCAGAACCACGAACGGTAGGCGTTGCAAATTCATCGCCACCCAAAATTGTTCCAAAAAATTCTTTAATTGCACTTACAGACGAATGTCTTGAATTAAGTATTTGACTTAATTTTACCGAAGCAGAATCTGGGGCAAGCTCTAAAACTTCACCACTAACCGCCCTAGGACTTTCCTTGCCTTGTCTAGCAACCTTTCTAGCAACCGCCCTTCTTTGTCCAGCCTTTGAACCACCAGCACGAACAGCCAGCGCCTTCAACTGCTTGTCATCATCCATTGCGTTTGTGGCAGCTATTTTAAGATTTGTTAAAGCAGCGTTGTAGTCGTCGTTGAATTGCCGAGACAAGAATTCAACACTCGTTTGGTTGCCGTTAAAGTAAAACAACTTACTCTTATCTGCAAGTTCTGCATCAAATCGTTTTTTAATTTTTTGCAACTCTGCTATCTTTTTTGAGTTCCTGCCTGGTGTTTGCAGTCTTTGAAGCATCATTTGTTTTTGCAACTCAACAGAACCAAGCGTGGATTCTCGCAACCTGCGAGCATCCTCAACTTTTTTCAACGCCCCCTCTGGTGGTGTGCCAGCCTTAAAAGTAAAGAGTCCAGCCCCACCTGGGTCAGCGCTTGACCCAACGCCAAAATACTTAATTTCCAAATCAGCAATACCTTCAATTGCGCTGCGGTACTTTGCGCTATTGGCTAAAATGCTTGCTTCCGACGTCAACCTTTGTTGACGTCTGCCGATGTTTAAAATAATTTCTGGGAAAACAGCAGTCAAAATTTCTTTTGATTTAGGGTCTTTGATGTATTCTGTTAGGTTTTCAATAAACGTAAGTTTTGCTGCTTCCGATGGGCTTAGGTTAACCACGCCCATTCTTTTGGCGCCCTCTAACTGCGACCTGCCACCTTGTGCCGGCACAGCGTTCAAAGTTTTTTCAGCCAAATCTTTCATTATGTTTTCTGCGCTGTAAAGGTTTACAAGATGCTTGTCTTGTGCCTCAATGAACGAACTATAAACATTGTTCATCAATTGGGCATGGCCTTCTTGCGTCAAAGAAACACCATGCGCCGATAGCGCTTGGTCAGCCATTTTTAAAACATAATTAGTTTCTTCTTTCAAATAGAAATCTGCTGCGGAACGCGCAAGATTTCTTGAATCATCAGCAAGGCTTGTTCCAACCAACTTAGCCATTTCCTCATTGTTAAGAACCATTGATAGTTCTTTTCTGGATTGTTCATCTAGCTGAGAAATCTTCTTAAACAAATCATCATTGGCTCTTGCCCTGGCTCTAGCTAATTGATTTTGTTTTGCAATGATTGCGGTTCTAAGACCAACACCTTTTTTGGCAAACTCGTTAGGTTTGCCTTTTTCGTCTTTAAGATAAAAATCTCGTTCTTTAGCCGACAACCTAAAATCGTTTGACAAATTTTTTCCTGCTGGGGCAGGGAAAAAATCATCTGTTTGTCTTAGCAGTTCTTCTACGGTAATTACTGGTTCTACTCCCGTAGCGGAGCTCTCAAGAATTTTAATAAACGATTCAGCCATTGTGTCGGCGGCGTCTGGGTTTGCTCGTCTAATTTCGTCCGCCAAAACTTGATAAAGTTTTTGCGGGATAACGGTGTCGGGTTTGTTGTGTGCCAACACTTGATACACAGTGTCGTAAATTGGGCTTCTGTTTACGTCGGGAACGCGCAACAGATGTTCTGATACGGTTTGAAGCTCAAGGTCCAAAGCGTTTCTAAGTTGATACAGGTTTAAACTTTTAGCTGTTTCTTTTAGGTTTGCTGGCAAGTATTCGTAATCAACAACATTGCCAATAACGTTGTCTGTAAATTTTTGTTCAAAGGCTTTAAGCCCAAATTGCAATCTGACTCTTTGCTGTTCCAACAAAACACGAATTGACTGAAACTCTTTGGTTGGTTCCGTAAGCATTCGCTTAGCAAACGTAGGGTCATCTAATTGAGAACGAACCATCAACCACGTAATAGATTCGCGCACCGCCCCAATCTCTGATGGGTCAGCAGACGACATTGCCCTGACAAGCGTGTTTCTGACATCATTAATAGTTAAGCTTTCAAGTCTTGCAAACGTGCTTTTAGGTATTTGTTCTTCTTCCAAAATGCCTAAAGTTTTTCTCAACTCAACCCAGGCGTTATCAAGCTGAGCTGTTTCGCTGAGCTCAACTCCAGCCTGTTTTAATACTGGTTGCAATCTCAAAAGTCGAGAAAGACGCAGTCTTTTTTGTGATTTACCCAATGGGCTGGTAACACCACGGCTCGCAACAGTTTTTAAATCTCCTGACAAAACCTTTCCAACAGTTGCCAACTCTTGAAGGTCCTTCACAACGCCCGAATATTTTTCGCCCAATGTGTAGGACTGAATAACCTTCATTGCGTCATCTATAAATTCAACAGAATGATTTCCTAAAGTTTTGACTTTGGCTTCTGCTCTGTCTTTCAAAACAGAAAGTTCATTATTTAGAATTTTAAGTTCTGCTGCTATTTTTTCTTTTGCTGGTCTTAATGCTTCATCAACAGTTGTAATTTCTTCAATGTAGTTAGTAAGCCTTGCCTCTATGTTGTCCAAGGCAGTAATTGTTGCCCTGTGCTGAGCGTCAAGCTCAGAAAGGGCAAATGAATCTGTTTCCAGTTTTGCTCTAAAATTTTCTTGAGCTTTTGCTAATTCTGCACGTTTTGAACTGATATTATTTTTTGCAATTTCCAAATTTTGCAAAGTAGTTTTTTGAGCTATCTCATCAGCCAAACGAGCGTTTTCAACATTCTTTGTAAAGTCAAGAGCGCTACCACCCTCCCGAACAAATTTCATTTGTTCTGGAGTCATGCCTGCAACTGTTTGAGCAGCCTGCATTTGAGAACGTGCTTCTTGCATAACCAAATTAACGCCCTTGGTTGCTTCATCAACAGCTTCGCGCATTTTGGTAACTGTTAATTTTTCACTTCTGGTCAAGTCGTCCAGCAATGATTCCATTGCTTCTTTGGTTATCATGCCACGTTCTACGGCCATTGAGCCGATGTCTTGACCAGCTTCTTTGAGGCCTTGATAAAAAGTAATTGTTGAAATAGCTTCTGCGTAATTCTCTAGGTACGAAGTAAAAGCTCTCTGTATGTTTGTTTCAAAAAAATCGCCTTTGAATCCACCCTTGCGCGCAATGTCGTTTAGTGTGTCAATTCCGCCTGCAATATCTTCTTCGGTAAGCACCTTTCCAAACCAAACAACTTCTTTGTCTCCAGCTTTAACAAGTCTTTCAAGGTTGCGAGATTCAAACGAACCACCAATGTTTGAATGGTCAATCTTCATGTACTGTCTAGCCTGCACAGCTGCTGGAGATTGGCTGTTGTCAACAAAATCTCGAGCAGCCTGTGTCATTTTGTGGGGGAACCAATTCCTTCTCCACTTTGCAATTTGGAAATCGTCGGCATTCCCACCGGCAACTTTTATGCCATAACTTTCAATTGTTGAATACAGTTCATCTCGTATCGGTTCAAGAACGGCCAAAGCCCTAGCTTGTCTTGGCGTTAAATCCGTTGGCAACGTTTCTTTGTCTAGGACTTTGTATAGCGTGTCTGCTTCAGCCACCACATCTGGGTGCTCTAAACCCTTTCGCATAATTTCCGCACCCTGTCTTGCAGCAATGCCCTTGCTTGCGCGAGCCGAAGTTGTTGACGCCAAAATGGCTGATGCCATTTTAGGCGTTAGTCCAGCTGGTAAATCTTTTCCAGACCTAAGAGCAAATCTCAAATCTCTTAAATTGATGTCATTGAATGTTCCGCCAGCAGTAAAAGCCCTAAATATTTTTTCGCCATATTTAGTGCTAACAATTCCGTTTCTTCCCATTGAAATTCCGCTTGCAAGTCCTTTTGCCAAAGCTCCAGTAAACGGAAGTTTTACACGCCCACCAAACATTCTTAAGCCGTAATCATTAACGCCCATTAGCTGAGCAAGTGTGTCATCAAGACCAAGTCGTCCATTTTTAAAAATTGCTTTTAGTTGGTCGTCTGTTGCGCCAAACTTTCTTGCGCCTTCGGCCAAGGCCGCAGCACCAGAACGACCAGAAATTGATTTTGTGCCAAGGAAGGCTCTTGTGTTGGTAGGCACCTTTGCGGCTTTGCTCACATCTTTTGCGATTTGGGCACCAAGTTTTTGTGCACCACCAGCAATCAGTTCTTCTGAGCTTTCCCTTAAGAAAGATTCTCCAACTTCCCTAGCAACTAATTTACTAGCTTGAATTGCTGCTTTTGGCGCAATGGCGCCACCCAAAGTAAGCCAGTTAATTGGGTCAAGCGCAAGGTCGCCTATCAAGCCAACAATGCGACCGCCCCAACCATCTTTTGCGTAGACCCTTCCAAAACCAAATGTTGGGTCATCAATTTGGTTTTTGAAATCTTTAAAACTTGCTTTTGTTTTTGCGTCGTTGTCTACTGCATCTACAAATTCCCTGATGCCAGAAATGACAAACCGCTTAGGTTTGTCTATTGTGTCAAGTGCGCCAAGAAAACCCTTGGTCAAGGGGTTGTTTACCGCAAGCTTACCAATGGAACCAAGAGCGCCTGGTGGGTCTTGCGTTCGTCCCTGAGACAAACGCGTAATGTCGTCTTTTAGCGATGGCGCATTTCTCAATGCGTTAACTACCGAATCTCTATAAGTTAAAGTAGCTTTTTGTGATGGCCCAAAACTTGTTTTTGGTTTTGTTGTAGATTCTTGATTGGATTCAGACGCAGACAGGGGTGCCTGCTTTGTTAACTTTAATAAACGCTGAAACAGCTCATCGCCAGTAGCCATTACTTGCCTGTCTTAACTACGTTTGAGCCTTTGACTGTATAGTTTTTAGTCGTTCCCGATGATTTAGGAATAGCAGCAGCAGCGCTAAATATTCCACGTTGGGCTAGAGCGTCTTTGAGTGGTGTGCTACCCGAAGCGTCAAGTCTTGGTTGCAGCAAAGCAACCAAAGCTTGCGCAACTCTTTCCATTCTTTCTGGGCTATTGCCAGCCAGTTTTGCTTTTTCTACATCAAATGTGCCGGTTCTAAGTTTTTCACCAGGGGCGTATTTTCTATTTGTAGTTGCATCTGCGGTTGGCTGAACAGCAGCCCTGTCTGTTTGTGGCGTTTTGTTTGCTTTATTTTGTATGTTTTTTGTCCAGCCAAATAATGTGTTTGCCAAAGCATCAAAACCAACTCGGTCTTCAGCCGTTGGTTGAGTTGTTTGTTTTTTTGCTGTTGATGTTGCAACCAAATCTTTAGCTGATGAAGGTTTTTGACCTGGTGGATATTTTTTTTCTTTTGATTCATAGGGCCGTGCAGCATAATCTGATGCCAATTTTTCAAACACATCTCTGTTGACATCGGTTGCTTGATATCTTTCGTCAAATGCTGGCAAACCATATTTGAGGAAGGGGTCAGCTTCTCGTTTTTCTTTAGCGTTTAAACGTTCTTGTTTTTGAAACTCTCTCCATTGGTTTTTGTAAGTATTAACCAACGACATGTATTCTTCGGTTGTTGGCATGTCGTCTGTCAACATTTCACCCGAAGAAGCTTGTAGTCCAAGTTTCTTTCTTAAATCAACCTGTATGGTTAGTGGGTCTTCACCACGCATAACGGCACCAGCAATTTGTTGGCGAATTGGGTCGCCACTATCTGCTGCGGCAAATAGGTCTGGTGCGTAGTTCATTATTAATTCGTCTTCGCTTTGACCAACTTCTGGCGCTCTGTAGGTATCTGTCAAAACGCCAAGAATGGCGTTTTGCAATACGGACAAATCAGAAGTATTTAGGGTGCCAGAAGAATTTATGCCACGCAAAAGGGCGACTATGGAATTGAACTGCTCCTGGTCCACGTCTATAAGGCTTTTCGTTACCTAAAACTCTGGTCTTCGCATTGCTTCACGTTGGCTGATTCCAGCAGCTCGATTGGCTGCTAATTGCGCCAATCGTATTCTTTCGGCTTCTGCCGCAGCATTTGCTGAGTCGTCTTCTTCTGTTTCTGTGTTGGTTTTAGGATTTGTTGCCCCACCAAGTTCGGCAATCGCCTGAGCCAACTGTTGCGATACCGTACCACGACTTGACTCAACACCAAATTGACGCTCTGCTATTTGTGCTGCAAGTTGCGCAAGTGCTTGCGCTTGCGCATTTTCTGCTTGACTACGATATCCAGCTCGGTCTTGACCCAAAGCTGTGTTAAACACCAATTGAGCCATTTGTGATTCAGCAGCACGAGAACCAGCGCCCTGTTGAGCAATTGCATTTAGGGTGTCAACCAAATTTTGAAAATTGCCAGCACCTTGTTGTGCTTGCAATTGGTCGGCTTCTATTTGCCCTCGGACGGGCAAATCTGACACACCATAAGCGCTCAAATAATCTGTTAAAGCATCTGGCGCAGAACCAACTTGCGCTCTTATTCCAGCGTATGGATTGTTTTGGTTTGCGGCCAAATATGCGTTTAGGGCTCTATAACCTTCGTCGCCCAAATTTTGCGCAACTCCATAACCTTCATTAATTCCAGTTGTTGCACGTTCGTAGGCTCCACCAATATCGCCACGAGCAGTCTGACCCTGAGCTTCAATCATTTTTAATAGATTGTCAAAGTTTGCGTTAAAAGAACCTGAATCAAAATAATTTTGTAAACCGCTTAGTTTATTTGCATCTTGTTGTTTTTCGTAATTGAATTTAGCCAACGCAAGCGCATCGCTTGCGCTCATACCACCAGCAGAACCTCCGCCGCTTTGACTACCCCCACCACCTGTTGGTGCTGGTGTTGTTGGTGGTCTTGTTGATGGTGAGCCAAAAAAGGCATTACCGCTGCCACGAACAAAAGCTTCAACTTCTGGCGAAGCTGGTATTGAAGGAACCATTGAAGTAAAACCAGATGTTGTTGAGCCACGTGGGGGCACAGAAAAACTTGTTACTGCGCCGTTCCTGGTTAAATTTTCGGCTCGTCGTTCTGCGTTGCGAATTTCTTGTTCTGTGGCCATTAAACCATGCCAACCCTTCTTTGATATAGCTGACGTGCTGCGTCAGCAATAGTTTGCGCTTTGTCCATTTCCATGTCTGCTAATTGATTTCTAAAAGCTTCAAGGCGTTGCGCTTCGGTTAAGTCGTATAATCTTTGTTGTTCCTGTTGTTGTTGGTCAAACTCCGAAAAACTACGAGCGCGTTGTTTTGCAAAATCTTGCAAACCACGCGCAAACAAACCAGAACGAACATTGGGACCAACCATGCCACGGCGAGAATATCCCGACACAACTCGTGGCTGTGCTTTGTTGTATTCCTCTGTCATTCCTTGACGTTCGCGAGTACCACGTTGTTGTGAAAGAAAGTTAGCGTACGCATTCATGGCGCCTGTTGCGCCATATTGCTGCGT
>JAAOEI010000813.1_pt1 | contig 11770 bp, 19 predicted proteins | sample 7059261 | NCBI WGS metagenome assembly JAAOEI01 (sample SAMN14008812, study PRJNA610033) | viral metagenome | isolation source: viral particles filtered from seawater | place: China: Hangzhou Bay, Yangshan Deep Water Harbour | collected 2017-10-31
TTTGTCCAAAACATCGTTCCATCTTTGTTGAAGGTTCCGCTAACTGCAATTACATCATCAAGAAGCAAACTTCCGGCATGAGGGTCTGCACTATTCAAAAACACAGTAATAGTATCATTAGTCGTGTCCTCAAGTTCCACCATTCGGCCACCCGATTTGGTTCGGCGAATATCGGCTACAATTCCGAGAATTGTGGCGGGGACTTTCGTGAAGTCTGTCCAATTACGATTCACTTCGGCAATGGTTCCGGTGGGTTTAACACCCGCTTCTCTAAGCATAATCTCTTGGAGTTTGTGGTATCGGTCATAAAAGAGTGAAACAATATCATCAATTTTACCATGTTGGTCCGTTTCACCAACCGGAGAACCTTCATCAATAGCATCGGGAAAATCCCATGCTTTCGCTTTCCAAGAATCCGCAGGGTTAGGTAAGTCGCCAGCCACTCTCCGAGGGCCATGGCTTCCCCAATCAATGCGCTTGGAACTCATGTTCCAACCTCAAATCATGGCGTGAACTTCAGTCGTCAAGGTTTTGGAGGCAGTTTCGGCATCTTCCAATGACTTACAACCTGTAATAACACACTTGCCCGATGAAAACACAAGACAAACTGCTTCGGGTGAAGCCAAACGATAGATGAGTCCGGGGAATTGTTCCGGCTCATACTCGGTGCGCTCCATAGGAAGTGCTACTGAAAGAAGTGGCAAATCCAATGTGGCCCCAACATCGTGGGTAATCACAAGGTTTTGAAGGGTAATGTCGTCTTTGTATTCCCAAAGGGAATATCCTAACTTATCCAATTTGTCGTAAAGTATTCGGAGTGCTACCTTTGCATCGTCAAATGACTTGGCTCCGGTTGCTACTGCCTTTCCACTTCGGAACAATAGAATACAAACTTTTGGTGATTCGTTGCGATAGACCATTCCCGGAAATTGCTCCGGTTCATAATCAATCTCTAAATCTTCGGCTACTCCGATAATATCCAACGAATCGGTAAATCGGGCTGATGCTACAAGGTTCACAATGTTTAACGAGGGGTTGCTCATATCACTACTTAAAGAACAACACCTATTTAAGTATTCACTTTATCTTGGGTTCAAGTCGGCATAGCATTCCGAACAATTGTCGTGATGCAATGGATTGATAAAATTGCATTCGGGGCAACGACACAATCCTTGGAGTCTTAGAATGTCGGCATCTCCATACCAATCATCATTTTGAGATTTAGACTTCTTGTGATTTGTCTTAGTCCTATCACGGGAGTTATCCCTTTTCCGGTTCAAACACAATCACCCACAGGTCAGTTTTCCGATACAAAAGGTTTCAAGACCCCGACTACTTGCATAGCCATGTCGCCTTTCAAAGAGAGGTTCATAGCCTCCACAAACATAGATTCCCAATCATCAAATGATGGGGTCAATTGAGTTGCCAAAGTGTCCATCAATGAACCATCTTCGGTCTTGATGACGGGTCCACAAGGATTGCCTTCCGAATTAAGAAAAGCATACAGATTGCCACCGATATGAGCGTGGCATAGGGTCTGCTTGGCAACCATGAATAGACAATAGCATAACCAACTACTTAAACTTTGGGATTACGCATAATTGGCATTAGTTATGCCATCCAGCGAGGACGGAAATGCGAACTATTGCCGGAGTATGCTTGGTATATGCGTATGGCCCTTTCCAAACCTTCTATGCGACCTTGGCATTTCATACGCTTATTCTCATTATTATGCACTTGTAGCATAGCATATTCTTCATCCAATGCTTGGCGTAATGCCTGTAATACCATGTCGTTATGCCTCATAATGCTCACCCATACATAAAGTCCGTATCACTTGGAGGGTCGGTTTCTTGGATTTGGAATATGCTACTAATGCTTTGTTGAACAAAATCTAATGCGAAGTGTGTGATGAAAACTTCGTGGACACCATTAGTATTGGCTTCAATAAATGATGCAATGTCTGTGACGGTCTTTCCAATTCTATCCACAAGTTCGTTCTCGCCCATACGGTCGTTCAGCGGAAAGTTACTCTTGATGATTTCTATGACTTCTTCTTTGATGAGTCCTTGGTAAGAGCCATCTTCCAAAGTTTCGTAAGATTCAAACAAGGCTTTTTGAATACGCCTAATCCAACGGTTTTTCTTGGCTTCCGAGAGTTCCATTACAATATCGCCATCGTCATTGCGAAAGCCATCCATGTCTGCCATGAACAAGTATTGAGATTGTTCTTACTTCAAGGTTCTTGGGTGGTAGCCATTCCAATGTCTAACCAACCCTGCCAATCGGGAGTTGCTACAACAGTAGGTGTAGTTTCTTTGGAAGCATTGGCTTCAACAAAACCTTGCTGGGCTGCTACACAAAACATTTGGTAAGTCAAAGAACTGTCGGATAAGCAATACTCTATAACACCAGCATAATTTCCAGCATTCCATTCTTTTGGAGCATTAGCACCACTCATTAGTTTGGAAGCATTACTTCCCAATACTCCTTGGATTAAGTCTTGGAGATGAAATCTTTTGCCGGTCCAACGCTTTAGGTCAGCACAAGTGTCCACAGTCAGTCCCGCATCAATGTAATCTTTGATGACTTCAGCACAACCGGCTCCTCCATCTTCCAAACTTTTGGAAAGGATAGGGAGGTCAAAGGAATCTCCATTGTGGGTAAGCAATGGTAACCCATCTTCCAAAGAATTGTTTAGGTAATCACGCAATTCATTCAATGGTGTAATGGTAGCGTTAGGCATTGCATCCCTAACTTTTTCCAAATCTTCGTGGTTCACGAAAACTTTGGCTTCAAGGTCTGTTATCTCCGGGCCAATCAATTCCAAGGTGCAAACACAAGAAGTTTTCCAATTGGCTGGATGACCAAAAGTGATACCATCTCCGATGGCTTCTAAGTTCTTGGTTTCAATATCCAAGATTATCATTCAATCCTCTCCAAAGTATTTCTCATCGTCATGCAAAGGATTGCTACGGTCGTATGGGAGATTCATAGAATCACACCAAGACTTCCAAGAGTAATGGGGAAGATAGGCAGCGTCCGGTGCAGTAAATTGCGTAGTTATGCGTTGGCTACGCATAGAACAAAACATAGTCCAATGCTTGAAAATGAGTTTCTCATCCTTAATGCCGGTATGCTCCATGAGCATATTCCTAAACTTTCGGTATTCACTAATGTATTGCGATACATCCATGTGGTTCCTTTGGGGAAACTACTTACTTAATGCTTCTTGATTAGGCGTTATCCCAATCTTCAATCTCTTGGCGATTATCTGTTTCTTCATCCATCAATTTAGAAATGCTTTCAATAGATGGTATGAATAATCCATTGATACCATCAATGTCCACTTCTAAAGCGTTGGAAAGGTCCATCATGCGTCCATCACCCGTTCCGATAACCATGTGTTCAACCCTTCGGGCATCACTTTCTTCCTCATGGTAATCGGGGCAAATATGAGATTCAAGGTGTTCCAAATAATTGTGAGTATGGACTTGAAAATAAAGCATTCTTAATACCATCAACCAAGTTAATACCTGCACAATTGCCATCGTTGTAATCAAATCCATTATCGGGGTCCTCCTCGTTTGGGGAATTGGTGTCCACAGGCTACGCAAAGCCAATATGAGGATGCTTTGAGTTCATAGAACCCTTTATCCCGCACTTCACATTTTGGACAATGAAGGGGTTGCCAACCCATAGCCGTCAAAGGATTAATCCTCCTCGGATTCACCAATCACAAGTTCTCCATGATGTTCATGTGTGCATGAAGGGTCGCCACAGTCATGTTGGTGGGATGCGTGGTCCTCTTGAGCCTTCTTGATAGCAGCCATCATTTCTTCTTGTTGGGCTTTGGCTGCGGCTCGTTGTTTCTTAGTGAGTTTCTTTTGCGCCCTGCGTTGTTGGCGCATCATTTCAGCATTAAGTGGAGTCATTTTGGGTGTTTCCACTTTGATGTATTCGGAACCATCTTTATTGACCTTGATACGACTAATTGGATTCAAGACCTCTCCGGTGTCGGAGTATTCGGTGCATTCACGGCAAAGTCCTTTGTAAAGAGCCATATTATCGCATTCGGGGCATTTCCACATCTGTTGCGCTCGCATAATGTTCCACTCTCCTATCAAGTATTTAATTATTCGGAATCCTCATAGTATGAGGGCCAATCTTCTTCAAACCATGTTAGAAACTCCTCAAGGGTTCCATCAAACATGACTAAACCATCATTATTTCCATCTTGAATACGAAGATTATAGGCTTCGGCAGGGGAGAATGATGGAACAAAGTCATCTGTGTCCGGCAAATTGTTGGAAGGGTAAAGAGTATAAGTGTAGTCAATGCTCGGTCCGGATGCACCGGGAGTCGTCAAGTAATAACTTCCAATGCGTGGCTCTCCATATCTTGGCATAACCATGCGGTCCTCGGTAATGAATGAGGACTCTCCATCATGGGTGGTTTTTTCAACGAGTGGATGGTGATAAGTCTTGAGATGTGCCATGAATTGCATAGCCGCATCACCCATACCGTTAGCACCATGATGATTTTGTGGTGAATATCCATTAGGGAAATATCGGCGGTCAAACTCATCATCCATGAAATATCGGTAAATATCCATACCGTGTCCTCTTGGATAACCATCATATTGGCGATACATAGTCGCTATAATGGCTCCATCTTCGTCTTGAAAGTGGGTGTGGCTTCGTGTTCCCATACTATCACCTATGTATCAAGTAGTATATTAACTTTGTGCATTTTCAGCCATAAATGCGATAAAATCCTTCACATATAGGTCGGCTTGAGTATCGTGAATAGGAAAATCATTAGAATCCTCTTGCATCATGGAAATGACTCCTTGTTGGTCTTGGAGGCTACTAATGTATTCAAATACAATGGTTGGGAAAGGTTGGTCGGCTTCTTTGAAAAGAATGTATGGACCCATCACACAACAATTAGTGGCTTCTTTTCCATTAGTCAATCTATCGGAGTCCAAATCCAAAGTCCATCCTCTTTCCTTGAACCATGCAACCAATGAATCGGGCTGCATCATGCTTTCATCTTCTTGCTCACCGAATGATACGGCAATGACTTCTGTGGTATCGGTCATATCTCTATCCACCCATTATCAAGTATTTAAGGACTATTGTTTATTTTATGCCTTTGTAGTGAGTTCATTAACTCCGTTTTTCGGATTCTTAGGGGCGAGGTCTGTCCTTTTCCAATCTTATAGGCAGGGATTCGCCCTTGACGAATGTATCTCCGAACTGTGGATTCACTCATACGCATGAAGTGTGCCACTTCACGGATGTCCATGAACCTCTCGGTATTCACCATGAGTAATGGTTAGGCGATAGCCTACTTAATGGTTCTTGCTCAAGAGTTTCAAATCATTGCTTACCATTCTTCTAACTAACTCATTGAAAGTGGTTTTTGACTCCCAGCCAAGTTCTTCTTGGGCTTTCGTGGCATCACCTTTCAAAACATCAACTTCCGCTGGACGATAAAACCTTGGGTCAATAGTAATGTATGGTTCCCAATCAGTAATGCCTACTGCATCAAAAGCAGCATCCAAAAAGTCCTTAATAGAATGGCTTTCACCGGTTGCCAAAACATAATCTTGGGGTGTATCTTGTTGAAGCATCAACCACATACCTTCCACATAGTCCGGGGCGTAGCCCCAATCTCGCTTCGCCTCTATATTTCCAAGAGAAAGAGAATCGGCCAAGCCCAAACTAATTCTTGCTACTCCATCAGTAATCTTTCTTGTGACGAACTCAATACCACGCCTTTCGGATTCGTGATTGAACAGAATGCCACTACAAGCAAACATATCATAGGATTCACGATAGTTCTTTACCATCCAATATGCAAAAAGTTTGGCTACTCCATAAGGTGACCTTGGATAGAAAGGAGTTTCTTCGTTGGCATAGCCTCCTCCGTTCTTTCCAAACATTTCACTTGTGGAGGCTTGATAGAACTTCACTTTCTTCTCGGTGTCTTTTTCATATTCTCTAATGGCTTCAAGGAATCTCAATACTCCAAGTCCATTCACATCACTCGTTTGCATAGGAATGTTCCATGAGGCTCCAACAAAACTTTGGGCTGCCAAATTATACACTTCGTCCGGGTTAGTTTCTTTCAATGCCCGATACAAAGAGTTTTGGTCGGTAAGGTCAGCCGTGATAAAGTGCATCCTTTCTTCATCCTCCAAATGGGATGTGTTCGTGCGATTCTTGCTTGAGGAACGGCGTTCAACACCATATACCACATAGCCTTTGTCCAATAAAAAGTCAGCCAAGTGGCTGCCATCCATTCCGTTAATTCCTGTAATCAATGCTACTTTACTCATATTCTTCCAACTCCATGTCTATCATTTCAAAATCCCAACCCATGTAATTGCGGTTAAGATGGAATCTGTGGGTCCTTTGTAAAGCGGCGTGAGTCATCTCCGCCGTCCATACACCATCAAACTCTCCAATGGTTTGAACGAGGGATTCATCGGGCTTAACCTCAAACCTATTGGGGTCCAAGACCCTCCAATAACTGTTGAATGGATGCGCCCAAGAGCCATGAGAAGAATTGATGAGTTTTCCTACTTCCTTTCCTACTCCACCTAATCTTATAGCGTGAAAGTTTTTGAGGTCCCCATAAATGGCTGGGTCAAACTGTCCAACAAACTTTATGCCAAACCAATCATCTTTGACTTCTTCCCATACTCGGCGATAAGTGGCCCATCCCCAGCAAGTGAAACTGTTATGGAGTCCAACATTATTGCTTCCCCAATCTTCAGTTAGTGCATTATTATTGCTACCATTGTTATATCCACCAATGCTCCAAATGCGTGGGTTGTTGGCATAACGAGGTAATGCTTCACGCATATACTCAAAGAATTGGTGATGCAATAGGGTATCATCTTCCAAATGAATTACTGCTTCCACATCCTCATCCGCAAAAGCCGCATTAAGAGCATAAAATGTATTGCCAGCACAACCAAGGTTTTCCTCGTGGCACACTACTTTAGCATTAGGAAGCAAACGCTCCGCAATACTACGCATAGCCTCTTGCTCTTTAGCATAACCGCCGTCTATGCTTATGATTATGCTTGATATGCTTGCAGCACCCGCATTAACCATACTTTTCAATACTTCTTCAAAGTATTGAGGTCGCCTCCAAGCCGTCATAGATAATGCGATATTCATTCATAGCCCTCCCAAGAAAAAGTTTAGACCCCAAAGTTCAGCCATCTGTCGTTCCTTCAATTCTTTGACTCTTTCCAAAGATTTGTTTTGCCAATATCCAAGTTGAGAGAGAACATCATCCACTACATACTCCCAATCTTCATCATCGGAAAAGAAGGGACACAAAGTTTTGATGTCCGTTCCTACGGCTTCAACTATGGCTGGGTAATTGGAAGCAACTACGGCAGTTCCACAAAACATTGGCTCAACTGCGGCCATCCCATAACCTTCGTATCGGCTGGGGAATAATAGAATGTCGGTGTTCCGATAGACTTCCCTCATATCATGGACATAGTTTTGGATGTCTAATTCTCCATTATCGTTGGCCCAAGAGTTCTCCACCATAGGTAAAAACTCTTTGAGAGCATTGCCATAGCCTCCGGCTAATACTCTAAACGACCAATTCTCTTGATTAGAAGTTATGAGATTAGCCATAATACTTCGTCCCTTATGGTATTGAGGGTTAATCATAGAGATATTTACATGGTCCAAACCTTGTGGAAATTGTGGTAAATCTTCCCAATAGTTTTCCTTCATAATTGGGTGTAATACAAAGTGTGGAACCTTTTGAAGTGGGTCTGTGAATCGGTCACTCCAATGTGAACAAGAAATAATGAAATCGGGCTTGAAAAACATTGGTGAATCCCATTCAAAATAAGCAAGATTTTCTCCAATCTCTCCAATGACTTCCAATTGTGCATCCTGTATAATTTCCGCTGCCTTCTCCCAATCTTTGTGATGAGAATACTCGTGAATCAAATCTCTCCTAATCATTCCACTTAGGTCAAGGTGCATAGCCCCGATTTTGATACCTAAACTTTGAAGTTGCGAATAGAGATACTTTACATGATGAAATGAAACATGGCTCCAAGGACTGTTAATGATGGCAATTGTAATGCCTTCATCTTCAGCCCATTGAATTACTGCATCAATAAAATCGTAATCTCTCATAATATGGGTCTGTGGCTCGTCATTATCAAGTTCGCCCCATGTTGCACTTGATTTCTTATTCATCCATGCGTAATGATTGTTCCAATCCTTAACATAGGTGTTTTTGCCATCGGGTGACCAACGAGTAAGTCTATTGGATGGAAAGTTACCATTGTCCTTTTCCAAATCTTCAACCGTGCAAGTGAATGCTACAACATCAACATTTTGTTCCAATAGTGAACAAGCGGTTTGATGCACATACTGTTCACCACCACCATGATGAGGTAGCCAATAGGGAGCAATAAAGCCTACTTTCAAACCACCATCTCCCACTTGTTCCCAATACTTCTAATGAGTCCTTCTCGCTCCAATAGAGCAAGTGCTGATTTTACTTTAGCATGACCTTTAGGATTGGAATAACAAGTGGTCTTAACTATGGCAGTTCGTGTTCTCGGTCCATCTCGCAATGATTCAAACACTTGGCGGTGAAACTCTTGTTCTCTCAAATGTTCGGCATAAATAGGCAAATAATATCGGATTCCTTTGCGTTGTCCATGGTCCCTAACAATACGGCGATTAACCAACATATACTTCAAAACTTCTTCGCAAGATGCTCTCCATCTTGAAGTATCTTTACCTAAACTTCTCAAGATTTCAGTTTTCGTAATGCCCCTTCCTTGGGCTTTAGTCACAAGAGTCGTGATTTCTTTAACCAATACTCCTTGACGCTCGGCTTCGGGGCGAGTAGCAGTAGTCCTTACCATTCTTCGCTTAGGTCTAAAATCGGACGGAGGTTCAACCCATTGCATGGCTTCATTAAGGTATTCATCAGTAGGAACCCAAGAGGCTACTCCGTCATAACTCAAGTTTTCAGTTTGCATTCTTCGGCGGCGCAAATGGGCGATAGCCAAAGGTTTGAGAACTTCTTGTCTATACCATTCCTTTTCTTCCACGCTCTTTTCGTAATCACTCAATGGACTCTTAGAAGGTAGTGGGGCGGAATCCAAGTTCACCAATACTTCAACTTCCTTCGCCGCACGGCTTGAAAGTCTAAGATATGCTTGCTCCAAATCTTCAATGGAAGTTTCCAAAACTTCCGATTGTTCAATTAGGAAAGCCTTGAGCATACTTGGAGAAGTTTCCAGCATAGACTTTTCACTTTCTTCCAATGAAGATAATGCACCCTCCAAGGACTCTAAGATACTCGGTGAACCGTCCACCATAGCAAGCAAGTGTCGCATTACCTATTTAAGAGTTCACCGATGGCTCATCAAATTGCATGAGCATGAGATAGTGAGTGGCACAAGGATATGTGTTTTGGTATATTTTTCTTTCATCGGTGTAGCCTAATTTGCCACATATAGGGCAACTAACTTGTTGAGGAGTGTCCAATCGCATGAACTAACTACTCTATATGAAATACTTAAACCTTTGGAAGATTATTCTTCAGAATCAGCATTTCCAAACTCTTTTCCTAATTCTCGGCTCCTTTGAGTAGCAAGTTCCAAAGCCTTTTCAATAGAAGGCATGGCTTCAAGACCGGCTTCGGTTGTTCCTCCTTTGGAAGCAATTGCTGAAATGGTTTCTTGGAAATTGATAAAGTCATGGGTTCCGGTATAGTTTGTAGCCGAGGAGAATAGTTCAATTACAGTTTCCTCACACCACTCCGCTGGCATAGTAGTATGTTCCAACAAATAATTGGACATCTGTTCCATCAAGCCAATAGTATATGCCAATCCCGAACCTACTACGGAAGTCAAAACATTGATTTCATCTTCATGGTCCACTCCAAAGGCCCGTCCAGCAATTTGGTCCAAGATTCCCAAAGTTTTTCTTGGATGTGGTGGATAATATGCTAAGTTATGGAAATAAAGATTGCACATGGCTCTTACTACATTGTGAAATCCTTTCTCTTGATAGTAGGAAATTGGAACACCGGCCACAAACGATACTAACAAATAGTCACCGACTTCCCAAGAGTCCAACATTTCTCCCACATCTTGTGGGCGAACTGCAACAAAGACTACATCCAAATCCAAAGGTGGTGATTCATCACGAACAATGTGATGGATTTCATGTGGCGTATTTCGCATTAGAATATCGGATAAATGCGAGCCAAGATGCCCGTTAGCACCAACAATTCCTACACGAAGCATGAGGGCGATACCATCACTCATATAACTTAAAGGTTCTCTTAGTATAGCAAAAATCGCACTCTAAGTCTTTTGTTAGGGCTTGACGAGGCCACATAACCTTACAGGTTGAACACGGGGCAACGGCAATCTTATCCATAATCATTCTTCCTCAAGATGGGCCATTCGGTCCAACTTAGGCTTTGGTCCGGAGCGTCCATGATGACCTTTGTTTCGTAGTCGTGGTGGTGCGAACCAGCCAACCTTTGTGGCGGAGGTTGAGTTAGTTCCCTTGCTCCAAGCCTCAACACCATTAGTCCACGAACCTTTGGGTCGCTTGGAAGGAACACAGTCTAAAGCATAAACTGTTCGTTCTTTGTTATCTTCAACATACATTCGCTCATTGCGTCCAACCTTGTGAGTCATAATATCCAAGTAGCCCTATCAAGTATTTAAGTATTTCTTACAAACTTGCTGATAGGGGCTTTAGGTTCAGCCAAACGGTATGTTCGGAGATTATGCCCTTTCTTATCAATAATGATGGCTCCACGCAATGATAACCTTCTTGCGATATTAGCAACCCTACCGGTAGTGAATCTCGCCGTAAATGAACCTCCTACTTTTTGAACTTCACGGGCTATTTCCGCTGCACTCATTTCCTTCTCAAACAATTTGAGCATCAATAAGACATACCATTCTTTGTAGTGACGGCGACTTTCCCTGCGACAATTTACGGAACAAGTCGTTCTTGAAGCATGATTATGCAAATGTTTGAGTTCCATTTGTGGTTCTCCACACCAAGCACAATCAATCACTATGGAAGGAGATTTAGAGCCATTCCATGGAATACCTTGAGTGGATGCTTCACGGCAGTATAGAGAACAATAAGGAGCATAATGCTTACCTCGGCTCGCTACACCCCCGTAAGTATCGTAGCCTCTTTCACAATGACTACATGGTTTAATTCGGCTCATGGTAGCCTCTCCGTAGGGAAACAAAGAGGGCATTTACCGGATAACACCCAAAAATCACAACCTTCGGTAGCACATTGCGTAGGAATTACGCCACACATAGCACTCACCGAGCCATATTTGCATCACGATACTCATTGGATAGACTAATTGCCTCATCAAATGAACATAGTTTAGCCGACATAACCGCATCATTACTGAAACGAGTTGGGTGTGGGTCCATAACAAAAGCAAATGCTGGTGTAAAGCCGTGTGCAATAGTCCCTCGGTCGCCTCTTGGGTGACGAGTATAGTGAATCCATGACTCATCGGGATAACGAGCGTTCCATTCAGTAGCAATGCGCTTTGTCGGAACTACCATTTTGACGGTTTCTTCATTATCAAGAATAACCGTATGTGGTTCGGAAAACTCCTTGCGGAGTTCATTCCATTCAGTCCATCGTTCAAGGCTAATGTTTAGTTCGGGGTTATCGCTCATATCAATCACATCGTTTTAGGGTAT
>JAAOEI010000814.1_pt1 | contig 11770 bp, 16 predicted proteins | sample 7059261 | NCBI WGS metagenome assembly JAAOEI01 (sample SAMN14008812, study PRJNA610033) | viral metagenome | isolation source: viral particles filtered from seawater | place: China: Hangzhou Bay, Yangshan Deep Water Harbour | collected 2017-10-31
GCACTCACGGTTGATCGAACCATTGCGGCCGATACCGCTGCTTACACTTATTCGGGTACCGCTGTTGATCTCAATTACGGGTTCAACATGCCGGCAGACACGGCTGCCTATACCTACAGTGGTACCGCAGTTGCGCTGACTGCCGACTTCACACTCACCGGTGACTCGGGTACCTACACCTACAGTGGCACCGCAGCAGCACTTGACCGGGGCTATTACATGGCGGCTGATACGGCTGCTTATACCTATAGTGGCACCAATGTCACGCTGACGTATGCCCCGGTGGGATCCTACACGTTGACCGCAGACACGGCGGCTTACAGCTACAGTGGCACCGCAGCGACGTTTACCCGGGCAATCATTGAACCGATGGTGTCAGGCACTTACACCTACACAGGCGCGTCAGTGACGCTCACACTGACAAGCGGATTGACAGTTGGGCAAATTCTCGTCTATTCTAACGAGAGGAAAATGCAGATTTATTCTCACGAACAACCGATCAGGGTCTATTGATTATGGCAGCTTACAACAAATTTAATCAGACGGTAGAGGACTGGCTTCACGGTGTGTATGCCGCCAATAGTGACCAGTTTACAGTAGCACTATGTGCGGCTGCGAATGCCCCGGTTGCGACCAACTCGGTTCTGGCTGATCTGACTGAGATCAGTTACACGAATCTGTCATCCCGAGATCTCACTACCGCAACCAGCTCAGAAACCAGTGGCACATACACACAGTTGTTCAATGATCTGGTACTGACAGCCTCCGGTGCTGTAGCGACATTTCGGTATGTGGTGATCTACAACAATACCCCTTCTTCACCGTTAGATCCGTTGCTCTGCTGGTACGACTATGGATCGGATCTGACACTGGCAAGCGGTGAGACTCTGACAATCGACTTCACAACTTCAACTTTCACGGTGGTATAAATGAGAGCAACAATTAAGCGTTTGAGCGACAAAGAGAATGCACTGGTGGCGGCTGTGGGTGAGAAGATGCGTGTTATCCAAGATGAGGTTGACGCAGAACTGGCAGAATGTGCTGAGATTAAGAAAGAACTCGATAAACGGCGATCGGTGGTGGTGAAGCTCAGAGAGAAATTATCACCGTGGGCACAATGCCAAGCAGCAGTGGCCAGCGCAGAATCGAGAGACAAGTATTTCCCGAAACTGAGTAAAGACGAATTCCTGAAGTCTCTTGAAGAGAAGCTAAATGGCTAGAATTCCAACGTTTGATATCCCGCAAGGTGACACACGAAACGCCACGGTGGACATATCAGCAGCATCATCAGATTTCGGTGTCAGTGCTACCAGTGTCGTGTGGTCGGTGGATAAAGGCACCACGGTGACCATCAGTGGTACACCCACAGTTTCGAGCAACGTGAGCACCGGAACTTTGGTAGCTGATGCAAATAAAACAGGATGCTCACTGATTAAAGCGAAATTTACACTGTCTGATGCTCAGACAATCAGTAAGTTTTTCATCATCGATGTGATTAAACCGGTGTGTTGATATGAGTACTAAATCAAGATCCACTAGTAGCGGTGCACCACCGTTGAAAGCGACCAGAAAGGTTAAGATGGCGCGTCATTCTCTCATGGTGGCAATCGCAAAAATACACAACCAAACGGATGATCAACCAGCCGCTGAAAAGATTCAGCCGTTGCTCGATATCTGGTATCGCGCTATTGATGAAGCGAAAAACGGTAACATGCAAGCGGCCAATATGATCATGGATCGTTTGGACGGTAAACCGACAGAAACCGTCGATCTGGTGGCAGATGTGGCGAACAGAAATGCAGGTGACTTGAGTGACGAAGAACTTCTCAGTATCGCGAGAGGATGCAGCCGTAGAGATTCTGAAGAGGCGCAAAGCTCGGACGAGCCTGTTGAGTTTTACTGAATACACGCTTCCAGAATTCAGAGCATCGTGGCATCACTATAAAATTTGCGAAGCATTAGAAAAAGTCGAGCGCGGCGAGTGCCGGCGTCTGATGATCTTTGCCCCTCCGAGACATACCAAATCAGAATTGGGATCTCGTCGGTTCCCCGCATGGTATTTAGGTCGAAACCCGAATAAACAGATTATCGCAACTACCTATTCCGGTGAGTTTGCATCGGATTTCGGTCGAGATGTCAGGGGTATCATTGATTCGGATGAATACGGGAACATATTTGACGTTGGTTTGAGGCCTGATTCCAAATCAGCGAATCGGTGGCACACCACAGAGGATGGTATTTACGTTAGTGTGGGTGTCGGTGGCGCGATCACAGGTCGGGGCGCTCACATTGCGTTGATCGATGACCCGTTTAAGAACCGAGAAGAAGCCGACAGTGAAGTGAATCGGGAGAAGGTGTGGAAATGGTATACCTCGACGCTCTACACCCGATTGATGCCCGGTGGCTCGATTATCATCATTCTGACCCGGTGGCATGAGGATGATTTAGCGGGTCGATTGATCGAAGTGATGAGATCTGGTGGTGATCAATGGGAGATTCTAAAGTTCCCTGCTATTACGAAAGGTCAGGCATTGTGGCCCGATTGGTACAATGCTGAGTATTTAGAGCAGACTCGGAACGTCATCGGACCGAGGGATTGGTCGGCTCTATACCAACAAGAACCCGTAGCCGACGATGGGACATTCTTTAAGCGAGAGTGGTTTGAAAACAACCGATATGTTCTTGGAGAGCAACCGCAGACGAATAAATATCAGTCAACCGATTTCGCAGTCACAGCAGATGGTGGTGATTTCACGGAATTGGGGATCATCGGTCTGGATAATGTCAGTGACATATGGGTGGAAGATTGGTACTACGGGCAAGATTCTGCAGACACTTGGATCAACAAGATGTTGGATCAGATTCAACGTTACAAGCCGTTTGCGTCCTTCGGTGAGAAGGGTGTTATCCGACGTTCGGTTGAACCGTTAATCCGGATGATGTCGCGCAGTAGACGTATTTACCCGAGGCTCGAATGGCTGGTGCGTACCGGTGACAAGATGACAATGGCCAGAGCGTTTCAAGGCATGGCGGCATCAGGGAAGGTTCATATTCCTAAAACACAGTGGGGAGATAGGTTAATCGAGCAACTGATAGCGTTTCCTGCTGGTAAGCACGATGATGGTGTCGATGTGTTAGCTTTGTTCGGTATGGCGATGGAACAAGCACACCCTGCTATAATTGCGAAAGAAGCGACCAAAGGCACAAATGAAACGGATCTTTGGGGTCGATATCAGAACAGCGAGAATGAAGGCTCATGGCAGACACTTTAAACAAACTCAACGTTGACGAAACAGAACCGTATAAGCGCCGGTTCGAGTCGTTTTTAAACTCTACTATTGAGTCTCGATCCAATTCTGAAAAATGCCGTGATTATTATGATCACAAACAATGGACACCTGAGCAGGTGAAGATTCTCGAAGCCCGGAAGCAGGCGCCTATTGTGGTGAACCGGATTCAACCGAAAGTCGACGCCATGAAAGGGCTACTGGTGGATCAGAAAGCGGATCCGAAAGCGTTTCCTCGAACCCCGAAACACGATAAAGCCAGCTACGCTGTCACCGATGCTCTGAGATATATTCACGACAACACTGATTTTGATGCTGTTGAAGAACAGTGTGCTGAAGATTACTTTATCGAAGGCACCTGTGCATCGATAACCGAGGTGACGGGAAAAAAGAGAGAGGTGATTGTTTCTCGAATACCGTGGGATCGGTTTTATTATGATCCCCACTCAATGGATCTTCATTTTGAAGATGCAAAGTACATGGGTATCGTGCTCTGGATGGATCTGGAAGATGCTCAAACAGAGTTTCCGGATCACAAGGAAGAGTTGTCCACACTGGTTGAGACTTATGAAAGTAGCGATGAGACATTCGAGGATAAGCCCACCACTTGGATCGACAGAGAGCGTAAGCGACTCAAGATCTGTCAGGAGTACTGTCTGAAAGATGGTAAGTGGCAGGAAACTTTCTTCACGGATAAAGTGATTCTGTCTCAGGGTGACTCACCTTACTTTGATGAAGAGGGTACCCCTATCAACCCGATTAAAGCCGCATCTGCTTATATCGACCGCGAGAATAACCGATATGGCCCGGTTTGGTTCTGGCTGGATCTGCAGAATGAGATCAACCACCGACGCTCAAAGGCTCTGCATCTGAATTCTCAGAGGCAGACAATGAGTAGGCGCGGTGCTATCACTAATATTCATGAGATGAAGAATGAGCTGGCGAAAGCCGATGGGCATGTGGAATATGACGGTGAGCAGGGTGATTTCGATATTCTTCAGACCAATGATATGTCACAGGCACAGTTTGCACTGCTGGCTGAAGCCAAGCAGGAACTGGATGCTGTATCGATTAATGCGCAACTCTCCGGTGAGCGACAAGGTGATCTCTCTGGGAAAGCGATCCGCTCATTACAGGCTGGCGGCATGTTGGAATTAACCCCGGTGATGGGGGGAATGCAGCGGTGGCGACGCCATAACTTTGAACAAATGTGGCTCAGAGTAAGGCAGTTCTGGAACGAGGAACGCTGGATCCGGGTCACTGATGATTACAACTCTCTGCGATGGGTCGGTATAAACCAGAAATTGTCGGTGAGAGATGTTCTGACGGAAATTATTGAAGATGAGTCGAAACCACCAGAAGAACGAGAAATTGCAGCATCGCAGCTGCAAATGATGATGCAACAGCAGGATCCTCGATTGAATACCTATATTGAGGTGAAAAATGAAATGGCCGATCTGGAGATGGACATTATCATCGACATAATGCCTGACAGTTTGACGATTCAAGCCGAGCAATTTGAGATTCTGGCACAATTGGCCGGTTCTCGACCAGAAATACCATTTAGTGCTATACTCAAGCTAAGTCAGATTCGAGAGAAGGAAGCTATCCTCAGTGACCTTGAGGCGCAAGTCGAAGCCAGTTCCCAATTACAACAGGTTCAAACGGAACTTGAGGTTGAGGATAAGCAGGCTGACATCGAGAACAAACGAATGGACACAGCGCAGAAAGAACAGAAAACTCAGCAGATAGCACTCGAGAATCAAGTTTTATTGGAAACACCGATTACATCTGCCAATGTATCGGTGTAATACCGACGCCGGGTAACGGGCGACACTGACGACGAGTAACGGTCGATATGAGGGTAACAACATGTCCGATGATTCATTGGAAAGTCTTTTTTCAACGGTTGATGAAGGATCTCAGGAAGAGGTTAACCAAGAGCAGGAAACTGCTGATCAAACTTCTGAAGAAGATCCTAAAACGGTAGATACCTCAGGAGATAGTTCACAAAATGAACAGACTTCTGAAGATCCCGGTAAAGAAGTGACAACGACTTCAGAGAAGCCTAACGATGATGAACCGTGGACTAAAACAGCGTACTTAGACGAGAAACGTAAACGTCAGGATGCAACCGCGAGAGCAGAAGCAGCCGAAGCTAGACTGGCAGAGATGCAGAAAACGTCGCAGGCTCCGACTCAAGAGCCTGAAGAGGTACCGGATATTTTCACTGATCAGGGCAAGTATACTGATTATGTGAATAAACAGGTGACTCAGCAAGTCGAGGATGTTCGTATAGAGATGAGTCGTGAATTTATGCGAATGCAGGATTCTGATTACGACGCTAAGGAACAGGAGTTTGTTCAACTAGCGAAAGAGAATCCTCAATTGACGAATGAGGTTTTCAAACATGCTATGCCGGCGAAATTCATCGTTGAGACAGTTAACAAAGCTCGTGAGCTGAAGAAACTGGAAAACGTTGATGAATATAAGTCGAAACTCAAAGCTGAGATGAAGGCTGAATTATTCGCTGAATGGGAAGCTGAAGCAAAAGCGAAAGCAGAAAGTGACGGTAAAGTTTCTTCGATAAGACCATCACTAGCAAATGCCAGAGCAAGTTCGGAGCAAGGCGAGTCGAAAGACGATGATAGTCTTGAATCATTGCTCGGTTAATTAAGGAGCAAGAAAATGCCTAATACAACGGTCAGCTCTGATCTAGTGGTTACCAAGTATCTGTCAAAATTTTGGCGAGAATACATCCGTAACTCAAGATTCAGTCGCTACACTAACACTTCGTCCAATTCTGTCATCACCATCAAGCAGGGTAAGCAGATCATCAATATTCCTTTGGTTACTCGACTGAAAGGTGATGGTGTCTCTGGTTCCAATACTTTGCGCGGTAACGGTGAGAAGATTGGTAACTACGGTCTGGATCTCACGCCCACTTACTACCGTCACTCGGTGGAATTCGACAAAGAGGAAATGGACAAGCCAGCTATCGATCTGATGTCTGCTGCTCGACCTCTTTTGATGGATTGGGGTAAAGAGTTACAGCGTGATCACATAATCGAGGCAATGGGTGCTATCTACAATGGTACCACTTACGCTGCTTATGGTAGCTCAGCCGCTGGTGCCAATGACACTTGGCTCACTAACAACAGTGACCGGGTGCTTTACGGTAACGCGAAGAGTAACCAATCAGCAGGCGATCACACCGCTTCACTGGCCAACTGTGATACCACCAATGATACATTGGATACTGGTATCGTTTCGCTGGCTAAACGTATGGCTCAACAGGCTGATCCGCACATTCGACCTCTGAGAGCGTCAGAGGATGAGGAAGCGTTTATCCTGTTCTGTGATCCTTACGCGTTCCGCGATCTGAAATCCGATACCGCGATTCAGCAAGCGCAACGTGAAGGTTTACAGCGTGGAGCTAAATTCCAACCACTAATGACGGGAGGTGATCTACTCTGGGATAACGTGATTATTCGCGAGATTCCTGAAATTGCTGACTTCATCGATGGTACTTCTGGTACTAACGGTGTGTGGGGTGGAAGTGCAACCGCCGATGGACTTAACACTGCCGGTAACGGTAGTTCGCGAGTCGGTGTTTGCTTCTTGTGCGGTCAGCAAGCGGTATCATACGGTCTGGGTCAACGACCAATGATCAAAGTCGATAAGACTTACGATTACGGTTTCCAACCGGGTGTGGCTGTTGAATTGAAACATGAGATTCGCAAGTCATATTTCAACAACGTTCAACACGGCATGGTTACAGTCTTTGTTTCCGCTGCTACTGATTCATAAGGGAGGCTTTAATCATGGCTAGTGTAGATGCACTTCAATACGGGGACGGAAAAGCTCGTATCGGTTCCGGGCCATTCGGAGATCTCAAGGCACTGTTCGGTAGTTACGACATCACCAGTGCTTTGAGTGCTACGGATACTATCAATTTCTTCACCGCGCCAGCAGGGTTCACACCTCTGTTCGGTTTTCTTCAAGGTGCAGATCTGGATACCGGTACTGAAACGCTTGAGATTGATATTGGTATCTCAGGAGATGCGACCAAGTATCTCAATTCTGGTGTTATCACAGGTGATGCTGTCACCGAGGTGAAACCAGTTGCGGGTATCTGGATGCCTTTGGCTGAAGAGTTGTTCACTGTGGTACCCACAGCTTTTACTTCGGATACTGATATTATCGGAACTATCACAGCCGCTGCTGCTGTTGGTGGTACCGGTGTCATCACGCTTGTAATGTGTGGTGTGTATCAGGACGTTCGAGCCTCTTAACCGTGGGAAAGGTCGGGGAGAGTGGTTACGGTTGCTCTCCCTATTTTTTAACTGACGAAGGTAACGACTATGAAATTTAAATATGTTGGTTCGGGTGATGATTCACCTCGTGAAACCACAGTTTTCGGGTTGAAATTTGAACGTGACGGTGATGCTGTTGAAGTGAAGAATGAGGGTCATCAGAAAAAACTCAAAGGTAACTCGAGTTTCGTTGAAGTGAAAGGACGCAAAAAAGCACCGAAGAAAAAAGAAGCCGATGATGAGGTGAATGACGATGGCGACACAAGCCAGTCTACAGAAGAGAGCGCTTCTGAAATTGGGGATTTCCTCTCGGGGTCAGACTCCGAAGGCTAATCTCACCGATGATATGGCAGATGCTTACACTGAGGTGTATCTACAGCTTCAGGAGCAGAGTATCGCCTATTGGGGGCAGACAGCAGATGTGCCTAATGAAGTCGCCAATGAAGTAGCCGCTTTGATGGCTTGGAGCAGAGTTAACGATCATGGTGTCAGTGATAAACGGTATCAGAGATTACTGATCGAAATGAGGTCTGCTGAGCCAATGATCAGAAAAATGTCCGTAAGGAACTACAGGTCTGCGAGTGAACCGGAGAACTTCTAATGGTAATGGTGCCGTTCCCTATTTTTGGCCCTACTTACAAGGTGAGAAACCTTCCTGTAGGGTCACAGGTCACGAGAAATTTTTACCCTGAAGTCGATGATCAGGGCACCGAATTAACCTCTCTCTCACCGTTTCCGGGTCTTAAACTCTTCGGTACTGCTGGTACAGGGGGGAATCGGAACATGGGTGTGCTGAATGGCATACTCTACACCATCTCAGGCACCGAGCTTTACGAAGTCGCAGCAGGTGGTACCGCGACTCTTAAAGGTGCGATAGCAGGGTCTAACCGTTGCGGTGTCACGAATGATGGCAACGTGTTAGTGATCACCAACGGCAGTAATAAACCATATTCATTTGACGGTACTACTGTGACACTCGGTACCGATGTGGATCTGGTTAACTCGAATACCTCGGCATTCATCAATAAGAGAGTGGTGTACGACGGTAACAACGGTGATGTGATATTTGCGGATCTGAATTCCCCGTTGATTGTTACCTCAGCGACTGTGTTGGTGGCTGAAGCGAACCCGGATGACTCCAATGCTGTTTGGGCGTTTAAACAGCAGTTGCATGTTGCAGGTGATGAAACGATACAACCGTTCTGGAACAGTGGTGTCGGTAACCCACCTTATGACCCGGTTAATAACGCGGTTCAACAAGTCGGTGTCACAGCGTTTCACACTATAGCGAAGAACAAAGAGTTCTCGTATTTCCTCGGTAGTGATCTGAATGTGTACCGATACGATGGTCTATCTACCGCGCCTATCGGTGACTCGGCTATCTGTCAACAGATAGCCAGTTACGGTGTGACCTCTGATGCTTACGGGATCTGTTTCTCATTTCACGGATCCAATTTTTACCTGTTGTCGTTTCCCACTGGGAACGAGACATGGTTGTATCACGAACAATCTCAATTATGGACAAACTTGGCTTATGGTACTCAAGGTGATCAACATCTCATTTCGGCTTATGCGTATGTTTACGGGAAGCATCTTGTTGCTGATCGCAGAAATGGCAATATTTATGAGCTGGATTTTGATACATACACCGACAATGGTGATGTTATCCAGCGGCAAAGAGACACGGTAAGTATTAACGGTAACAGCTTCGAGCGACCGGGTACCCGAGTCACCATGAATTCGTTACAACTGGTGATTGATCCGGGTGTATCTCTGGTGTCGAGTGAAGCGACAATAATCATGCAGTATTCCGACAATAACGGTAGAACATGGTCGTCAGAAGATTGGGCGACAATCGGTGAGCAGGGGGATTATGATCACATACTGGAATGGTACAGTTTAGGGTCATTTCGTAACCGTATGTTTCGGTTCAGAATGACTGACCCTGTAAAATGGGTGTTAATTAAAGCAATGTGTGACGTGGAGTTCTCAATTGACTGATCCAGCGTTGGTCAGAAGATGGCCGCAAAAATGGATGACAGATCCGGATATCGCACCGACGATACTCTATCTTGATCGTTTTTTGCATGAGCTTCAGTCCAACACGACCACCACGATCACTAATACTGTGAATCGAGATGCTTACGATTCCACGATCGGACAAGTCTTTGGTGAATTGTGCGCGAGAAAAGATCCTCAAGAGAATCTGTATGTCGATCCTCCAATGGAGCAGCAGAAACAGCAGATCGACAGTTACACCCCGGTGTATCAATCTGAGATCAGGTTACTCTCCAAAACAATATCACGAGAGACATTCACTGCATCGGATAACATGTTCGTTAACATGACGCATGATTCGATACTCGTGCTGCCGGAGAATCCGATTGAAAATAGTACAGTTTATTTCACTAAAGACAGTACAAGAGCTAGACTAAGGGGTAACGGTCGCAAGATAAACGGTACCTTTGATGAACGGGTGTTTTATAAAAACCGCTTATCGAGACGATTGCAGTATTTTATTGATGTAGACGAGTGGTTTATTATATGAGCACTGAAGGTGATGACAGCATACACCAAGACACCATTCAGAATCTGCTTCGACAGATTCTTGTCGAACTAAAATTACTAAATGCCACTATCGAAGCAGAATTCGGGCAAGGTATAGAAAGGAGAGATGTCGATGATACTTTACGGGGCTAACGGGAAAAGAGTTGACGCAGATTCTCACGGTAGATTACTAACAAGAGCAGTCACCAGAGCAGAATTGAATGATGCTTCTACGAAAAAGAAAACATACTCGATTGTGTCAGGCTACACCACATCAGGTGGCGATGAAGAAATCGTGTACATTAAAAACACTCATGCTACTGATGATTTTGAGATTCATCATGTGGTGGTAGGTACAGCAGTTAACGCTGTTTTCACGATATCAAAAGTAACCGGTACAGCTGGAGGCGCGGGTGCTATTACTCCTGCTGCTTTAAATGTTGGACAAAATGAAACAGCAGATCTGAGTTGCACAGGGGACGCGTCGGTTACCGGGTTAACTCTCGCTGCAACGCTGGCTAAGATCAGAGTGATTGCGAATTATTCAGATATGTTTAACTTTGAAGGATCAATTATATTGCAACCGAACACCGCAATAGCAGTCAGTAATTCTGCTACTGGCGCATGTGAGATCACAATAGTCGGTCACTTTAATAGTTTAGAGGATTAATATGTCTACTACGACACCTAAACCACTGTTCGATCCTCTGTTGGTACCGATAACCGCAACCACGGTTTACACGGTGCCGACTAATACAGTGACGATCATCAAGCATTTGTCAGTGTGCAATGTTACGACGACACCCAAGACGTTCACCTTCTATCTGGGTGAGAACGGTTGGTCAGCAGTCACATCGATTCAGAGATTCATCAAACTGATAGCCGGTGGTGACTCGGTACCGATATTCGCAGCAGTGAACGCGACTCTGGAAGAAGGCGCAACGATACAGGTGAAATCCAGTACCGCCAGTGCACTGTCTGTACATGGTGGTGGTAATGAGGTGGTAGGATAATGGCAGACTTAAAACCGGGCGATAAAAAATACGATTACTGGAAGCGTCAGTTAGATTTGGAGAACAAAGACGCTTTACAGACGTACGGTGTATCTGAACAGGATATGATTAATGCTGCGCATAACAGTTACGATTCACTTCGTACAGAGGACAAGAATAATCAAGGTGCGCAACAACACAGAAAGAATATGACGACAGTGTGGGAAGATGTAGCGCAAATGCCGGGGTTTTCTCGACCACCACCTGAAATACTCTCACCGGGGGAGGATTTATACGAGAGATGGAAAGTGATATTAGGGTTGCATGAACGTGACGCGATGCAATATCACCGGGTACCCGAAGCAGACATAATAAACGCTGTTCACAATTATAATGAATCAACTAGTAAGTATGATAAATTCGGGATGCCTTATGACAAGGGTCAAAACAACATTAGATTTTTCGAGGGGATGAGACAGGTCCCTGGCATCTATTTTCCCCCGAAAGAGAGCATGTGGAAAAAGTTTGTGCAAGTTGCCTTACCTATGGCGGCGGTTGGGTTCATGTTACCGCCAGCAGGAGCAGGAGCAGGAGCAGGAGCAGGAGCAGGAGCAGGAGCAGGAGCAGG
>JAAOEI010000815.1_pt1 | contig 11767 bp, 14 predicted proteins | sample 7059261 | NCBI WGS metagenome assembly JAAOEI01 (sample SAMN14008812, study PRJNA610033) | viral metagenome | isolation source: viral particles filtered from seawater | place: China: Hangzhou Bay, Yangshan Deep Water Harbour | collected 2017-10-31
TCCCCATCCAACACGTATTCGATCAAGGTCACTAACGCCCGCAACGTCGCTGGGCGATGCGTGTGGCCCGGCGTCTATGAAGTGCCGCGCGACCTCGATGAGCAGATCGCGCATACGTTGCTGATCGCGCGCTGCGCCACCAAAGTGCTGCCGGAACGGGAGACAAAATGACGCCTCGAGGCATCAGCTGGGTCGACCCGAGTGACTATCCGCAATTCGACCTGCTCGACATCAAGCAGCAATTGCGCATCGACCACGAGGAATTCGACAACCTCATTCTGAATTTCCACCTGCCGGCCGCCGTGCAGTGGGCCGAGGGTGAAACCCACCGTGCGATAGTCTCGAGGGCGCACACATGGACGCTCGATGAATTTCCGCTCGACGCGCCCTACGCGATCCGGCTGCCTCGAGGGCGCACGCAATCGGTGGAGTCGATTGTCTATCGCCTGGATGGCGTCGCCACGACGCTGACCGGCCCGGATGCGTCGCCGATCGGCACCGGTTGGCTGCAGGATTTGAACAACGACGCCGGCGGCCTGCTGTATCCACCCACGAATTCATCCTGGCCCACCGCCGACATCGACCAACCCGACCCGGTGGTGGTGAACTTCACGGCGGGCTATCTCACCGGCGAGGTGCCGCCAGTCATCTGGCAGGCGATCATGATGCACATCGCCGATGCGCTCGACATCGTGGGGTCGGCCGATTTCGGGCCGGCGACCAACACCCAATACAAGCGCGATCTACTGAGCGCGTACCGCAAGGTGGCGTTCTATTGAGAGCAGGGCGCATGCAGCGACGCCTGGAATGGGAAACCCAGGCCACCACGCAGGATGCCATGGGGCAGCCGAACTACACGTGGAGTGCCGTGGCGACCCGCTATGCGTCGGTGGAACCGTTATCCGGCCGCGAGCTCATGGCGGCATCCGGCGAGCATGCCGATGTGACCGTGCGTATCCGTGCCCGCTATGACGCGACGCTGCGCACGGTGAAACCCGCCGACCGGATTCTCGACCCAACCTACTCGCCCGCCGCCGTGTATGACATCCAATGGATTCAGAACATCGGGGAACGCAACCGCGAGGTGGTGTTCATGTGTCGACGCAATGGCTGACATCGAAGGATTCGCCGTTTTGCAGCGACGCCTCAAGGCACTCGAGGGCACGCTGCAGGGCAAACTCATCCGCGGCGCCGCCGTCGATGCGCTGCTGCCCGCCATGCAGGCAGCGCGCCGGGCCATTCCCGTTGGTGCCCCACCGTATGACGACGAGGGCACGCCGAAAGATCCGTATCCGGTGCGCAGCTATACCGGCCGGCTGCGGGTGCCGTCATTCGCCCGCCGCAACGTCGCCCGGAAGTCGACCATTTTCACGAACGGCAACGGTGTGAATGCCATGCTTGGGGTTAAGCCCGAGGCTTTTTATGCCATTGCGTTCCATGAATTCGGCACGTCGCAGATCCCCGCGCGCCCGTGGCTCGAGCCCGCCTTTCGGCAGCAACGCTCGGCTATGGAGGCCCGGTTTCGCACGCGGCTGCGGCAACGGCTCGACAAGGCGGCACGGCGGTGACGATTTCCGAGTCCTTCTACACGTGGCTGACGGCGGATGCGTCGGTGGCGGCCCTGGTGGGCGACCGCATCTACCCGCAGATCATCGACCCCAACGAGCCCACCCGACCCGCCATCACGTGGGAGCAGGCGTTAGGCGAGGACATCGGGATACTGGACGGCGGGCAATCGGACACCCGGTTTGCGGAGTTTCGCGTCAACTGCTGGGCATTCACGGTGAAGGAAGCCCACGATCTCGCCGATACGCTGCGCACGGCATGGCTCGCCATCGATGGCACCATCGGTGCGCTACAAGCGGATCGCGTGAGTGTCGAGATGATTGACGATGGCCCGGTGGATATGACCGAGCCGAACCGTCCCTTGTATCGCGTGATCCTCCGCCTCAGAATTGCCTACGGGTGATTTGAGGAAACAGCATGCCTACCAGCGCAGTTGTCGGTCAGTTCAAATTCGAGGCGGGCACCAATGCCAGCCCGTCCGTGCTCACCGAGCTCGAGGAAGTTTTGGATATTTCGGGGTTCGGCGAGACCAACGAGCTCATCGACGTAACGAATTGGGACAGCGCCGTTGGCACGAAAGAATTCGTTGCGGGGTTGGCCGAAGGCGACGAGTTCACGGTCGAGTGCAACTACGTGCCCAACGCGACCCACCAGGTTGCCGTTCGGGCCGCCAAAGGCTCCACGCTGCCCTGCCGGGTGCGGGATACCTCGACCTCGCCAGAATCTACGTGGTCATTTGACGCCGTGTATCTCGGCTATGGCATCGACCCCAACGTGGCCGAGCAGAATCGGGCGACTTTCACGTTCAAGATTTCCGGCGGCGTCACCGAAGTCTAAGCCATGACATTCAAAACCAACGTGATCAACGTCGAGGGCATCGGCAAGGTCGAGGTGCGTGAGCTCTCGGCGCTCGGCGAAATGGAACTGGTGGCGGCAGGCGCAGCCGACGACGAGGATGAAGACTCGCCGGTGGAGGCGCAGAAGCGCATGTACATCGCCATGGCGACGTGCGCGAAGTATGGCGCGCCGCAGTACCGCGAGCAGTCCATCGAGCAGATTTTGGACGAATGCACGCGCGAGCAGTTGCGGCAGATTTCCGACGAAGTGCTCGAGCTCTCCGATTTGTCGACCGCCGATGACCTCGAGGGAAACTCCGAAAGCATCCCAATCGCCGCTTCCTCTTCACCTTAGCACTGGCGTTGGGGTGCACTGTCTCGCACCTCGAGGAAAACATGACCGCGCGTGAATTCGCCGAATGGCGCGCGTATTACGCGCTCGAGCCGTTTGGCTCATGGCGCGACAACTACCACGCCGCGATGATTGCCCACATCCTCGCCATGGTGAATTCCGACCCGAAGAAATCGCGCCCGCGATTTGAGAATTTCTTCTACCGTGACCACGAAAGCGTGGCTCAACAGCAGCGCGGCAACGTTGTACGATTCTTCCGTAGTCACGCGATGCGGACGCAAGCGGAGAAAGACTCATCGCAGACCTAGCAAAATGGGTGGTGCGGCTCGAGGCCGAAACCGCCAAATACAAGCGCGGGATGGACCGCGCGAACCGGCAGCTTGACCGGTTCAAACGGCGGCAGTCGCGCACGCTCGACCAGATTCGCTTCGCCTTCGTGCGCATTGCCGGTCCGGCGGCTATCGGTGCGCTCATCATCCAGGCAGGGCGGCTCTCCGACCGGTTCAATCAGTTGTCGGTGCGGATTCGCACGGCAACCCGCGAAACGGGCGACTTCGCGCGCGTCCAGCGCACGCTCATTGGCATTGCCGTCGATACGGGCGCGTCGCTTGAGACCGCGGTAGATACGTTCCAGGCATTCAGCCGGGTACGGGATGACATCGGCGCGACCAATGACCAAGTGCTGACGCTGACGCGCACGCTCAATCAGCTGGGTGTCATTGGCGGCACGTCGACCGAAGCTATGCGCAATGGCTTGCGCCAATTCAACCAGGGCATTGCCGCCGGCGTCTTTCGGGCCGAGGAATTCAACAGCATCGTTGAAAACGTTCCTGAGCTCGCTGCTCGGATCGCGGCGGGATTCGGAAAGACGCAGGGCGAACTGCGGAAAATGGTACTCGCCGGCGAACTGTTTTCCCGCGATGTCGTAAATGTGCTGCTTGGGCAGGCACCCGAAATCGCGGCCCAATTCGGCGAGATACCGAACAACCTCGATCGCGCTTTCAATGCACTCGAGACCAGCATTGGCGCATCACTGTCCGCTCTCGACCAGGCGACCGGCACCACGGCGTCTCTCGCCAATAGCCTGCAAACGCTCGCCGATGCCATCGCCGTCGCATCCGGCACGGCAACACCCGAGCAGCAATTGCAGGATCAATTGCGCGCTCTCGTCAGCCAATACACCACGCTGACGCGCGTAGTTGCAGAAACCAACGGGCGCAACCAGCAGGCCGTGGAGCGCATGGCGGAACTTGCACTGCAAATTGCCGGCACCACCGATGCGTTGGCGTTCTTCCGCGGCGAACTCGACAAAGTGACGAAGCTATCCGACAAAGCGGTAACCAATTTCACTGCGCTTGACGCCGCGCTAGACAAAATCTTTGAGGATGAAAAGAACGGCATTTTCGATTTCGGCGGCACGGCGCGACTGTCGGGCGTGGGCCTGCAGGCCAACATCGCCGCATTGAAGGCATCCACATCGCTCGGCATCGCGAACCTCGAGCAAGGCTTTGCCGATGGGATTCAAAGCCCGCGCCTCGATGCGGCCGAGCAGAATTTCGAGCGGTTCTCGGACCAGCTGCAAGCCATCAGCAACCGCGCGGCCGAAAACATTCAGGACGCCTTTGCGGACTTCCTATTTGACCCGTTCGAAGATGGGCTGAAAGGCATGCTGCGGTCATTCATCGACACCATTCGGCGCATGGCAGCCAATCAGGCCGCGGTGGCAATCTTCGGGGCGTTGGGGTTTCAGGCGGGCGGTGGTGGGTCCGGCGGCTCGTCCACCACGGGCTTCGCGGGTTCGTTTCAGTCCGGCGGCATCGTGCCGGGGCCTCGAGGTGCGCCGCAGCTTGCCCTGGTGCACGGCGGCGAGACCATCATTCCGGCGGGCGGCGGTGGCGCGGGTGTGGTCGTGAATCAACAGCTGACGCTCAATGGCGGCGCCGATCCGGGGCAGATGTCGCAGTTCGCTGAAATGATTCGAAGCCAGACGCGCGCGGACATCGCCGACCTGCAGCGGAGGAACCTGCTTTGACGACCTATGCGGTAGATACCGGCGCGCTGCCCACGCGGTTCGACCTCAATCGCATCGAGAATGATGAGGCCTTCGTCGCGACCAACGGCACCATGCAGGCCGCCGGGCGCACAGGGAATCGGTGGGGTCTGGTGCTGACGTGGCGCAATGCGGAAGGCACCCGCGGGCGGATTGCTCGAGCCTACGGTGCCCTGCTCCATGGCAAGCGGCACCGGCTGCGCGTCGACGTGAGCACGACGTTCGGCTATACCCGCGCCGGTGCCGGCGGCGGCAGCACCATTACGGTCAACGGTGCGCATTCGGCGGGTGCCACGTCGATTGCCATGAGCGGGACGGGGAGCGTTACCAACTGGCTCCTCAAAGGCGACCTCATTGAGATCAATGGCGACCTGAAGGAAGTGCGCGCCGATGTCAGCCTCGCGGCGGGGGCGGCGACCGTCGAGATTTGGCCGGAACTGCACGAGGACTTGTCCGGCGGCGAAGGCGTCGATATCGACACCCCGGAAGGCGTGTTCTATGTCGAGTCCTCGTCCGGCTTCGGTTCCGGTCCGTTCCCGACCGGATGGTTCCATGAGTCCATGACACTCAACCTGATCGAGGACATCCTAGATTGACGCGCTCACTGACAGCCGCCAACGAGGCGATACTGGACGATGCGTTCATCGTGCCGGTGCTGTTCGTCAACCTCGACTTCGATTCGGACCCGGTGTTCTTCCACACCGACCTGGGCACCATCACCACCACCGACCCCGCCGGCACCTGGACGGGCACCGGCGAACTCGGGCAAATCGGCCCGATTCAGGAAGGCGTCAAACCGTCCCCGTACAAGGTCGACCTGGTGCTGTCGATCATCGATGAGGCCGCCGATTCCGTTTACAACGAAGCCCTGAACCAAAACCACTACCAGCGCGACGGCACCATTTACCTGGGGTTTCGCAATGCCGTCACCGGCGCCATGGTGGCGGACCCCGACGAGATATTTCACGGGCGCATCGATGACATGAAGGCGACGCACGGCGGACCGACGCCGGACGCGCCCTCGTTCGTCACCGTCACGCTCGAATCCGAACTCGCGGACTTCAAAAAGAAATCCGGCAAGGTGTACAGCAATGCACAGTTGCAGGATGAGTTCTCGGGCGACCTGTTCTTTGCGCACCTCGAGCGGTTCGTCAACCGGCGCATTCCCTGGGGACCGGGGCGCTTGTTCTCCTCGGGGCATCCGGTGTACCCGTGGCCGTCCGATCCGGGCGATGTGCAGGATCAGCGATAGTGGATTGGACCGAGGCGATACAGCAGGCGGTGCTCGATACCCGCGACAGCCTGGGCTACGGCACCGGAGACTGCCTGCAGTTCGTGCGGACGTATGTCCGTCTGATGACCGGCGTGGACCATGGGGCGGACATCGCCTATGACAGCGAAATGGGCGCCATGCGTGCCCTCGCCGACGCCGGCGGCATCGAGGAAATGATTACCCGCTACTTGGGCGCGCCCGAGGTACGCGAGCCAGAGCCTGGTGACATCGCCTTTGTGCATGTCGGCAACGAGCACTCCGCGGGCGTGGTGTCCGATGGCTTCGTGTTCTGCCTGCACCATGAGAAGGGCTTCGTCAAAGCCGCCCTCAATAGCGTCATGGAGGTGTGGCCGTGCCGCAGCCAGTAGCGACGTGGGTCACGAAAGTCTTTTTCCAAGGGTTCGCCGGCGGCGGGCTTTCGGGCGCGGCCGCGGTAAGCGGTGGCGCAGCACTGACCTATGCCGCCACCTACGCCGCCACGACATTTGCCCTGATCGAGGCATCCAAGGCACTCGCGGAGCAGGACCAACCGCGGCGCGGCCCGCGCACGCAGGATGTGATCGTGCGGGGTGGCGAGGCGCCCCAAGTGGAAATCTACGGGCAGGCGTATGCGAGCGGCCTGCTGACCTACGCGAACTCGCGCAAGCAGAACAATGCCGAGGAATATGACTGGTACATGGTGCTGACCCACGCCGGGCATGAGTGCGAATCCTTCGGGAATATGTACTACGACGACGACATCCTCATTGACGGCACCAATTTCGATTGGACCGGCGGCAACATGCAGTCGGGCAAATGGTATGCGGCGAGCAGTGGTGCCATTCCGTCGGTGATCCTGCGCCGTGAGCTCGGCACCACGACGCAGACCGTCAACACCATCCTGAATACCGACTTCCCGACCGACTGGCCGAGCACGGCGCGCGGCCGCGGCTATGCGTATTCGTTTCACCAATTCGTGCGCTTCCCCGACTCCGAGGAAATGTTCGCCGGCGGGCCGCCGCGGAACGTCCGCGTGGAAATCGAAGGGCGCAACGACGTGTTCGACCCGCGCCCGTCGCCGCAGGTGAACGCCTTCACCAAAAACCCGGTGCTGCTCGCCGCCCATTACATGGTCGACGTGATGGGGATACCCAGCGCGAAGATGGATTGGGACTTCATTGGGACCGAGGCAACCGTGTGCGATACCACGGTGATCGTGGCGCCCGATGAGTCGCCGCAGAACACCCAGGCGCGTTACGAGTTCGGCGGCCTCATCTCGCACGGCATCGACCACGAAACGAACCTCAACACCATCCTGACTTCGTGCCTCGGCAAATATGCCAAGGTGTCCGGCAAGTGGCGCATCTACGCGGGCGCGTACCGCACGCCCACCGTGACCATCACCGAAGACTGGATTGTGGGCACCGTCACCGCGTCGACCGCGCGCCCGCGATCCGAGCGGTTCAACCGCTGCACGGGCATCTACTACGCCGGCGAGCAGGGCGACGTGCGCATGGAGTTCCCGCCCGTCGAGGACGCGAGCCTGGTGACGCGCGACAACGGTGAGGAAATAACCCAGCACATCGACCTGCCCGGCTGCCGGAACCAGTACCAGGCGCAACGCATCGCCTACAAACTCCTGCAGCAGACCAACCGACAGATCACGGCAACGGTGCCTTTGAACTGGCGCGGCATGGACATCACGCCGGGCACCTACGTGACCCTCACCTATTCGAAATATGGGTGGAGCTCAAAGGTATTCGAATGCGTGGATTGGACATTCAACCCGCCGGGGAGCGGCAAGCCGCCCGTCGAGGTGGTGCTGCTCGAGGATGACTCGACGTGGTGGGACGATCCGGCGGTTGGGGAATACTCGACCCGCGCTCCCATCGGCGGCGAAATCGAAGCGGCGACCACGGAAGTCAGCCCACCGACATCGGTGACGGCATTCTCCGAGGTGAATCAGCACCGCGTCGTGGTGACGCAGCCCGTCGACCTGGGGCAATACGACACCACCCGCATCTATGCGTCGGCAACGAATGCCTGGGCCGGCGCCACGCTCGCGGGCTCATTCTCGATGCAGGATGGCGGCGAGGTGACATTCGAGCACACGCCCGGCACCGAACGGTTCTATTGGGTGCGCAACGTCATTGCCGGCAAAGAATCCGACCGCGAACCTGATTCGGATACCTCGACCATATCGGCCGAGGCGTTGGCCGAGGGCATCGTATCGTCCCTGTTCGAATCCCTGTATGCGCATTTCCTCATGGATTCGGCCTCATTCATTCCCGATCTGACCGGCGACAACGATGCGGCGACCATCGGCGGCAATCCTTCGGTCGCGCCGAACACCGGACCCGGCGGCGTCGGCTCCGCTATTCGGTTCGATGAGAACACCGAGCACGTGATTGTCATGGATGACGCCACCGCCGACGGGTTCGACCCGCGGGCCGGCAGTTCCGCGTGGTCGATGTCCCTTTGGTTCAATTCAGACGAAGCGACCACGGGCAATGCCGAGGCGCGCGTTATCAACCGCGACCCGAGTGATTTTTGGGGGCTCGTGGTCGACCAATCGCTGGCGCACGGCGCGCAGACCATTGAGTTCCGGTGCAATGACTCGAGCGATGACACCACCATCACCGTCGGCGACAACACGCTATTCGGCGATCAGCATTGGCACCACGTGGTCATCACCGTGACCGCGGCAGGCCTGGTGTCCATGTACGTGGATGATGCGTTCGTGGATGACAGTGGCGCCGATGTCTACGCGCCGGTGGCGGAAGTCAGCCCGCAGCAGGACCGGCCGGTTGTCTCTGGGGTCGACACCGAGGCCGCCCCAGGAACCAGTCAGCCTTTCAACGGGCGCGTTTACGACGTGCGGTTCTTCACGAAGGTGTTGAGCCTTTCGGAAATCCACAGCCTCTACACCTACCCGTACAGTGCGGGCGTGACGCCTCCAGTCGGCCTCGACTCGGCGAACCTGCAATATAACTCGCGTTTCCAGATCGAGGACACTGCCCACGATGGGCGACCCGCGGGCACCTGGATGGCGGGCGGCTCGGGGCAAAACCTCATCCGTTCCTACATGGACAATGGGCAGAAGGTGATGTCTGTGGGCGGCATCAATTCCGACAACACCCACGACGTGACCCTTTCCCCGTTCCCGCTGAACGATGCGAAGCAGTACCGAGTCCGCGTGACCGCGCGGCACCTGGGCGCGGAAAACTCGCCGCAAGCCTCGACCGTCACGCTGTCGATGGCGGAATACGACTCGGACCTGCTGGAGAACGAACTCGGCATCAACACCGGCGCAACGCCGATACCCGCCAACGGCTGGGACGATGCGAAAACGGTTTCGGCGGATCGGCGCACGGTGATCTCGTCGGCGGCGCCCGATTGGGAAGGTCGCGAATGGCCTTCGACCTGGACCACCGAGGAAGCGGTCTACATCCCGACGGCGGGCGCGCAGTATGCGGCGTTCCGCATCGACCAGAATGACGGGAACGACACCACCGGGGGCCGGTTCCTGGTCGCCATGGTCGAGGTGTTTGAGGAAGCCATCGACACCGATGCCATCGTCACCGAAGGCGCCACCGCCATCGACAGCACCACCGTCGCGCAGGTGAGCATCACCAACGGTTCCGGTGCATCATCGCCGCGCACTGATACGCCATGGATTGACGTGGTGACATCCTCATCCATCACGCCGCATGAAGATGGCTCGCCGATGATCATCCATTTCGACGGGCGGTATGAGGGCAAACTGATTGGCGCATCGACCATCGAGGCCAACATCCGCATTGTCGACATTGCCGCGAGCCCGTGGGAAGTGATCTATGCGGACCCGACCGATTCGGCGCATTTCGCGCTACTCGATGAGGTGCGCACCGTGCAGTTTCAGATATTCGACAACCGGGCCGGCACCGATGCGCGGCAGTATCGCGTCCAAGCGCGGCCGTATCACAACGGCAACCTCGGCGCCCAACTCGAGGACATCACCTTCAACATTTGGGAAATGAAACGGTGATCGAATACGACACTGTGACGGGCGAAATCCTCGCGATCCGCACCATGCGCAAGCGTCGGGCGGAATACGTGCCGGGGCCGGGCCGCGCCATGATGAACGGCATCACCGATATGCGACGCCAGTATGTGGATGTCTCGAGCTCGCCGCCGGTGCTCGCCGACAAAACCCCGGTGGGCGCAACGTGGAGTGCTCGAGTCATTGCCGCCGATGGCGTGGAGGAAGCGGTATTGAGTCCGCTGCCGATTCCCTGCGAGCTCATCGTGGATGGCGACCCGGTGACAGTGACCGATGGCAGTTTCGAATTCAGCGCCAACGCGGAAGGCACGTATGGCGTGCAGTTCAACCACCCGCATCACCTGCGCGAAGTGTGGGAAATCGAGGCGACATGAAATACACCGGCACCAAATCGGCCGAGGATGTCGAGCGGCGCAGGCTCACCCGTCACGTGCTGTTTCGCTCCACGCCGGCCGACATCGAGGCGTGGGTGGATGCGAACGTGAACACGCTCGAGGACGCTAAGGACGCTCTGAAAATCCTCGCGAAGGCCATTGCCCTGACCGCTCGCCGGAACCGGCGCGGGGAACTGTGAAGGGCTGACGGTCGAGCGGCCGCACCAATGTCACCTCTTTGGTGATGGGTGCCGACTCGACCGGCGGCGCCCAGGCGAGAAAGTAGGCCAGGAACCAAAGCACAAACCACATCATGATCGCTCATCCCCTGATGGTGCGATGGCAATCGCTTTCTCGCTGATCGACAGGCCGAGTGATTGCTTTACGGGCGAGCTCACGCGACCATCACGCGCCAGCCATGCCCGGATTTCCTCGATGTCCTCGGCAGTCGTGGCCTCATCGATGCGGCGCGCGTATTCGTCCACCGCCTCGTCCTCAGTCGTGGCCTTGGTGTCTGCCGCGCTTTCCGATGCGGATGCCGGCGGCGCATGCACGTCCGCATCCTGCTGTACTGCATCGGTCGGCGCGGCAGAGGGGGCGCCGCCGTCCCTCGACGTTTCGGAATCAGCGGGGGTTGGGAGCGCGGGAAGGTCTGATTCCTGATCGAGGCCGGAACGTTCTCTCATCTTGGCCTTTGCACGCTCGAGTGTCGATGACGGTTGCTCGGCGTCGGCCTCGACGAGTGCGCCCTCGGCGAGATTCGTGATGCCTTCCTCGGCTGTCGGCTGATGCCCGAGCTCGGGATAGGCTTTCCGCAATGCCTGGGCCTCGGCGCACTTGGCAAGCTGCCCGCGCTTACGCTTGCGCCACATCGCATTCGGTGCGCCACTGCTGATGGTCTGCACGTTTTCGTCCCAATACTCGCGCGACGTGAAGGCCACCTTTTCGCCGCCGAGCTCGCGGTACACGGACACCTCACACCATTCCGGCACGTGCATGGGAACCGGCCCGCACTGCAAATCGATCATCGGACCAAACTCGGGCGCGCTCACGCCGCGGAAATCGGCGGATCGTGAGGCCCGAATGCGATAGCTGCCGATGCCCTCCATGACCACCGTTTTGCCGCCCATGCGCACGGCGTGCACGGGTTTCGTCATGATGTCGAGCTCTTTGGCCTTGCAGTAGGCGAGCATCATGGCGATGTGCTCGGGCGGCACATCCGGGTAGAGGGATGTCTGCAGGATGGCAATCAGGCGGCTGTCGACGCCTTGGGATTCAGTGATTTCGTTGGTCAT
>JAAOEI010000816.1_pt1 | contig 11760 bp, 32 predicted proteins | sample 7059261 | NCBI WGS metagenome assembly JAAOEI01 (sample SAMN14008812, study PRJNA610033) | viral metagenome | isolation source: viral particles filtered from seawater | place: China: Hangzhou Bay, Yangshan Deep Water Harbour | collected 2017-10-31
GTTCGCCTTCCTGGCGTTCGTCCTAGTGGGGTTGGCCATCTGGTGCCTGTGAGGGCATCAAAACGGTTCCTGGGGCGTTCTAGGAGGTTTGCTGGGCCTTCTGGCGAATCTGTTCGCCGAGAGATCGGAGGGTTTGAAGGCGGATGCTTCGTTCTTTTGCTGCTCGGGTGGCTTTGACGTGGGTGGCATGTTTGAAAGCGCGGAGAGCTTCGGCCTGTTGTTTTTGGACGAGGCCACGTTTGCGGACGGTATCGAAAACGAGGCGTTGGATTTTGCGGTAAAGAATCCAGTCTTCATCGGAGACGATGCCGACGAGTTCCGGGGGCATGGGGCGTTCGGGACGGGAGCGGGGTGTAAGGACGGGTTCAGGAAACGATTCAAGAGGAATCATGGGAGAATTGTGGGGGAAAAGATTTCCCACGTCAATAACGGCGTGGGGTAACAGAAGAAAGGCAGAAAACACATGAAAGCACTGCGTGAAGTGGTGGTTGAGGAGCGGGAAATGCCTGCTCCGGTCAGTCAGGAAACGGCGCAATCCGCGTTTGCGGACATTTGCGCGAAGCTGCTGGTCATGGGCGACCAGTTTACGTTGAACGGAAAGCCTGCGACGTTGACCCTGAACGGGTTGCCGTTGGGACAGGCAAAGATCACGGTGAAGACGCTGTTGAGCGTCAAGCTGGTTGCGGACGGGGAAAGCATGGCCATCAAAACGCGGGACTTGGTGATTGCCCTCCAGAAAGGGCGGCTGAGTTTCCGCAGCAACGACGGGTATCGCATGGCGAAGTCCACGGTTTACCGGGACGTATGCCGTGGTGAGCGGACGGCGGGAAAGGTGGTGGCGGTATGAAATGGGTAATACGCAGTCTTGAGAGAGCGAAATCGAGTGGATACTTCTGCGCGATTCATGGATGGACGCCGATGTATTACGGCGTTGAAAAGGCGAAGAAATTCGCCACGAAGAAGGAGGCGAAAGAATACGCCATAAAGGAACTGTTCACGACAGCCACCGCGTTTGTGGTGGAGGCGGTGAATGTATGAAAACACGAGAAGAAATCATGGAGATGGTTGGTGCGGTGAAGGAGGAGCGGATTGTTGCTGGCAAATACGGCAACGCATTCTTCACAGAAAACGGGTTTGTGATAGCGGACCCGTGCTACGTGCTGGACGACGGGCAGTACTCTCGTCTTCTAACAGCGAAATACGCATCTGGAATAACCCGGAGCGCGATGTTATCGGCGTGGCAGCCGTTGCGGTTTGAAGGAGAAACGGTTTACGTCCGTGACACTGGCGGCGACGGCGTTGGCTTCTTCGGATGCTGCGTTGACTCCGGGTGGGTTATCATCATGCCGGAAAAGCTGATGAAGAAAGCGGAGGTGGAAGCATGAAAATGTTCTCCATCTTCACCGAGACCGGCGAGTTTTGCGGGACTTGGTATGGAAAGGACGCGGCGACTGTTGCGGAGGAGCACGGTTGCCGGATCATCAATTCGTGTCCGGGTTGGGTCTATATGGTCCAGAAAACGGATGCGGGAGAAGTTGGGTTGCAGATGAAATGGCTGGAGCGTATTCCAGCGGATTTGTCTGAGCTTGAAACAGCCCCAAAGCGTTACTTGAGAATGAAAGACATTGGAGGTGGACCATGATTCATAATCCCAAGAACGCGAAGTTTTGGGTCTGGTGGCAGGGCGGCTGGGTGAAGATCAAGCTAACTCCCGGACAGAAAGTTGCCTGCGAGCATTACGAGAGGACCGATGAGGGTAACTCATTTGAATGCTGCGAATACGAGCACACAGGGGAATCCGTCACGATCAAAGCCACCGCTGGCGGAAGTGATTGTGATGGGCATGTGGAGAATCGCTACGATGCGGAATGTCCGCTGTCGGACCTGGCGAAGATGACCTGCATGGACGGCATGAGCGTGCCGGACTGGCAGGATGTGAAAGAATCGCGCCGCGACGAATTCGCGGAGTTGATGAACTACTGAAAAGCATGAAAACAACAACACATCTAAGCCTGAGAGAAGTCTTCGATCTGGTATGCCGGACGAAGGCAGGAACAACGGTGGCGATGACCCACAGCGGGGTTTACGTGAAGTCTGGTGATCGCTGGGAAGCGGTTGCCTGTGTTATGGTGAACGGCATGATTGCGGTGACTGCGGGCGTTGTGCCTGCGATAAACAATCCGGCGTTTGAAACGCTGGTGGTGGAAAAGCGGGAGGTGATTGCATGACTTTCAACGACCTGCTTGTTAACTGCCGGGCATTTGCCAATCAATCAGCAGGGCGAGTCCGCACCATGCACCAAGGGTTCGGAATCATGGGAAGCGGTGCCGAACAGTGGGACGAAGAACGGCAAACGCACCGGCTTCCGACGCCCTTGGAAATCATGTTCAAAATTCGCAACGGAATTGGACGGCCTGCGATGCGGGGGAATTGTCCACGGCGAATACTTACGGATGAAGAGGTGCGAAGCCTCTGGAAAACGGCCAGTCAAACCATTAGAATAGTCAGAAAGAAATACCCAGAATTCACATGACTAAATACATGGTCATCTGGAAAGATGGCGACGGAATTCCCAGAGCATGGGGTCAATCGTTCAACGAGGAGCAGGCGGAGGCGGAGGCTGACGCGCAACTTGTTGAGTATCGGAAAGGCCGCCCGGAATTGACCGGGTGGAAGTGCATAATCAAGACGGTGGATTACCGGGAAGAATCATTCTCGGTGATTGGAGAGAAGGAGAGAGCATGAAATACAAGGTCATCATTCCACCGACAAATGAAGTCGGAAGTTACACGACGGTTGCGAGTGCATCTTACGGCGAGACTGCCAGAAAGAATGCGCTGCATGACTACAACAGTTGCCGGGAGCACGATGGATTGCCGCCCGTGAAGCGACTGCCGAACGGCACACGGTTTGTGCCTGTGAAGTAAGCGAACAACAACCAAACCCGCCGGGGCGAAAGCTCCGGCTTTTTTATGCCCATGACAAAACCATACCAACCAAAAACGGGGCAGAAATGCTCCTGCAAACCCGGACAGCAACGCGACAACTGCCCAGCCTGTGAAGGCACGGGGTGGAAGATCGACTTCAAGGCCATTCGTGACCTGAACGCAGATAAAAACCTCATCAAAGCAATCCAAGAAATCCAATAATATGAAAACCAAGAACAAAAACAAAAACGGAGAGATAGCGTTGGTGGACACGATGGCGAAGTTGCGTCCGGCTCTAAACTGGACATCAACCGGGCCGGACATCAAGGTTACGATTGCGGTCCTTTCTGAAAAGAACACGCCGCAAAACTGGAGCATTGGCTATGAAACGCCCAAAAGCTCGAACGGCGGTTGCCGCGCTCGAATCTTTGCGAGCGATGGTGACTATCACGAAAAGTATCAGGCTAACTTGTTTGGCTGGTATGGGTCGGAAATCAGTTACGGAGATTTGCGGCAATACGAACATGGGGCAAGAGCGGTTAAGCGTATTGATGCTCGCATGGAGGAGATGTATCGGGTTCGCGGTGGTGTTTCTGACGCTGCGGAAAGCATGGGACGGTTTCTGGAAGCGTGCGACATCAGCGAAGTCTGGATGCGACCTGAGAATTATCGGGGCGACAGTTGGTTGAGCAAGGGCGAATGGCTGACGATTACCGTTGGCGAGTTTGTCAACCGGGTTCGTGCCAATCTGTATTGGATCGACCCGAAACCCGAGGTAAAAACGACGGTGGAAATCAAGGAGGAGGTGACTGCATGAAACCATTCAAATATTACCCTAGGTCGCGATTGCGACATTTCCTGGAGATAAGACGAAGCGAGCAGCGAACGAGGGAGTTCATCGAGGAATACGAGCCAAAGGCGTTGCGCCAGTTCGCCTTCGATATTGGATACGTTGCATCGCTTCAAAGGAGCAGGCCGGACTTTCCGTTCGACAAACGGATTCCGCTGGAAGTTGAAGACGAGCTTGGAAAAATGCGGGGAGCGTCCGACGCCATCAAGCTGCAATGCAAATACTTCCCCATCGACAAGGATGGGATTCGAGGACGGTGGTATGACCTGTGGAGATACTACCGCAAATCACGTCAGGAGTCCGCCGAGCATGAGTGCGCTTCTGATTCGCCGCTTCGTTTTCTGATGTATCTGGCTTCTATTAGAAGGCCGGACAAATACACGTATCTGCCATGAAACAAACCATCATCTACACCATGCCGGAATACCGGCTTTCGGTCGTCCGGGAAGTTACGCAGAACTCGATGTGCGACAACCCGGAAAAAGTGTATAACGCATGGAAAGCTGGAGTTGAAACTGCCTCCTGGTATTCGCCGTTGCAGGAGCAGTGCGTAGTGTTCATGGTGAACACCAAGAGAAAAATAATTGGGTTCAAGCTGACTAGCATGGGAACGCTCGACTCTGCACTTATTGAACCTCGTGATGTTTTTGTCCCGGCTCTTTTGGCCGGAGCGAAGGCCATCATACTGACGCATAACCATCCCAGCGGGGATAGCATTCCTTCTGATGCAGATGTCAGGGTTACGAAGCACATGATAGAAGTCGGAAAACTGCTGAAGATAGATTTGCTGGATCACATCATCATAGGAAAAGGAGAAAAACCTTGGTGCAGTTTGCGGGAACTTGGACTGTTTTATTGAAATATGAAGACAAACAAACAAACGCAGGATGACAGGTTTTGGGAGTTGAACGAGAAGATGGAAAAGCTTCTGGACGCAATCAATCAGAAGGTTTCAAGCCAGTTTCGCTACAACGAGGAGGAGAATCTAAAGCGCGGCATTGCGTTGCCGGAAGATTCTGTGGAACACGCAATACAGCATGGATTGGTTCACGCCATCAGCGCACATTACAAGTGGAGTTGCTATCACGCCATTGAGTTTGCGGTGGCGATTTTGGAGGACTCAAACTGTCATTCCGAAGCGAAAGTGCTGGCGGATTTTGCCAGCGGGTCAGAGGCGGGTCACGACGAAAGCAAGTCGGCGATTAGCGGTGATAACTTCTGAATTATGAACACATACTACCACATAGGATTGGACTTCATCGACGCATCAGGAAAAAGGACTACCACCGTATGTTTGGTGGATATGGACGCCGGAAAAACTGTAGGAATATGCGACTTCCTTGGGGATTCGCTGGTTCGCCTGATAGTCATTGACGGATTTAGCCGTGAATCGTTTCAAGCTGAGGCGGAAAGGCTTCGGCAAAATTCCATCCCTGTTCGCTTCATCGAAACAAAACTACCTTGAAAACATTCAACGTCAGCTTCGATTGTCCCGAAAACTTCTGGTCGGACTGGATACCGGAAGATCAACTGGAAACGGTGAAGCGCGAATGCGCGGAGCACGGAGTAACTATGAGGATTCGCGGAGAGGTGTCGTGGCAACAACAACTGGCAGCAATGGAGAACCCGGAAATATGAAACCAAAAAACCCAAGAACCAAAATCATCCGCATCCGTGGTGGAGAAGTTTACTTCGAGCGCATGGAGTTTGATGACGGCGTGCGCTGGATGCCTTACCTGAAGGACACTTCTGCCACCATCGCCAGCTACCGGGACACCAAGTTCAAGTGCCAGGATTACCTGAGCAGGACGCCAACACCGGTTGAACCGGCCATTATTCCGATCCCGGAAAACTTCGCAACCGACCTGCTGGGTCCGTATGCCAGGCTGGAATACGCGAGAGGACATGAGCCGATCAAGCCGCTTCGTCTCCGATAGCAAAGAAACCAAACAAGAAAGGAACCACCAATGACAAAGCAAAACCTGCAATATGTAAAAGCCCAAGCATCGAAACACACCGTGGAAAGCATCACGCACGTCTCCTGCCGGGACATTCGTGATTTGCTGGATGAACGTGAGCGGTTGCGGAAAGCGTTGGAGAGCGCGTTGAAAGTTTTCAATGCGCCGAAGATTGACCCAATGAAAGCATTCGTGGCCGTGGAAATGATGCGGCACACGCTGAATTCGGTGAACAAGTAAAACAGAAAGGACAACCATGAAAACCAGAGAACAAGTAATCGAATCACTACACACACTCAGACCGTGGATTGCCGACGGGCAGTTGCGGTTCATCAAGGAACTGATGCGCGGCGAGGAAGGAGAATTCTTCCGCGAAAAAGTCTGTGAGTTAGCACAAATAATTCAAACCATGCCGAAAACTTATGAGCAAGACGGCAAGGGCGGAGACGCGGTGGTGTATCTGCACTACTTCAAGGGCTGCGGCGACTGGTGGATCATGGAAAAGGACATGGACGCATCGAGCGGAAAAGCGTTCTCGTTCAATCCCCAGGCATTCGGCTACGTGGACCTCGGTTACGGCCCGGAAATGGGGTATATCAACATGGATGAGGTCATCAAATGCGGGGTCGAAATTGACCTGCACTGGACACCACGCAAAGTGCGTGAGATCAAGAAGTTGGGAGGTTTAAGCGATGATCCTGAGATGGCCGCGTCAACGGAAAAGGTTGACGTGGATTTCTGAAATGTGGTAAACTGACTGGATAACGTGATGTTATGCATTCAAAACTGAAAAGCAAAAAGGAGAGTCTGTTGGAGTCGGTTGTTTCGGCGGCGCAAACGGCAAATCTGTTGGTGTCTGATTTGTCTGAAATATCCAAGGTGGCAAGCAAATCGGAACCGTTGGCGATGTTGATGGTTCGCGATCTTCTGGGCGTGGCCCGCCAAATCGAGTCGCGTTTGTTGGAGATGGAGAGCGCGGTAAAGGATAGCGAAAACGGTTAACCAAAAAGGAGATATGAGAACATTCAAGACATCAGAGCAAATCGGTTCCGCAATTAATGGAACAGTGAAAAACACCGGGATGGACACAGCGGAAGCTGTGCGATTCAACTACGAACCCGGCAACGGGACTCGTTACGAAATGGTCATCGCCAGATTTGGCGATGAGTTGTTCGTCGGCATCCCGAACTACCGATCGAGCTACGTGTTCACCAAGCCGGAGCAATGGCCGTATGTTGGGGAGAAACTGCGGCTGTCCCGTGGTGATGCGGAGGAGGTTGCGAAGGTCATCAATGCTTGTTTCCGATGAAACACCACAAGCCAAACACCCGCTCTCGGAGCGCTATCCAACGGCACTTTGATCGAGTTGCCAAGATGGTGCTAAACAGCATGTGGTCAAACTCGGCAATTCGAGGACAAGCTCGGCTCAGTGAACTGTGCCGAGAATTTACAGCGACAGATTCCCCATGAAATCACAAATAGCAGCCATCGGGCTTGCGGCAGTTACGGCGCAAGCGGCAACGGAAAAGCAGCCCAGCTACGAAACGCAACTGGTCGCCGCCGTATTGGTGGCGGAAGCCGGGGGTGAAGGTTGGCAGGGGTTGCGGGCAGTCCACGAAACCATCTGCAATCGCGCCGCTCAAAAAGGGTGGAGCAAGACGCGGGTGGTTACGCAAAAGTTCCAGTATTCCTGCTTGAACGGAACAACACCAGAGAAGCTGATCGCCAAGGCCAGAAAGCACAATGTCTGGGGCGCGGCTATCAAGGTGGCGCAGGAAAAGCCGGGAGAAATCGTGAAGGGCGCAACCCATTACGACAACGTGAAAGCGTTTGGCAAGCCTGCATGGGCTTACCATGCCCGTCTGGTGGCGACGGTTAAGAACCACCAGTTCTACGTATTGCAGTAAAACGAAAGGAATGAAGCATGACCCTCGAAACTGAAAACCTCATATACGTTTGCATCGACCGCGAAAACGCGGAGGTCAAACTGCTGTTACCCCACCGGCTGATTGCCTGGATGAAGCAAAACAACATGGACATTGCGGAGTTGAACCTGAGCAACCCAGACCCGGAATCCACAGATGCGGCGGAATACAAGTTGCTCGAACCTCAAATGGCGGAGTTTCAGTTCGCGGTGTGAGAGAACCAAACCAAAAAGAAAGGAAGTATGAGAACATCACTAAGCCAACCCACAACCACGGAAATCCTTGCCGCGATGGACTCGGAAAAGGAAATCAGGCCAAACCCGGAGAGGGAAGCCGAACTGGAGGCCGCTCTCAAACGGTCGCTGGATCGCAAGGAGGCTCAATCGGCGGCGAAGATGCGTCCCAAGCGGGAAAACGCCCCACAAGCCAGCCAGCGAGCGGCAATGCCCGTTTCCGTCGGCGGCGCGGTGCGGGTTTCTGAGAACGACAAGTTCAACGGTGTGGAAATGCGGTTTCCGGGGCCGGTCAGCGGTAAAGTATCCGCTGAACTGATGCGTGCCGGGTTCCGGTTCACCCGTTCCATGAACGATCCACGGTGGTATGCCAAGCGGAAGCCTGAAACGCTGGCGTTTGCCCGGTCAATCGCCGGGCAATCTGGTCAAACCACGGTCATCAGTGAAACCAAACCTGTAGAAGTGCCGGTTGCAACAATGGAGGAGTTCCAATGGATGTGAAAGAACGAGAAGTCCGCGAAAAGATTGCAGAAGCGTCGTATAAAACGCACGCCGAATGGCGCGAGGTCATGGACGCAATGAGAATCCGTCTCCGCGAGCAAATGTCGGAGGAGTTGAAGGAGGTGATTAAATGATCTCCACCATCCGCTATTGCGGCAAACACAAGGTCGCAAAACCTTGGTTCTGGAAAATCTTCCATCAACGAAAGGAAATCGCCGGTGGCGAATGCCGGGAACGCAAAGAAGCAGAAGATGCGGCGAGACAATGGATGCTCGCCAATGAACCACAACTACCACAAACCAAGAAAGGACCAGCAGCATGACAACCATACACCCAACCAACTACATCGACGGTATCACGAACCTGCCAAAGTCGCCCGATGATTTCATCGGCGGGGCGCGGCTCGCAGCAATCGCAATGGAAAAGACCATTGCCAAAGCCAAGGAACGGGACTTCGCTCCCATCAAGCTCATGTATGCTGGCAACGCTGGCGTGGGTAAAACCGCGTTGAGCTATTACGCCCAGCATCTACTCCGCGTGGATCGCTACGCTGTACATGATCTCAACGGGACCGACGTTACCATTGACAAGGTGCGTGACCTGTCCAACACCGTGCACCTGTCGCACAACGATTTGTGGGGCGATTACCGGCTTATCGCCATCCATGAATGCGACAAGATGAGTTCCCAGGCGCAAGTCGCATTCCTGAGTTTCTGCGACAAGCTGCCCAAGCGCGTCTGCATCATCTGCACGACGAACATGACCATCAGCGAGGGCGACAAGGTGGAGCGCGAACGGTTTCAAAGCCGGTTCAAATACACTGAGGTTCATCCGCCGTCGTCCGCTGAGATTGCCGGGTTCCTTGGAGTGAAGTTTCAGGTGCCTGAAAATGTGGCGTTACAGATTGCCACGAATTGCAATGGCAACGTCCGCATGGCGTTTCTGGAAGCGGAAGAGTATCTGGATTCGGTCGTGGATTCGACCGGAACAACGGTAGTCATCACCCAAATCAACGAGGTAAAAACAACGGAGGTAACTGTATGAGCACAATGACAACGCATAAAAACTCAATCCTAAACCCAGATGTCGTTATTGAGTGGGCGGCGGAAGACAATCGCTTTGCATCGCGAATCAATGATCGAGCGCAACGAGCTGAGGCGTTGCTGCCAAATGTCGCCGAATATTTTCCGGCAGAACTAGGCCGCGCAAAAGAGGCTGTCGCTCTTTGGAAAGTGTTTGCATCTTAATTCACAACATCTCCCCAGGGGTAACTAAAAAAAACAAACACATGAGCACACTGGCAATAATCCTGATAGGCGTGGCGTTTTGCGCCACCATCTCATTGTCGCTGTATCTGATGGCGCGAAAATCACCGGTAATGAACGACTGTAGGTGGTGCGGTGAACCGTGTTCGCCACATCATACGCTGTGCGATGCGTGCCGGTTCAAGAACGACAGTGATCCGAAGGCGTTGAAAGGAGGAAAGGCATGACAACCCAAGAACACATCGAAAGCATGATCCCAACTCCGCGAGCAGTCGTGGAAAGCATAAACCAACAAGTCAACCAACTGGAGAAAAGCATGAAAACAACATCGACAACTCAAACACCAACCGGGGAAATAACCACAGTCAGCATCGACGGGGAAGCGGTCTCACGTTTCTTCGGGAGTGGAAGCGCGGAAGCGGCGAAGCAATTCAACGATGCTGCAAACATCGCCGCCGAAAACAAGCGGCTCCGGGAGGCGTTGGAGTCGCTGATTTACGCAGCCAATCAATCCGGGCCAATCTCGGACCCGTATTACCGCATTGCCATCGAGACATCTCGCGCCGCACTGAAAGGCGGTGCCCAATGAACCTCGAAGAAATCAAATCCGCAGTTCGCGCCGGTCGAACCGTTTACTGGTCGAACCCGAGCTACGAAGTGAAGAAGTATAACTTCAAAGATGGAACAGAACAGTGGTATGTAAGGCACGTAAACGGTCACAGCATCGGCCTGACATGGGCTGATGGCGTGACGCTTAACGGCGAGGAAAAGGATTTCTACGTGAAAGGATGAGCATGAAACGAAACCCATACACCAAGGAACTTCCGCTAACCGACGAGGCGTTTGCGTTGGTTGGTGAATTTGTAAAAGCAGGGCAACCCGTTCCAGTCGGTAAAATTCGTGCCGTCGATCTGCCGGGACCAAAGCCTCCAGAAGATATGGTGGCACCGACACAAAAGGAGATGTTCACCTAAACCAACAAAACCCATGAAACAACACACAAAAAGTTCGTTTGTTAAAAACAACCCGCATTTTAAGTCGATGCGAGTCCAAGACCCAATCCAATTCAATGTGCTGTATAACGAGTGGCGGCGCATGAGGGAGGAGCGTGAGAGTCTTATGGTGGAATATCTTAGGATACAAGGCGGAATTGAATTCAACGGATAATACATTTATGACCCTACCAACCATACACACCAACGGAACCCACCCGAAAGACCTGCTGGAAGAAAACATTACAGCATGGCGGGCGGTAAACGATGCCGTAAAAGCACTCAGCAAAGTCGGACCCAATGCGCGGGATTACTACGTGCAAGGTGATGCCGCGTTCACAGAAGCGCAGAAAGAGCATCGCGCCAGACTCGGAAAGCTTATCGAGGTGGCGGATGAACTCATGGCAATTGGAGAGTATCTGGCGGACAACCAAAAGGATTGACTATGAACACACAACACACAAAAGGACCGTGGACAAAAACTGGGTCGGTTATCTATTACCAAGCCAACCCTGGTGGACGTAAGTTCACGGTTGCAGACGTGTCCGGCGAATCTGGCCCTGCAATCCAGTCCGCTAACGCCTGTCTCATCGCCGCCGCTCCTGAATTGCTGGAAAAATTACAGGATTGCGCTGATTGGCTGTCCCGCAGCACGCGGATTGATGATCGCGAAATGGCAGCAGACGCCCACGCCTTAATCGCCAAAGCCACCGGAGGCACCACTTGACCACCCTCCACCTAACCCACAGCGCGGCCAGCGAATTGATATGCCTATTGCGAAAGGCGCATATCGAAGCTCTGGCAGAGAAACGCTGGCGAGACGGCATACATCTGGGCGAACTGTTGTCGCAAACAGCGGTTGTCCAGTCGGAGATAAGGAAACTGGCGGAGTCGGTTTCCACGGATGATAGCGTGGTGAACAATTGAAAGGAGAAGCATGGAAAACAAACCCAAAATGATTGTCTGGTTCTCGTGCGGAGCAGCGTCCGCAGTTGCCGCCAAGGTTAGCTTGGATAACTACAAAGACTCGCGTGATGTCGAGGTTGTGTGCTGCGACACCAGGCCGAGCGAACACCCGGATAACTACCGGTTTTCAAAGGACGTTGAAA
>JAAOEI010000817.1_pt1 | contig 11756 bp, 14 predicted proteins | sample 7059261 | NCBI WGS metagenome assembly JAAOEI01 (sample SAMN14008812, study PRJNA610033) | viral metagenome | isolation source: viral particles filtered from seawater | place: China: Hangzhou Bay, Yangshan Deep Water Harbour | collected 2017-10-31
ACAATAATATAAATTTTCTATATTTTCTTTATATGAACACAAATACAGGAGTACAGAAAATGACAAATATCCCAAATTACTTAAAAAACTTTAATGACGAAGTTTTAACTTTAAAAAGCCAATTCAAAGAAAAGTGGATTAAAAACGAATTTGATAATGTTAAAAGATTTATCAAAGAACACGCTACTCACGAAGGTAATTCTATTGTTTATAAGTGGGTAGGTATTACCAAAAAAACACTACCTTCTTATTTCAACAATTATTTTTTAGTTAAAGATTGTTTTGAAGATGGCACAATTAAAGAAAAAAGAGATTTCAAACCAACTTGGTATAAGAGATTTATCATCAAAAATGATGAAAGTTTAATGCAGATTATAACTGCAAAAGCAGATACTTATGCTAATGAAGTTTTTGATTTTTATTTAACAAGAGTATCTGAAAAAGTTAAAGATGTTAATGACGCTTCAGAAATTGAAATCTTTGAATTAAAGAATGTTTATCTTGGTGGCAGAAGCTATCCAGAAACTGTTATTAAAGTAAAAACTTCTTCTGATGCTGAAGCAGAAATTTCTACAACAGTAGAAACACACTTTAGTAGTAGAGGAACATTTTTCTTAAAGTTCCCAACTAGATTTCATAATATGAAAAAATCTGGTAATCCTGTAAAAGCACCAAGTTGGAATAACTTTGTAGAATTAGCAAAGGAGTGTGCCTAAGGCACACTTCTTGCACCCATAACATTTCCACTATATATTCCCCAGTATGGCAGACGCATTTGAAAAATCCTTTGAACAATTCGCAAATAGAAAACAAAAAATAATCAATGATTTAATTGATAGCCACGAAGAACGCATTATAGGTTCATTAAAGAAATTAGAAGATGATATTATTGATGAATTAATTAAGACAACTTCCGGTGGTGTTAATCTTAATACTCAGTTAGCCATTCAACTTAGACCAAATTTAAAAAGATTAATTGAAGAAAATTATTTAAAAGAAGCTGACGCACTTGTTAGTGAATATGATGAGATAGTAAAAGAATTTCAAGATTTTATACAACCTATTCCGATTGCCGATAAATTTAAAACATTAACTAAACCAGATTTGAAAGTAATCAATGACCTAAAGTTTTTATCCTTTAGTGGATTTGAAGATGTTGCAAATAGATTTTTAGACAGTATTGCTAATGAAGTTTATCAGTCAGCAGTAGTTGGGAAACCTTTTAATGAAACAGTTAGAAATATTAGAGGACAAATAAATGGAGTATTCCAAAGAAGTAATGAAGATGCGATTAATCGTTTAGTCGGATATATTGAAAAAAACAGATATTCAGACGATGCTAAAATAATAGCAAAGGTAAAATCAGCTAGAGAAGTTTTACATACTAAATACGCAAGTGATATTTTAGGAAATAATATGCGTAAATACGCAGGTCAAATAGCACACGATAGCATTATGCAGTTTGATGGTCAGTTCACAAAGTACAAAGGTGACGAAGCAGGGATAACTTCTTATAAGTACACAGGAACAAATATTACCACTACAAGAAAATTCTGTAGAAGGAACTTAAATAGAGTATTTACAGAGGAAGAAGCAAGAAGTGTTTGGTCTGGTCAATCTTGGGCAGGTAAGTCTGGAAGTGACCCATTTGTTAATAGAGGTGGTTATCGTTGCAGACATTCATTCATTCCATTCGACCCAGAATGGGAAGAATTACTTGAAGAATAAATATTTTTTCTATAAAGATTTAATTAACACAAATTAAGGAGTGTCAAATGACTGATGAACAGGGTCAAGTGAACGAAACACTTGAAACAAAAAATGAAACATCAGTACAAGAGGAAACAACAACACAGGAAAAAACAACAGAAGATAAAGGTCTTTCACAACAAGATATTGAAAATATCGTAAAGACACGTCTAGCAAGAGAACGTGCCAAAATCTATAAAGAACTTGGTACAGATAATCTTGATGAAGTAAAACAACTGATGCAACAAAAAGAAACTGCACAGTTGGAAGAAAAGAAAAAGCGTGGTGAATTTGAGGACATTCTTAAAGAACAAGCCAATAAGTATCAATCTGAAATTCAAAAATTACAAGGTGATTTGAAAAATATTAAGATTAACGATGCACTACTTGGTTCTGCTTCTAAACATAGAGCAATTAATCCTCAACAAGTTGTTGAACTGCTAAAGAACAATGTCCAGTTAAATGATGACGGACAAGTAGAAGTTCTTGCAGATAACGGAACACCACGATATAACAAAGACGGAAATCTTTATTCTGTTGAAGAATATGTTTCTGAATTTCTGACACAGAATCCTCATTTCCAACAAGCTACACCGAGTGGCAGTGGAAGTAAGGGAAACGTGGGTAAGGTTGACACTAAACCTTTTAATCTAGTGGACTTGGATTTATCTAATCCAGAACATAGAAAGCAATATGTTGAATATCGCAATAATCGTTCTGGTTTTAAGATGAAGCCTAAATTAACTATTAACAACTAATACGAAAAGGAGTATGCCTAATGGCTAACGAAACAACATCAAGTAGTATTAGTGAACTGTATACTGAGATTATACAGGAAGCGATTTTCACTTTCCAAGAAACCTCAGTAATGCGTCCACTAGTGACTACTTACAACATCACAGGACAAGGCAAACAAGTTGCTGTTCCTGTATTCCCAACTATTTCTGCATCAGCAGTTGCTGAAGGTTCAGATTTAGCAAACACAGAAGTCAACCCAACAGAAAGCACAATCACTGCATCTGAAGTTGGTGTAATGACAACATTAACTGACTTAGCAAGAGAATCATCTTCACGTCCAATCGCACAAGACATTGGTCGAGTATTTGGTGAGTCAATCGCTAAGAAAGTTGACACTGACCTAGTGAACTTATTTGGTTCATTCGCATCTGGTAATGACTTAGGTTCAGCAGGAACAGAATTAACTGCTGACTTGTTATTACAAGCTGAAGCAACATTAAGAGCATTAAACGTACCTAAACCATACGTTGCTGTGTTCCACCCAAAAGCGATGTTCAATCTTAAAAAGACTTTAACATCAGCAGGTTATGTTGCATCACAAGCACCTGCAATCTCATCAGTTGGTGAGAATGTTTTTAATTCTGGTTTTGTTGGTTCTATGTTTGGAATTGACTTATACGAGAATGCTAACATCACTATCAACTCTGCTGACGATTCAGTTGGTGCTGTATTCCACCCAATCTCTATTGGTCTTGCACTAAAAGAGGATTTCAAAATTGAAACACAAAGAGATGCTTCTTTAAGAGCAACTGAAATTGTTGGTTCAATTATGAAGGGTCAAGCAATCATTAAGGACAACTACGGTTGTGCTATCACTGTTGACAGTGCATTCTAATTAATGCTTTAATGGGGTGGGGTTAATCCCCACCCACTAGAAAGGTTTATTATGGCAACAACAAAATTTTCAGTAGCATTATCAGACGTTCAAGAATATCAACCAGATATTGCTGAATATGGAATTACAAATTTTGATACACAATTACAACACGCTGAAGATGATGTTATTCGCCAAGTAAGAGAAGAATGGTGGGAAAGATATCGCCATACAGTGCGTTATAGAGATATAACCAAAGTCACCACTATTGAAATGAATGAAGATAATTTAACACCTAGTCAATGGACTAGAGCAACAGTTTATAAAGCATTAGCAGATTATATTTTACCTATCCTTACTAAGTGGAAAGACCCACAGGGTGGCGATGGTGCAGATACATTTCAAGTTAAAATGGATTATTACAGACAAAAGTATAATGAGGAATTTCAAGCAGTATTAAGAGATGGTGTTGAATATGATGAAGATAGCAACAATACAATTACTGTTGATGAGAAAGAACCAATCCACAAATTACGCCTAGTTAGATAATGGTTGCAGAAGCAACAGTTCGTACTAATTCTAATGAGGTAAAAGCGTCTTTTAAAAACGCATCTAAAACTTTAAAATCAAAAATTCAAAGAGGATTAGCCAAAGCATCTGCATTTGAAATATCTGCTATTAAAGACCGAACATTTAAAGGCAGAGATGTATTTGGTTCAAATTTTATTCCTTATTCTAGAAAAGCATTTTTCTTTAATATTGGTCCAGAAGGTGCGACACCTAATTATAAATCCTTTAAAGGTGGTTATGCTGAATATAGAAGATACAAAGGCAGACAATCTGGAGTAGTTGATTTGAACTTTACTGGTCAAATGTTTAGTTCATTAACAAGTAGAATTACACCTAGTAAAGGCACATTGTTTTTTAGACAGGCACAAGCTAATAAGAAGGCATATTATCACGATGAAGCAGGTGCAGGTAAATCAAAGGTAAGAAGGCAATTTTTTAGTATTTCTAAAAAGGAAGAAGTTAATATACAAAAGATATTTGAAGATGTTATAAAGGGAATTAAATTATGAGTATTAGAGAAAATATAGCTAGTAATATTATCAGTACATTAGATGCTGTCACTTCACCTATTGAATTTAAAAAGATTACTAGAGAACCTTTTAATCCAGAAGAATTAGCTGACCCACAATTCCCTGCTTTGTATATTTCTACAGGTGATGAAACTAGAGAAGATTATTCTATGGGTGAATATTCAGCAGGTAAACGTAGTGGAACAATAGATTATGTAATTGTTGGCTATGTTAAAGGAACAGAAACAAATTTAGATACTAAAAGAAATCAGTTTATAGAAGTAGTAGAAGAAACACTTGATACTGATAGAACTAGAGGTGGCAACGCTTTAGATACAAAAATAGTTGAAGTATCATCTGATGAAGGTACATTATATCCACTTGGAGGTATAAGGATTATAGTTAGAATATTTTATGAATTTATTAGAGGGACATCATAATGGCTAAAAGAATAAAAATATATAAACCAAATGGAATAGATACTATTGAGATTTGGGATAATGAACTAGACAAGTTTCTGGCTAAAGGATATAAACTTAGCCAAGAAAAAAAATCTACTAGAACTTCAAAGAAAAAAGAGGTAATAGTAGAAGAACAAACCGAAACAAAGGAGTATGAAGAATGGCAACCCACACAGGATTAGCAGGTACTGTCAAAGTTGGAAGTGATGCGATTAGTGAAATTGTTTCATTTTCTGTAGATGAAACTAACGATACTGTAGAAGCATCAAACTTAACATCAACTGCAAAAGTCTATAAAGCATTAAGAAAAGATGCTACTGGTACTATTGAATGCCACTGGGACGAAACAGATACTAACGGACAAGAAGCATTAGATGTTGGTTCTGAAGTCACTTTAAACTTATATCCAGAAGGTGCTGACAGTGGTGATGCATATTACACAGGAACAGCAATTATCACTGGAGCAAGTGTTAGCGTAACTTTAGATGGTATAATCAGTAGGTCGTTTACAGTGCAGTTCACTGGTGGTTTAACGCACACAACAGTTTAATCTAAATGCCGAAAAAAGATTATCTGGAAGGTGCGATAAACCATTTTAAGCATCAAGAGATTAAAGTAATAGAAGTTGAAGAATGGGGACTAATTGGCGATGATGCCATTTATGTCAAACCTTTTACTCTATTAGAAAAAGCTGAAATATTTAAAGGTTCAAACGATAATGATTTAACTGTTCTTATTGACGTAATTGTCAAAAAGTCGGAAACCAAAGATGGTGAAAAAATGTTTGACCTTGATAGTAAAGTAAGAATGAAGAAGTTTGTTGACCCAGATATTATTGGAAGGGTCGCAAGTCAAATACTTGGTACTCAATCAAGTTTAGACGATTTAAAAAAAAAATAAAATCTGACCAAGACTTAAATTTCCATTTTTTCCTAGCAGAAACATTACATAAAACTATTGGCGAAATATTGCAAATGCCAGTAGAAGAATTTAATCTATGGGTGGCGTATTTCAGTCACAAAGCTGAAGAACAACAAAAAGAATTGAATAAACAGAAACTACAAGGTAAAAGAAGATAATGTCCATTAAACAGCTTCAAATTGATATCCTTGCTAAAGACAAAACACTTAGAGCATTTAATTCAGTCAATCGTGGACTTTCTAATGTTCAAAGAAACGTCTTTAATCTTAGAAACGCCTTAATCGGTATTGGTGGTGTTGCTGTTTTAAAAGGTTTTTTTGATGCAGGAGTACAAATTGAAAATTTAGGTGTTCAGTTAAATGCCTTATTTGGTTCAGCACAAAAAGGACAAAAAGCATTAGACCAAGTCACCGAATTTGCAAAAACTACTCCATTTAATCTTAGAAATATTCAACAAGGTATTACAGCATTAGCTACAGTATCAGATAGAGCAAATGAATTAGGAATTGATTTTGATGAACTATTAAAAATTACAGGTAATACTGCTGTTATTTTAGGTGGTGATTTTGCTCTAGCATCATTACAAATTCAAAGGTCATTTAGTGCAGGTATTGGTTCTGCTGAATTATTTAGAGAACGTGGTGTTCGTGCTATGGCAGGATTTGAGGAAGGTGTCAAAGTATCTGTTGATGACAGTATAACAAAATTAGCTGAAGCATTTGGAACTGGTGGTCAATATGGTCAGTTAATGGGTGATTTAGCTAAGACTACATCTGGAACAATATCAAACTTACAAGATGCATTTCTTTCATTTCAAATAGCTGTTGCATCTGGATTTTTCCCTGCCTTAAAAAGAGAATTAGGTGATTTAAAAGATATTGTAGATGATAACGCTGATTCAATTAGAAAATTTGGTGAATCTGTAGGTACTAATTTAGTTAAAGCATTTGAAAGAAGTCAAGAAGTTGTTGTTGCAATTACACCTGCATTAATAACAGTAAAAAATGTATTGGGTGAAATTATTGATGGATTTTTAAAACTACCAAAAGAAATACAAACTTATGGTTTAATTGGTGGTGTTCTTTTTGGTAAGAAGGGTGTTGCTATTCTTGCAGGTGCATCATTAGCGACTAATAAATTAGATGAAATAAAAAAGTTTATGAATGAATTTTTGCTTTTTGGTGAGCAAGTTAAATTCAGTATTTTTGAAGCATTAGGTTTAGATGAACAAGCAAATGAATCATTAAATACAATATTAGAAATTCAAGAAAGAATAGCAAACTTAAATAAAGTTATAGAAGAAGCAAATCAAAAAGGTCCACTTGAAGTACAAATAAAAGTAATGGACCACGCATTCGCACAAGGTCAATTAGGTGCATTAAATAATAATTTAGAAGAATCTAAAAAAAGAATAGATGGTTTAAAAGAAGCTATGGCAGGATTTAAAACTGGTTTTACAGGTGCTATGAAAGATGCCATTAAAATTACAGATGATTTTGAAAAGTTAGGTAAAAAAGCATTTGACGGATTTGCTGACAGTTTAACTGATGCCATAATGACTGGTAAAGCGTCATTTAAAGACTTTGCGAGAAGTTTATTAGCTGATTTATTAAGAATTATTATTAGACAACAATTAGCTATTCAACTTCAAAGAATATTAGGATTTGGAAGTGCTGTTGCAGGTGGGGGTGGAATTATTGCTAGTATTCCTAAACTTTTTGGTTTTGCTAATGGTGGAACACCACCTGTTAATAGACCTTCAATCGTAGGTGAACGTGGACCAGAATTATTTATTCCCAAATCATCGGGAACAGTTGTACCTAATGAAAAAATGATGGGTGGAACAACCAATATTAATTTCACTATTAATACAGTAGATGCACAAGGTGTTGATGAATTATTAACTAATAGACGTAGTACAATTATTAATGTTATTAATGATGCACTTAACAGACAAGGAAAAGAGGCGTTAGTCTAATGGCAGGTACATATCCAACAACACCAGAATTTGCATCAGTCGGATTTGGTTCAGAACAAAAAACAATTACATCTACTACTGATAGTGGAAAAATGTTTGCAGTCCAAGTGGACGGACAAAGATTTAAATTTAGTGCTAGTTATCCACCAATGAATAGAAGTGAATTTGCTCCTGTTTATGCTTTTATTATGAAACAAAGAAGTCAAAAAGAAACATTCCAAATAGCTTTACCAGATTTAAAGAATGCCAAAGGTGATGTGTCTGGAACATTGACTGTTAGTGGTAGCCATTCAGCAGGTGATACCACCATTGATATAACAGGAATTACAGGCACATTAAAGGCAGGTGACTTTGTTAAGTTTGGTGGACATTCAAAAGTGTATATGGTTGTTGCTGATGCAATAGGTGATAGTTCTAATAACGCAACTATTACAATAGAACCACCTTTAAGAAGTGCTTTATCTAGTGCTGAAAGTGTCACTTATGATGACGTACAATTTACAGTTAGACTAACATCAGATATTCAAGAATTTAATACAGGGGATTTAGACTTATACAGATTTGAAGTAGATTTTATTGAGGCGTTGTAATGACTAGAGGATTTTCTAGTGATTTACAGTCTGAGATACTTAATCAGACAATCAAACCAATCGTCTTAGTTGAAATATTATTCCCTACTCCTCAAAGAATAACCAACCATTACAAAGATGTAGTTCATAATGCGAATACTTATTCTGCTAGTGGACATTTATTATCTATTGGTGGTAAAGCTGAAAAATCAGAATTAGACGTATCTAATTTTCAAATAGAATTATCTGCTGTTGATAGTGCTTTTGTATCTATTGTTTTAAATAATAATGTTTCTAATGATGAAGTGACGATTGATATTGGGTTGCTTGATAGCACCGATGCCTTAATAGATACATTCAATTATGATAAAGGATTTATTGAAAGTTTTAATATTGATACTGATGCAGGTAAATTAGTTCTAAGTTGTACTTCACACTTTGCAGATTTCAGTCGTGTGTCGGGAAGAAAAACAAATGAAGGTTCACAACAAATTCATTTCCCAACAGACAAAGGAATGGAATTTTCAGCACTAACAGTTCAAGATATTTTATGGGGTAGAAAATAATGGGATTTTTTACAGCAATACTAGGAACAATTATAAAAAGTGTTATTACAGGATTTGCTATATCCAAAGCAATTACTTGGTTAGCACCTAGACCAGAATTACCAGAATTTCAACAAGAAACAGAAGCAACAGGCGTTCTTGTTAATAAACAATCTAACAATGCAAATATTCCTGTTATTTATGGAACAAGATTAGTTGGTGGTACAAGAGTATTTTTAGAAACAAGTGGTTCAGACAATCAATATCTTTATGGAGCATTAGTATTAAGTGAAGGACAAATAAATGGCATTACAAAAATTTATGTGGAAGATAAAGAAGTCACTTTTAGTGGTTCTTTTAGTGATGGTGGCACTGTCACCTCTGATGACAGTCGATTTGGTTCTACTATCCAAGTTCAGACTTTTTATGGAAGTGATAGCCAAGTAGCATCTAGTCTATTAACACCATTAACATCTTGGACTTCATTACATAAATTATCTGGACTTTCTTATATTGCGTTTAAGATAGAATGGGACGGGGACAAATACGTAGGCATTCCAAAAATACAAGCATTAGTAGAAGGTAGAAAAATATCTACTTATGATGTTTCTAGTGTAGAAACAACAGGCGTTTTTACAAACAATCCTGCTTGGTGTTTATTAGATTACTTAACCAATACAAGATACGGAAAAGGAATTAATATTGCTGATATTGATATTCCTAGTTTTTATACAGCTTCAACTATAGCTGATACTACAGTCACTTATTATGGTGCAACAACAGGAAAACTATTTGAATGTAATGCTGTTATTGATACAGGACAAAAGTTAATAGATAACACCCGAACACTTCTTAAAGGAATGAGAGGATTTTTACCTTATGCACAAGGTAAATATAAATTAATTATTGAAACTACTGGTTCTAGTGTACTGACACTAAACGAAGATAATATCATAGGTGGTATTAAAGTTTCAAGTGAACGTAAAAATGAAAAATATAATCGTGTTCAAATTAATTTTATTAATCCAGATAAAAATTATCAATCTGATACAGTGGTTTATGATGATGACCACACAACCTTAAAAGCAGAAGATGGTGGTTTCTTACAAGAAGGTGTAATTGATTTACCGACTATTACTAATCCTTACCAAGCATTAGAATTTGGTGAGATAGTTCTTAAAAGAAGTAGAAATAATTTAGGTTTAGAATTAACTGCTAATTATGAAGCATTGAATTTAGCGATTGGTGATATTGTTTCTGTCACTCACGCCATTACAGGATTTAGTGCAAAACCATTTAGAGTAGTGGGTATGGCAATTAATCCTTCATTTGAAGTTGCTTTATCTTTAATAGAACATCAAGACGCTTGGTACACTTTTGATGCTAAAACAGAAGTTGCAACTATTCCCGATACAAACTTTCCCGACCCATTCTCTGTAGAAGCACCAAGTATTGACCACAGTGACGAATTAATATCTTTATTTGATGGAAGTGTTGTTTCTAAATTAACAGTCACCGTTAATTCTAATGACCAATTCGTTAATGAATATGAAGTTCAAATTAAAAGGCAATCCGATACTAATTATACAACCATTGGTCGTTCTACGAATAAAGTCTTTGAACGCTATCCTGTTATTGAAGGTGAAATCTATGATGTCAGAGCCAGAGCCATTAACAGTTTAGGCGTTTCATCAGCTTATACAACAAGCCAACACGAAGTTAATTCAGCATTTGAGCCACCAGATGATGTCACAGGATACACGATTGATGTTGTTGGCGATAAACTTCACCATAGTTTTAATCCTGTCACTAATTTGGATTTAAGATTTTATGAAATCCGTTATTCCTCAGATGCCACCAAAACTAATTATGCCGATACTACTGTCTTAGTAGAAAGAATAGCTAGACCTGCGACATCTGTTGTCACTCCCTATCAACAAGGGGGTATTTTTATGATTAAGGCAGTAGATAAATTTGGGGTGCGTTCTACTAATTATGCAAGTGTGATTGTGACTGAACAAGTCTTTGGTGAGAAACAAAACACAGTTCAAACCATTACAGAAAATCCTACATTCGCAGGAAGTAAAACAAATTGTGTTGTTGTAGATAATACTTTGCGTTTAGATACTTCAATTAATTTTGATGATTTATCTGGTACGATGGACGATGCAGAGGGATTTTTTGACGGTGGTGGTGGTAATGTAGCTTCAAGTGGTACTTATGACTTTAATACAGATTTTGACTTTGGTGCTAAATTTAAATTTAATCTTCAATTAGAAAATTTAGTCGTACAGAATTTAAACTATGTAAACAACTTTGATAGTAAACAAGGATTGTTTGATAGTGCCGAAGGTTTGTTTGATGGTGGGGAAAACGCATCAGTATCTACTGACGTTCAATTATATATTGCTACATCTGATGATGCAGTCACTTATGGCAATTATACTAAATTTAAAGCAGGTGATTATAATACGAGAGCAATTAAATTAAGAGCAATTTTAACTTCAACCAATGCTGAAGAAACACCTGTCATTGAACAATTATCAATTAGAATTGCCTTACCGAAACGAAGTGAAGAAGGTTCTAATATTGTGAGTGGAACGGATACAGCAGGAAAAGTAATTACATTCAGTTATCCATTCTATCAAACACCGACTGTCACCATTATCGCACAAGATTTACAGACAGGTGATTATTTTAATTTAAATTCAAAGAGTACCGATGACTTCAACATTGAATTTTTTGATAGTGGTGGTAATACAGTATCTAGGACATTTGACTACCAAGTAATCGGTATTGGACAACAACAATAAAATGAGGTATTAAAAAAGAAATGGCACAA
>JAAOEI010000818.1_pt1 | contig 11746 bp, 12 predicted proteins | sample 7059261 | NCBI WGS metagenome assembly JAAOEI01 (sample SAMN14008812, study PRJNA610033) | viral metagenome | isolation source: viral particles filtered from seawater | place: China: Hangzhou Bay, Yangshan Deep Water Harbour | collected 2017-10-31
TCTCTTTTAACCTAGCTAAATTTTGAATAATAAAATCGTATTCAGCGTTGATCTCCTTCATTGTCTCCCCGTTGTTAGGGTTAAGGTCAGGGTGATATTGCTTTACTAGTTCTTTATATTTAGTTTTAATTTCTTGGAATTCTGTTAATCCTATAAAATGTTTTATTTGTTTTTGCATTTTTGTATCCTCTTATTTTTTTTTGTATGATAGAAGCAAGGGCATTGGCCCTAACTTCTTAATACCAATAACTCACCATTAAATCTTCCAATTTAGAGCTTCTAGTTAATAAATTGCTTAAATTTTGTGTTAAGTCATTGTAGCAAAATTTGTGAAATTTGTAATTAAGTAATTTGTTAAGACATCTACCTACGTGATTTTTATTTTGCCATGTTGATTTGTTTTTAATTAGTATCATTTTTGTATCCTTTGTTTTAATTAACTACATAACTAATATTAGCCCAGATTAACCAATTAATCAAGGGGGTAAATCCCTCAAGATAGGTAAAAAGTTATTAATGTTAGGTATTTTTTTTGTGAGGGATGGCACTAGTGGAATGATAGTAATACGTATTACATATTAAAAACTGACATGAGTGTCAGTTTATATGCGATTATGTTAAGCTGATAAGATAAGATAAGAATGCCTCGCAATGCGTAAAGCGCAAATACTTACGAAAATACGTCAAGCTAAGGATAACAAAGATATATAAAAATCATACAATATTAACATAACATACCCCCCTATTAAAAAAACAAGGTATCTTATTTTAACAAGGGCATGAATAAAGGGTTTTTTTTTAGGTGTAAGTCAAGATAAGTATGAGTTATGTTGATAAAGATAGGGAAATCCCTCAAAAAAAATCTGTCTTTACAGGAGAAAAGATGTTTACCCATGCCCCCAGCTCTCATTTCGTATTTACTTCACCCAAAAAATCTATATAATTTTTCCAAATCCAGATATTATCTTAAACCCACTCAATCTTAAGATTTAAGCTATAATTGAATTATGGATAATGTTTTTCTTCCTTACATATCAGTCGGATCATTTAACGATAGGAAAAAGCCATATTACGGTCATCTAGACAAGTCAAACCGTTTAAACAGTGATTTCCGTTGTGGAATTATGTCAAGGCGAGAGGTATCTGACGAGGATTATTCTCCTACAAAGGGGGATTATTTAGTAGCAATAACATCATTAACGCAAGCGAGGACGATAAATTTACCATCTGCGTCATCAGTTGAGAAGGGTCAGGGATTTATAATCAAGGACGAGAGTGGTTCTTCGGGTAGTAATCATGTAACGATAGTGGCTCCAGTTCCAGAGACTATAAACGGTCATGTATCGAAGGTAATGAACCAGGATTATCAGCATTTGCATGTATATAGCAATGGTGAGAACTGGTATTCATTCGAGCATATAGCATAGTTTTATGGGAAAAAGTATAGACAGTAGGTTAGGAATCAAGCAAAAGCAGCAGAAGCAAGCGAGCGATTTAATACGAGCGAATGACGATCGTTTATTGATAATATTTCAGGGTTTAGTGGACGGAAAGCGAGCTGTTGACATAGCGAGGTCAATTCCAGGCACAACATTAGATCAAGTGCGAAGGGCTATTGAGAAGTATGATTTGCGAAACCGAGTAGAGGTAGCGAATCGTCAGGCATTAGACGCAATGCAGTTAGAGTTCAGTAGTGCATTATCGGTTCAGCAAATAAAGAGTATGAGTTTATTGCAGCCAAAGTTGGTACGGTTGAGCGAGATGGTAGATAACATACTAGAGCGAGCTGATATAGAGGACATAGACGCAATCAAGTATTTTTGTCGTTTATTGGAGTTACATGCAAAGGTAACTGGTGCTGACAAGTCTAGTGGTGATACGACTAATGTGAATGTAGTATATCAGCAGGTAATGGACGCAGCTGCGAGGATAACGAGTAATTCAGTGGTAGATTTACCAGAGGAAAAGATAGAGTTAATTGAGTAATGAAGATCAATTATTTATACAGTGATGAGGAATTAACGCCAGAATTTATGGTACGAAAGATGGCTGAGTGGAAGGAAGATCCATTCAAGTGGATGTGCGAGCAGGTATATACGATAGATGAGGCAGACAGTAAGAATCCAGTAAAGTTATTTCCAAAGTACCGTTATTTAAAGGAAGTGTTGGACTGTTATTTCGAGAATAAGGTAATAGTTTTATGTAAGAGTCGAAGAATGATGGCAACGCATTTATTCAGTACATTAATGGTACATCAATTAATATTCCGCCCATACAGTGAGAATGTAATAGTTAGTATAAATGAGGACAGGGCGAAGGGAGTATTGCAGCGTAGGTGTAAGGCGGTGTATGAATTTTTGGACAAGCGTTTTCCTTATCCAGTATTGCGAGACGGTCAGGAGTTACGAACTGACAGGATGAGCAATCCATATAATGGTGCGCAGATAACGGCATTACCTAGTGGTAGTGATAAGTGTCGTGGATTAACGATAACGAACGGATTTTATGATGAGTTAGCATTTCAGAACAATGTGGAGTTAAATTTAAAGTCATTAAAGCCAGCATTAGAGGGAGATGGTTGTCGAGCGGCATTAGTGAGTACGCCTAGGTTTGGCAGTAAGTTTCAGGATTTAGTTCAGAAGGTGCATAAGAACACGGATATGCGAACACGTATGCAGGGATTAGAGGAGTATCGTAACGAGATGAACCAGCGTGTATTGATGTTGCATTATACGTCAGATCCATATAAGCGAACTGAGGAGTGGTATCATTCAGAGCGTTATGGTACATTACCAGACGGATCACCATTACCAGGTTGTAGTGGTGTAGATGTATACACATGGGATCAGGAGTACGAATTAAAGTTCACTGTACCGATAGGTAAGCCAGTAGTTCCAGAGGTAGAGTCGAGTACGCATTGCGAGCCATATTCAAAGGCAATGTATAATCCGAATAGGACAATGCACATAGCGTGTGATTTTGGTCATTATAACAGTGTTTCATATTTTCAGGTAGATGAGTTAAGTCGTTGTTTAATTCACAAGGTTGTATTGGGTTGTGGTATAGAGACCGAGGAGTTCCAGAAATTATGTCGTGAGTGGTTAGCGGAGTATTTTCCAGGTTCAGTGGACAACTATGTATTGCATGGAGATCCAGCAGGTGGATATGGAAGTGGTCAGGGTCATGCAGCAACGGCATGGGACATAATGCGAAAGGTATGGGGTCGTAGTGTAATGGGCAGGAAGTCGAGTCCAGCTGACAGGGCAATGGCGATCCGTTTAAAGGCGAGTAAGAAGATTGGAGAGGGAATGGGTTTAATGTTTCCTCGTGATTGTGGTGAGTTAATAAATTATGACGCACCTGAGGAGAACAGGCACGGATTATTATTAGAGGGATTTCGAACTGGTTGGATATACAAGCAGCCACGAGAGGGTCAAAACTACAAGGACTTAAACCCTTACAAGGACGGTTTTTACGAGCATATATTTGACGGTTTGGGATATGGATTTGTAAATGTATTTCCAGCGAATTTAGATGTAGCGAAGGAGATTCGTACTGGTCATGTACCGAGGCCGAGAAGAAAGCGTAGGCATTTACGATTATAGTGATATACTGATTTTGTAATAGTTTATTGATTTTAAAAGGGCAATAAAGATGAGTTTAGAAAAAAGAAACGATCAAAAGTATGTAGGTGCGAATGTAACTGACATTGTGGGTGCTACTGATTCTGCTAAATCTTTATCGGCAGGTGCGGATAATTATGTTTTAACGACTATTAATTCAAACACTGGTGATTCGGGAATAGCTGTAGGTGGAGCGACACAGACATTAGTTCGCAGGGCAGTTTTAAATTATGATTTTGCAACAGATGGTGGAGCGCAGGGAGAGATATCATTGCGTGGTGATTCATTACCATTAAATGCTGTAGTAGTTAAAACTTTATATTATGTAACGACAGCGTTAACATCAGGTGGTGCAGCGACAATTGCATTAAACATTCCAACTGATGACGCAGCGGGATTATTAGCTGCAACGGCAATTAGTACGGCAGGAACAGCAGGAGCGCATGACGGTATTCAGGACGGAGCGGCAGCTAATGTAAGTGAGATCACGACAGGTATTCGTTTACCTTCATTAACTGTAGGTACGGCTGATTTAACGGCAGGTGCATTAGTAGTATATTTAGATTATATAGTTCCAGTAGCGGACACATCTATTTAGTGGGAGAGGAAGGGCTGTTAATCAGCCCGCCTTATTTTTTTTATGAGTGATATAAATTATGCAATATTGAACGGAGTTAATCCAAGTGCTACAGGTACATTTACGGGTACGGCATATTCAACGGAAGATTTGCGAGATTTATCGGTTATGTTGTTAATGCCAAGTACGACAGGTGTAAGTGGTGATACATTGGACATATCAATTGAGGAGTCAGACCAGCGAGATTTTGCAGATTCAGAGCGTATACGAACTGTAGATTTATTACCTATTAGTGGTAGTGCTGTGAGTCAATTTACGCAAGTAGTTGGTGGAACTTCGAGTCCAAATGTTTTATTACAGCAAAAATTTGATTTAGGATTCAAGAACGTGAATACTTTTGTACGAGTGAAGTACACGATAGCAGGAACGCCAACGAGTTTTACTGATATAACGGTTTTATTATTAGCTAACAGGAAGATATAATGGGAACAATTATTGATTCAAGGAAATTAAGTAGTGAGCAATTAGCGTCATTAATGGAGTACATAACGCCATTATTGGACATTGCGGATCATAACCAAGAGCAGGACACAAAGCGAGAGGCAGTTGACAGGGCGATTAAGCAAGATGATGAGATCGAGTATAGTGATTATGTCAACAACACTACTGTAAGGGACGAGGAAGAAGAATTTGATGAGTTTAGTAGTTTATACGAGCCATTATTATTAAAGTTGTATCGCAGTTGGGTAGTATTATCGAAGAACGCATGTTTTCCATTAGCTGGTGAGTGGATGGACATAAAGCGTAAGAGTTCGACATATTTCAGGCGTAGGGGTTTGCATGATTTTTTACCACATGCAAACGAGGCATGGAAGAATGTAATCAACACTGAGAATTATCGTTTTGGTTTCAAGAAGAAGTATTCAATTGGTTTAGCTGAGTGTATTGCTTATGGTAACACTGGTTGCGTTCATTATTACAACACTAGCGATCATTACATGGACATAAAGTTTCCAGGTATTCGTAACATCAGCGTATATCCATCAACAAATTTATGGCAACAGAGTAATTTAATTGTTCGTTATGATGTTCCATACACAAAAATGTTAAAGCGTGAGGATCTAGACCAGGAGTACATTTCAGCGATTGTTCCATCACAATTACGAGCTAAGAGTGATAACAGTAATTTTTTAGAGCGAGGATCTACGAAGAAGCAAGAAGATTCAGATTACGAAGTTCCTTATGGTTGTATTCGTAATTACGACATTTACATTCCATCTATTTATTTAAAGGGTAAAGATGGCGAGGAGCCATTTGTAGCGGAGAACGTGTATATAACTCTTGCATATCAGCCTGAGTTATTAGATGATGTAGAGTTAGAGTTACCTGAAAATGCGGACGGCAATTTAATTTTAAAGATAGAGGTAGATGTAAAAGAGTTCGATCATGGAATATTATTAGCTTCTGCTGGTACAACATTACCAGGAGTATTTTTCCATCAAGGAATGTTGATTCCATTTTTATCTCATCAAATGTTATTAAATCAGCAATTTAGTGCAATGGGTAGGGTAACGAGTTTATTAGAGGATCCACCATTAGAGTTAGTGCGAAGTCCAGACGCAGAGTACGATCAAACGGCACCAGAGGATTTAGTTCCAGGTGCAATGTATCGTGGTTTCAATGTTAGGGCAATAATTCCACCTGAGTATTACCAAGTATTAGATCAATTCATAAAGGTTAACAGTTACGTAACTAACAGTGTAGAGAGCGGTTCAGGATTATCGAAAGCACAATTAGCTGGTATTACGGGTAGTAGAACAAGTGCAAGTGAGGTACGAGAAGCTGTAAGTGCTGGTGGTTTAAATGTTGGTGAATTTGTAGATCACGTTGACACTGATTTATTAACACCGAGTTATGTTTTGCGTATTCAAGGTCAGCAAGAGCAATTGCGAGTACAGGTAGAGAGTGCATTAGAAGAAAGTGTAGATTTAGCTGGAGACGCTTTAGAGACTATATTAGAGGAAAACGAGTTATTTCAAAAGATATTAGATTTTTCAAATATCGAAGAATTGTACGAAAACTTTTACAATGATTACAAGGCAAAGCAAGTAGAGAACGATTTAATCAAGAAAGATATAGCGAGTACATTACAGCGTATTCAAGAGATTCAACAAGCAGTGCAGGCTGATATTCCACCACCACCTGCAAGTCCAGTAGCTATTGATCCACAGACAGGTGCAGTAACACCGAGTCAACAAGAGCAAGATCAAATGGAGCAAATGTATTACGATCAAATGCTTCAACAAAAGCAACAAATGTTGCAAGAAGCACAGCAACTAGAGGTAGACGCTGAGAAGAAGCAATTACAACTTGAGGACTTACCAGATATCCCAGAACCTTCTCTGACACTGTATTACGAGATGATGGCATATCCAATCAAGGATAGTGATATTGTTGCTACAGGAGCAAGAACAACAGTAGCAAAAGATTACACAAGACAGTTCTTAAAAGAGTGGACTGCATTTATAAGTGCATTAGGGCCAGAGGGTCAACAAGAACTAGATCCTGAAAAACTAATTAAGTCTTTTACGAAGACTACTAACTTTATGTTGGGTGATGTAACTCGTGATTCAACTGATAAGCAGAAAATGAAAGCAGCGGCAGAGGCAGCTATGATGAGGCAACAACAAATAGAGCAAGTGATGTTGCAAAATCCAGGTAGTCAGCCGCCTAAATTTGGATAGGAGAGGAAAAAATGGCTAGACACGGAAAACAAGTGAGATATCACCGAAAAGAAGACGATAATTTATATGATGTAAAGTTAAATGATTGCATTACTTATATAGAGAACAAATGCCCTGAGCAATGGAATTTCATATTAGCGTATGTAGACGCTGAGTCAACGATTCCAAAGAACAGATTTAACAAGATGGTAACTGACAATCAGTTAGCGAGGGAAGCATTTTATCGCCAGGGGAAGGCAGATGTTTTTGCTAGATTAGCAAGATTAAAAGAGCAAGAGGACGTTAGCTTATAAAAGGATAGGACATGACAGAAGAAATAAGAGAAGTAACAGAACAGCCGATAGAAACTGAGGAGCAACCTGTAGAGGAAGAAACGCCAGAGACATCAGAAGAACCAGAAGAACCAATTAAGATTGATGATGTAGTTGATTTAGATGATGATGATGATGACGAAGATGATGATGATGGTCAAACTGGTACAGCGAGAACCATTGAAGCAATGCGTGAGATGATTCGTGCTGAATTAAATAAAACAAAAGAGCCTAAAGAAAAGAAAGTTGATAATACTGCAACAAAAGAAGATATAGCTAAGTTGTATGAGAACATAATGTATCAACAGCAGGCAGATAAAGAAGTACAGGTTGCCACAAATAAATCAATGGAATATTTGAATGAAGTACAAGCTCAAATCAAAAAATTAGGTGTAGATGTAAATAGCGCACAAGGAAAGATGTTATTAGGTTACAGTGAGCAAATGTTTACTAACTTGGCATATAACGAGCGTTTACAGAGAGGTAAAGAGTACCTTAGACCTAAAGATGTAGAGCGAATTAAGAAAGAGCATTGGAGAGGATTCAAACCAATGCTAGAAGGTTTTAGTGGTAAATCAACGATTGCAAAAACAAAGGTAGCGGAAACTTCTGTAGCTGGTGAAGCTACAAATCCAAGTTCACCTGTAAAGGCTAGTGATTTTGATAAGCAAATGAAAGCATATCAAGAGAAGCGAGAGCAAGGAAAGTTAACTGCTGTAGACGCTAATGAAATGCAAAAGTTGATAAGACAACTAAAGAGATAGCGATATTATTCGTTTGGTGATACGCTAATACAGTAGTAGGTTGTTTATGTATTAAGCATAGGCAACAAATATAAAAGGACAAATAGATATGGCAAATCCTAATTCGGGTGCTTTAACATACAATGATTCTTTTCTGAATAAAGAATACGTTTATCCTGACATAGTGCGTTCTAGTAGGGTCTACGCCCCCTTCTTAATGAACCACATGAAGGGTGTGTCAAAGTACAATTCTAAAATGCAATGGTTCCAACAAGCGATTTCGCAAGGAACTGTAACAATCAGTAGTAATTACACAGCTGCGGATCCTACGATCAGTGTAACTGCTCCTAGTAACTACAGCCCATTTGATACTGAAATCAAGGCTGGTGTTTCTCAGGTAGTAACACAAGATGGTAGTTTAAGATTCAATGTAACTGCTGTAAATGGAACATTCACGACATTAACAGTGTCAGTAGCTAGTGGTACAGATACCAATTTAGCAGCTGGAACTAAGTTATTCATTTCAAGACGTGGTGATATTGGTGATGATTTTGGTTCACAAAATGACATCTCAACTGCAACAACTGACTATAACTTCATTACAAGTTTCAGTCATACGCTTAAAATTGCTAACCCAATTGCAGATGGTTCATTTGAAAACTTTGGTGAAAACGAATTATCATTTTCTCGTCAACTTGAAAACTTATATCCAACAGTTATCAGAAACATGGAACGTGGATTATTAAAAGATTCAAGAATCGAGGGTGCAAATCCTAAATCTGGAGCTGGTTTCACAAGAACAGCTGGTACTGGCGCACAAGCTGGTGGACTTGTATCATTCATTTCATCAGGTGGTGGTTACACAATATCAAGTGGTTCAGCAGCTTTAACTGAGTCTACTTTAATCACTGATATGGGTAACTTAAGAGACAGAGGTGCATTTACAAATCCAAGTGCAATGGAAAGAAGCTACGGTGGGGATACTTGTGACGCTTACATTTCACCAGCAACTTTAGGTGATATCAATAAGCTTGCAAGATTAGAGAGAGACGACAAAGCACTTTCAGCACAAGAAAATGGTAAGTTTGGTACATTCGTTACTCAAGTAATTGCGGACGGAGTATTAGTAAGCTTCTATTTATCAGACGGTGTAGCGGATAACGAAGTAATTTATGTTCCTAAGAAAGAATATATTGAAGCTAAAGTTATGCGTTTAGCGGAAGAACAACCTGAATTACCAGGTGGTGATAACACTAAAAAAATGTTTGCAACAACATTCTCATTATGTGTTAAAGCACCGTGGATTTTAGGACACAGAACAAACTTAGTAAGACTATAAATATCCTTAGTTTATAGAAAAGAAAGGAGAAGAAAGGATATGCCATTTGTAACAAAATATGGTGGGTTAACAACTGATTTTGATGTTGTACCAACAGTTAGGGATAAAGAAGGAATTATTATTCAAAAGGGTAATGGGTTAAAGTCGTTAAAGTTAGCATTTGGATCAACTTGTGATTTTAACCCACGCAGCCCTGAATTTCAGGAAACAGTAATGCGTGGAACGCCAAATCAAAAACAAAGACATTGGTTAGACACACCTGTTTATCGTGTTCCTTTAAATAGAATGAGCGAGGAAGATCAAAACAGAGTAGTAGATTTCTTTTTTCAGAATCAAAATGAAGAAACAAGATTAATCTATTATGAGCCAGCAATTGAAGACATTGAGATAAAGACAATGGGAACAAAATCTGGTTGGCATTTACCAGTGCTTATTTTAAAGAGATTAAAGTCGGCAGGAGTTTTTGAAGCTGCTTTAAAAGAAAGTAAGGTAGAACTTGCAGATGAGAAGAAGCTTACAGAAGAAGAATATGAAATTCTAATGCAAGCTTACGATCAAAGAATGAAGCTAGGTGATATTAGCGAAAAGGGTTTATCAAAGCCATCTACAAATAAAAAAGATAATTTGAATAAACTTGTATTAAAGACTTAGGAGAAGTACATTGGTAACGTATCTTGATTTATTAAACGAGGCTAGAGGTTTACAAAAATTTTTAAGTCTTAATGTAAATGAACTATTAACAACAAATGGGGAAGCTGTAATTGGCTCACAGGCAGTAAATCGAGTAATACAAAACATCAGATCATCTTCGGTTGATTTAGATTTTTCAGAACCAGTACAAGACATTGTTACTACATCTGGTGATAATACATTGTTATCTCCAGATGGTGATAATGCTTGGAACCCACAAATGATACGTGAAATGCGTTTAGTAAGTAGCACTGAGTATTTAAAGTTAGACCAAGTTACATTACCAAAGGCAAAAGAACTAGAGTTTGCTTATACTAATAGCGGTAAGCCGCTTTATTACTACGTTCATCAAGGAGCGGTTAAATTAATTCCTATTCCAGATGATACGTACACTTTAAAAGTTTTTTATCAGACACAATTAAGTCGTTTAACATTAGCGACATTAACAGCAAATGTAACAGAACCTATTGATTTTCATGAAGCAATAGTTACAGGTATTTATGCGTACTTAAGGAGAGCAGAGGGTGATCCTGAGTGGCGACAATTTTGGGATAACGATTACAAATTGTCTTTAAACAAAGCAATAGACAGAAATAAGTTTAACCAAAAATCAAAGGGCAAGCGATTGTTCAGAATGCGTAGAACAGTGGATAGGAGAGTATAATGGTACTTAACACTCCTGGTTTAGAAATTGCAGATTTTGGTGGTGGTTTAAATTTAGTTGATGATGAAATCAAGTTACCATTAAACCAGACACCTAGAGCGCAAAACTTTGAAATCGTTAAAGCGACAGGGTTACAGAAAGTATCTGGTTACTCATCTTTATTTGGTTCTTATGGAACTGATATGAATGTTTCGTTTGTTGACAATTACACAGATGATTTTTTTAAATACAGATATATTACAGTTGCATATCCAAACATTTTTTTAACTGATCCTATTAACGGAAACCAAGAAGTTGTAATAGACAACTTATACAGCAAGGGTGATCCACATGGTGCAGAAGCAAACGGTGGTTATTTTTTTGTAGATGGAGTAAACAATCCAAAATACATTGTAGGTCAAACAGTAACAGAAGTCCCTTGGCCACCTAGTTACACAGCTAATAACAATGCAGTTGGTAACTTAGATGAAAGTTCATTATCAGTGGCGGCTAATCCAGCAGCTAACGATATTGGTATTCCTAGTATTGCAGCATTTTTTGCTAATAGAGTTTTCTTAGCTGGTGATAAAAGTAATCCAAGAAGAATTTATGCTAGTAAGATTGGAGATGTTACAAACTTTAGCGACAACAATCCATTAGATTTTGACATTGCATTTTTTGTTGACATTCCATCTACTAGGCCGATTACTGCAATGAAGGTAGTTAATAACAAGTTTTTAGTAGTTTATTGTGATACTGAAATCATTTTATTAAGTGGTCAAAACCCACCAGGGACGGCATATCCACAACCACATTTTTCTTTTAATACTTTAAACACAGAGATAGGCGGTTTGCATAAAAACCTAATTGCACCAAAGGGTGATAACGACCATTATTTTGTTGGTAACAAGGGTAGGGTATATCAGCTTTCATTAACGGATAATTTTCAAGATGTAAAACCATCAGGACTATCTTCAAAGATTTTCCCTTTTATATCGACCTTAAATAATGAAACATTAAAACGTGGTCGTTTAATTAATTATCAACTACGTGGTGAGTTACATTTTTTTGTACCA
>JAAOEI010000819.1_pt1 | contig 11744 bp, 21 predicted proteins | sample 7059261 | NCBI WGS metagenome assembly JAAOEI01 (sample SAMN14008812, study PRJNA610033) | viral metagenome | isolation source: viral particles filtered from seawater | place: China: Hangzhou Bay, Yangshan Deep Water Harbour | collected 2017-10-31
GATCAACTCGTACTCCCGTCATCTTCATGTTGAACAGAACGGGAAACAAATCTGTCTCTAAATCAAATATGTTCCAAAGATTTTGTTCTTCTAAGTGAATTTTAAAATGATTCCAAAGTTTAAGTGTCAATGCTGCATCTTGAGTTGCATAGGTGCCGACATAAGAAGAAGGCAGACGCCACATTTCTGCTTTTGGATCAATGCCCCATTCTTCCGCCGCTTGTCTGAGTTCAGCCTCTGACTTGCCCTCTTGTAAATACTCCATTCCCAAAGAGTTTAACGTGTACCAATACATGTTTTCGTTAATCAAAGGCGCAACGACCATGGTGTCAATGACTCTTCCTTTAACTTCCACGCCTTCTTTCTTTAGCCAACCCACATCGTACATGGCGTTGTGAAAAATTTTGTCTTGCTCTCCTGAGAGTATGTCTTTCATAAACTCCAATACTCGTTTCTTTGGAAAGTTAAACCCTGACTCGTGTGCAAACGGAAAATAATCGGCATAACCGTCTACTGCTATCGATATACCAACGATCTCTCCGTCGCCACGAACATAACCTGGACCTTTTTCTTTTAGGTTGGGGTCTCTGGTTTCGGTGTCTATCGCAATTTCTTTTGCGTCCAGTATCTTTTGTGTTGGAAAAATGTCGGGTGGTGTCCACTCTGTGGGTGGTTGAAATGTTTTAAAGGCCATATTTTAAACTCTCGTTTTGTGCGTTAATCAGAAAAAGGTTTTCCTTTGCTCGAGTCACAGCGACATAAAACTGTCGATGCAAGCTGTCTGCATGGAGAACCGCGCTTAGTTTTTGCGCAGGGGAGAGATCCAACAACACAGCAACGTTGTCCGCTTCTCCTCCCTTTGCTTTGTGGATTGTTGACAGGGCCACTCGTGGCTCGTTTCTTAAATCTTCATCGTTGTTCAGTGCTTTTTTAATAAAGGCTCTGCGTTCTTCGGTAATCTTTCTGGCAAACAACTCTTCCCAAGACTGGCTTAAACACTCTTCTTTTAATCCAAACGCGCTCACCGCTTCTTTTTTGGTCAGCTTTCTTTGCTTGTCTTCTTCTTTCCCGGGTGCGGATAAGAACCCTCTGTTTACCTCGTTCTTTGTAAGGTATCGATAGATTGCTTCCAACTCTGCCACGGTAATTTTAGAATCATTCTTATTTAGCTTTTCCCAAGAATTGATCGCGTCAATCATGGCAAACGGAATATAACGAAACGTGTTGTGAGAGAAAGGAACGCCTTTGTCAATCAACTGCTTGCGGCTCTTGTCCAACATGTAATCACATGAGGCAAGAATCAACCATTGTCCTTCTTCCAAAGGCAAAAAATCCGCAGAGTGCAGATGTTCCAGGCTCCCTTTCTCTTCTTTGGGTAAATATTCTTTGCGTTGTCTTTGTTGTATCCGTCCGGCAATTCGTTCTGCAAGTTGATGCACTTCTTTTGGCACTCGAAAAGACTGATCGAGGACCACGGTTTCTCCTTGCATGTCAATGAACCGATCCGGACGTGCACCGTTCCATTCGTATATGGCTTGGTCATCGTCACCCGCGATGTAAGAAACGGGGACCACGGACAAGAGCTTTTCTATCAAACGCCAGTTTAGTTCTGCTAAGTCTTGTGCTTCGTCTACCACAAGCACTTTCAACGGAGGTGTTTTTCCCTTGTTGATAAATTCAATAATCATGTCAGCAAAAGAATAAATGCTGTTTTCGTCTCTGTATTGTGCCCATGCACGATCAATCAGTTCCAACATTGCAGGCACAACCTTTTGTCTTTGCTTTATCGGTGTTTTTAGTCGCTCTGCGCCTACGCTGTTGCAGTTGGACTTTGCGTTCTCAATGATTTGAAAGTAAGGGTCTTCCAACATTGCTTCTAAAGACTTGCGTGTGTTGCCGTGATAGTGTTGGGTCAATGGAAAACTAAACACTTCTAAAAATTCTTTGATGTCTTGGCCTTCCAGGACTCTTGTAATGCCCATGGCTCTTTTACAAAACGCATGGCTTGTACAAAAGTAAACGAGATCCTCCTTATCAAAACCAAAACGAGAACGCGCTCGTGCTTTCCCCTCTTCTGCGGCTTTGACAGAAAAAGAAAGAAAAGCAATTTCATTCGGAGCAATTCCTTCGTCTAGGTGTTGCTCTATTTGTCGAAGTAGTGTAGTGGTTTTGCCTGTTCCGGGGGGTCCGAAAAACTTGATTGTATGAGAAGCTTTACTCATCCTCCCAATCCTTTTTGGGCTTGTTGAGTTTGAAATCATTCGCGCTGACATTTAAAACAGTGTCTTCAACCACTTTAAGAATCCAGATGGAAGTAGCGCCGGCCCCTTTGTCTATATACTTTGTCGCCGCGTGAGCCCCCAGTTCTTTCAACTCGTTAAAAATCTCTGCGTCTCTAATAGCCTTCATGTTTTTGAAGTCTTTTATATACTTTACCAAATCTTTGCCACGAAACCACCATTCTTGTGGATTTGACTCTTCATTTCTGTAAACAGCCCCTGCTGCAACCGATACACGGGCGATTGATTCTGTGTTTTTACAAAACTCTATGATGGCATCTTGCAATAAGCCCGCTTTTGTCATATCCGGTGGCACCTCAATCTCCTGTACGTCCTGCAAGAGCGTGTTGAGTTTTTGCACCCAGTCTTTCTTTTTTAGGTCAGGAGGGCAAACATTGAGCACTTCCATACATCTTTGTTGGTACAAAGAAAAGTTGTGTAGTTGACGAGTTTCAAGAACCAGTGTTTGCCCTTCTATGTCTAGGTGCCATAAGGGAGGGTCCGTCAGATACTTTCTCAGTCCGGTCAAAGACACCTCTTTTTCAGAGGCGTCAATGCCGTACCTTTTGGTGACGCAAACACCGCTTTGGCAGTGGTTTACCAAGGGCGGTGTGGTACACTTATAACGATAGTCGGATTTTTCCAAACTATTCATCAAGGCATTCAATTCAGTGTGTGACAGGGGCTTGTGACACGCCGTCTTGTTTACCTCCTGAAGTTTATCACGCCACTCATCTGTTTCTGGGTGCATCTTTCTAAAGAGCACACCATAAGAGAAAAGAGCGTCGTTGCGGGTGCCTTCAGGTATCCCGTTTAGCTTCATGTGTACCAAACACGGAGGCGCTTGGTCCCAGAAAGATTCTTTCGAACCCTCCCCGTTAGCCTTTCGGCTTTTCTTTATTGGTTTTAGTTTGTCAAGTTGTTCTTCTGTAATTGCTTTTTTCTTAACAACTTGGATAAATTCTTCGGGAGACAATGTGTCGCCTTTTTCGTTTATGCCGTAGCGCGTAGTGTTTTCTCCTCCAAAATACGGCATGTTGAGCCAGTTTCCCGTTTGTTTTTCTTTGGGTAGCTGCTTGGCCCATTGGTATTGTTTAGGAAAGATCTCGTCCTGAGTGCGTCCCATCGCAGCGGCGATCTCTTCAAGTTTGCTTTTAAATTTAAACGCGGGTATGGGCGCGTTCGTAAATAAAAATAGGTGTAAGCCACCGGATTTGGTCAGACAGGGGACCAAGGGCAGTGACATGTCTTTAATGAGTTTTTGTAAGTGTTCTACGTCCACTGGGTATTCGTCGACGTCTATGCAACCCCACTGACATGTTTCGTCGTCAGTGATGGGTATAACTCCAATGGATGTTGCGCCTTCTAAATGTCTTTGCCAGTGAACCAGGGACAGGGGTTCCTGTAATGTTCTTCCTCTTCCGTCTTTTTTGGTGCCTTTTGCGGTCTGTTTCGTTCCGCGTATCTCGTAGATACCGTACGCTCTTTCTAAACCTGCAAAAATTTCCATAAATTCTAATGCAATTTCTTTCATTTTGCCCCTTTGCTAACAAGGGCTTTTCGGAGTCGTCTGAAAAACCCTTGCGCTAGCAGTTTGTTGTTTGATGACAAGGACCTTTCTGAAACCATTTGGACTCGGTTATTGTTTGTCTATACACAATATCCCCAGAAAGGTCCTTGCACTATTTATCTACCATTCGCCCTCAGTTAAGTCCTTGATGGCAGGCTTGCCTTGTTCTGGCTTTGGTAGGCTCATTTGCATTCCACCTTCTTGGCAAAAAGCTGAAAACTCTTGCGCGTCGCTGAAGAGTTGTGCTTCCTTGTCAGTAAGTGGGCCTTCTTGTGACACAGCGAAGTTGTAGTAGTTGCCTTTGTTGCCGTCTACCTCAACTGCTCTGACAACGTACCAGTGGGAATAAGACGGAGGAGTAAACTCACCTTTCGCGCCGTTCATGCGTGTTCCGTTGATAAGGCCCATCCATGCTCTCGATACTTTAAGTTGAGATCGTGAAAGGTTCATCACGCAACGCTCTAGTTCGCCGTTGATTTCCGCATAACCGTAATGATTCGCTGTGTTTTGCAACTCAGTTCGCGTTCCATCGGACTTCGTTAGAATGTCACGATACTGCTCGTCTCTCATGGTTTGTGCCATCAGAGGTGTGTTTTTATCATGTACTGCAACAAAACCACCGCCGTCTTCACGCAAACGCCATTCGACGTAGTTGCGATCAAAATGCACGGGTAAGAACCGTATGCCCTCTTGTCCATCGATCACTGTGTTTGTCGATGTGAAAAGTAGATCGCCAACACTGGCGTCACTCAAGTATTTTTCTGAGCTTTTCTTTATCTGGGGGCTTCCTGGTTGTATGAGAACGATACGCGGAGTCGCTAAATCGTCTGCTGTTATTTCGCCGATACCGGCACCTGCGTTGTCTTCAAAAAGAGACAACATATTACCTTGCTTTTTCGTAGCCATTTTTTCTTCCTTTATTATTTACTTAGTTATTTTCGTCCGTTTCCCTTGGTACAAAGAAAATTGTTTTTGTACGTCGAGATTGAACGCAGTGTCGCCACTTTCAATTCGTTCTTTTACAAACGCCTTGAGAGTAGATGGGTGGACCGCTTCGCGTTGTTTGGGCATGTGCCCTTCTTTTTGCAGAAGCTCCATTGTTTCTTGTGCTGTTTCGTCTTCGCCTTTACCGAAAGAAACCGTGATGTCGTTCTTGATAATGTCGCCGTGGCCGTTGTCGCGTAGCCATTGGTGCGCAACTTCTTTGTTTTTCTCGGTGATGCGTGTTGAGTAGAAATTATCTATTGTAATCTTAGACCCGTCTTGCAATCGCAGTTCGCTCATGCCGATTGCTGCCAGTTTTTGTGGTAGGTCCTCTTCTGAAAGTTGTCGATATTGTTCCTTGAGTTTGCGGAGAAGTTCTTCGGTGTTTCCGATCTCGCCGCCGATACGAAGCATTTGGTCTATGCTTTCGCTGAGTGTTTTGAGTTGGGTGTCGTCGAGTTTGGTGACTTTGCGTTCGGTTGCTTTTTCGAACATGTCTACAATGTTGTTGCTCATTTTTCTATTTCCTTTGTTTTTGGACTGTAGAGACCAGAATCAAACATTACCATTTGGGGGAGAAACTATGACTGGCCTCTACAATCACTCTGTTTATACGGTTTCTATATAACCGTTATTGTGATTTGTAAAATGATCTTAACACACAAAAAACAAAAAGTGCAAATTTATTTTTATGCGCATAAAAAGCTTGACCTATATTATTAAGGCAACTATACTTCCCATACAAACTAACTACAAATGTGAGAAGAACAGTGAAAAAAGAAAAAGAACAAAAATGTACCTGTAATGAAAGCGAAAGCGCACACGACAAGCTCAACGAAGACATATTAGAAGCAGTCTTTGATTCGATGGACCACTTAGAACCACCGCATGTGGTGTTTGTTGGAATCCATCTTTTTGCGGACATTGCATTAGAAACATGCAAAGACAAAGAACGCGCAAAAGAATACATTTTAGACATCGTTGAAGAAGCTTTTAAACGCGACGAAGAGATAGCGCAGTTAGAAGCAGCGGAGGCACCAAATGTCGTCCACTAAAGACTTTCAAGAAACTTTTGCGGAAAACAAGTATTTCAGCGAAGCGCACCAAGAATTGGATGAGTTTGTAAAAAGCTTCGATCTTCCGGTGTTCACAACATACCACATGGATCTATTGGTCCGGCTTCAAGCACAGTTGGGCGCCTACCACGAAAGATACGGTCGGCGTTTGACTGCGCAGGAAGAATCCTGGTTGAAGGAATACGATGCCATTCACCCCAGAGAGATCGTTGGATACGACGACGTGGAAGAGGAGGCAGAGGAATGAACATATTTTATTTTGACGAATGTCCGATTCAAGCAGCAAGAGCACAGCCCGACAAAATGTTGGTTAAGATGCCTTTAGAAACTGCGCAAATGTTATGCACCGCACACCGAGAGTTGGACGGCGATGAGTACGCAGATAAAGTGGGTCTTTACAAATCCGCTTACAAGAATCATCCTTGCACGATCTGGGCCAGAGAAACCAGTAAAAATTATTATTGGTTGCTTAGACATTTTCTTGCGTTGGGCGATGAATACAGTTTTCGTTACGGCGGAAAACACAAAAGCGTAGACAGTTTGTATATTCTTTTGTCTCAACTGCCACAAAACATTCCTTTAAATGCCATGACGCCTGTTGCACAAGCGATGCCTGACGAATATAAGGACGAAGATCCAGTCAAAGCGTATAGAAATTACTGTATCGCTGAAAAAACCTACGCGAAATGGGAAAAAGGCAGAGAAAAACCGGAGTGGTGGACATGAACTTTGAAGAATACCCTTTTAAAACAACGCCTTACGAGCACCAGTTGAAAAGCTTACAACGATCTTTGCACCGCCAGGAATATGCGTACTTTTTAGAAATGGGTTTGGGCAAATCCAAGGTTTTGTTGGACAATGCTGCCATACTTTTTGATGAAGGCAAGATCGATGCGTTGGTGGTGGTCACGCCGAAGGGAAACTTGCGCAACTGGGACAAGTTGGAGATTCCGAGGCATTTACCGGACCACATTGAACGCAGAGTGTTGGTGTGGCAACCCAATCATACGAGAACGTGGCGAGAGAAGTACGATGAAATGGTCAAGGACGACTCACACGGTGTGTTGAACATACTGACTGTGAACGTGGAAGCGTTTTCCACGAAGAAAGGCTGTGTGTTCGTGGAGAATTTTCTCAATGTGCACCATGCGATGATGGCGATTGATGAATCGACGCTCATAAAGAATCCCAAAGCACAGCGGACCAAGAACCTTTTGAAGCTGTCTGCATTGCCACGATACAAAAGAATCTTGACAGGGTTTCCTGTGACGAAGGCACCGTTGGATCTCTTCTCACAATGCGCTTTTCTGAGTCCCAATCTTTTGGGGTTCAGCAGTTATTATGCGTTTCGCGCGAGGTATGCTGTGATTAAACAGCGACAACTGGGACGTGGACGAAGTTTTCAAGAAATCGTGGACTTTCAACGCTTGGACGAATTGCAAGGCGCACTCAGTGATTTTTCTGTGCGCTACACCAAAGACGAATGCCTGGATTTGCCAGAGAAGGTGTATATGAGGCGTGAAGTGGAGTTGACGCAAGAACAAAAAGACGCTTATCACACCATGAAGAAGGAAGCTTTGATGATTATTGAGGACAGTTTGTTCAGTACGCAAAGTGTGCTGACGCAGTTGATGCGATTGCAACAAGTGGTTGCAGGCAGTTTACGAGACGCGGACGGCAATACCGTGGTGCTCAAGAACAATCGGATCAAAGAAGTGCTTTCTTTATTGGAGGAAACGCGAGGCAAAGTGATTCTTTTTGCTGTGTTCCAAACCGACATCGAGGCGTTGCAAAAAGCGATTGCTGAAAAGTTTGGCGAGGACAGCGTTGCGACCTATTACGGGCCAACAAGTGCCGGTGACAGAGAGAAGACGTTGGATCGTTTTCAAGACGCGGACGACTCTTTACGCTTCTTTGTCTCCAATCCACATACCGGGGGCCGTGGACTCACATTGACCGCGGCGGACACCATGATTTTCTATTCAAACAGCTATGATTTGGAACTGCGATTGCAGGCAGAGGATCGCATACACAGGATCGGGCAGACGAATCATTGTACTTATGTCGATCTTGTTGCACCGGGGACCGTGGACGAAAAAATTCTGGACTCTTTACGAAAAAAAGTGAAGATTAGTAATGAAGTATTAGGTGAGGTAAAAGAATGGCTAGTTTAATCAACAACTTAATTGAACAGATGCTTGAAAAAATTGACTCTGGCAACACCACCGTACGAGAGTATGGCGACGTTTATGTGGACGAAGACACAAAACTGGTTGTGGTGTCAAAGGAAGACGTGGACGGCATATTGGATACAATGGAGTGGATTCGAACAGCATTGATGTCGTTTCCAAGCGGAAACAACGATGAAAATAAATAGTTTTTTAGGTGTGGTTTTAGTGGTTCTGGGAATTGTTTTTCTGGATCTGTCGACTTTGGCTTTGAAGAACGATCTTTATTTGCTTACGCTGTTGGGTTTTTTCAACAATCATTTTTCTTTAAAGGTTGGATGGGCTTTGTTTCAGTCTGTGGTAAGTGTTGCTTTGATTGTCTTAGGAGTTAAAATAATAAAATGGCAAAGATAAGAAGCATTGCGGGCATTGGACCAAAAAAATTGGCTGATTGGGCTGAGTTTTTAGAGGACACAGGTGAGGCTATGTTGGTTGCAGACGGATTTGAAGAAGCGTTCATGGGTGTTTCAAACGAATGGGGTCCGCCACGAGCCGTTTACAGTTACGATCATTGCGTTCAAGTGCTTACACGAGACATGAGCCTTGAAGATGCGGTTGAACACATGGAATTTAATGTAGTGGGTGCTTATGTTGGAGAACAAACACCCATTTTTGTGAGGGAATATGTCTAAGGAGGACATGGTCAACCATCCGCCTCACTATAAGAAAGGCAATATGGAAGCGATTGATGTCATTGAGTTGGTGGTGAGTGGACAGCGAACCGGGGACCAGGGATTTGTCGGGTACCTTCTTGGAAACATAATGAAGTATCTTCTGAGGTTTCCACACAAGGGCAAACCAATCGAGGATCTGAACAAGGCTCGGTGGTACTTGGACAAACTAATCTCTGTAGTTTCAAAACAACAAAACCGGTAAAATGTTATATGGACCAAAGTTGGTCTAACACATATATAATATAATACTGAAAACCCTATATACCCTACTTTTTATCAAAACATTATATCTTAGATGGATTTTTGAGTTTTTCAGAAAAAATAACTATCACGCGCAACGAACAGATTCCGTATAACACGGAGTAATTTGCCCTAAAACTAAACCCTATAGGGGTTTCAATGTTATATGGACCGTCTAAGGTTCGTATAATAATATAAGGAAAAAAGGCCTTTTTTGCGCATTTGCCACAGTAAATAGCAGTGGTTTTTATGGGAGTGTCTGCATACGTCTAACATTTTTGCCCTTATTTTACAGGGGGTTCAAGGTATGGGATTATTCTTATGGGGTTTACTATGGCTAAAAACTTGTTAAAATTTGCTGCATGAATAACGGTTCTGGAAATCCTGACGGTAAAAATGTTAAGCATTTAACAGACAAGCAAAAAAGGTTTGCTAGAGAGTTTGTTTACAATGACGGAACAAAAACTAAGACAGAATGCGCCATAGATGCAGGCTATGGCAAGTCAAGCGCCCATGTACGGGCCTCAGAACTAACTAATCCAAGAAAGTTTCCTTTGGTTGTTCGATATATACAAGAGCTTCAAGGAGAAGTGCAACAAAAATACGATGTCACTTTTGAAAGGCATATTAGAAAACTTGCTGAGATACGAGATCAAGCCATCGATAAAGGGAATTTGACTGCCGCAGTTTCAGCAGAAGTACAAAGAGGCCGAGCCGCGGGAATTTATGTTGAAAGAAAAGAGATCCGCACAGGTACGCTTGAGTCTTTGTCAGAGAAACAACTCAAACAGAAAATAGACTCGTTGCTCGCGGATTATCAACCTCTGCTCGAAGCCGAAGAAGCAGATTTCGAGGAACTTTAGTGGTTCTTTACACAGAAAAACAACTGGAAGGCTGCTATAAAATATATTGCAAGGAACAAGGACTAAAAGAAATGCCTTTTATGTCCCTTGCTGATTTTAGAAAAATGTTTGAAAAGATGATGGAGCTCGTTTATATAAAGAACTAATCACCAGGGATTTTCCATGTCCACGTTTCATCTTGTTCTTTTCGCCAACCCCTGTTAATCAACTCGATTGTGATCTCGTTCGTTAATTTTGCCTTAACTTCTTCTTCCTTTTTTAAGGAGTGGTGCAATCTCAAAATCTCTACGTCCGACATTTCAGTTAAAACATATTTTTCTTTCATTCGTTTGTACCAATTTTCTTGTAATACGTGCTTAACAACCAATCATGGTTTTTCCTGTAATATCGAAACACGTTCTTGTATTCTTCTTGCCCATGTTCTCGTCTTTCTCTACAGTTTCGGTCAAACATTTTAAAAACAAACACCTTAAAGCCATCTGTTAAAACGTTTTCTCGTTCTTGTTTTGATACAGGAAACAACTTCAATTGCTCCCACTCGTTCTTACGCCATATTTTTGTCATGCGTCCTCCTTTTGCTTTTTGTAGATCGCTCTCGCTCTCTGTATTAATAAATTACTAACTTGCGGACTTGCCGACTCGTTAGGATTCCAAAATTTTGTCTGGCCTGTTTCTTCATCTACTTCAAATCGTATGTTGCCACGTCCGAAACCAAGATGAACAAGCCCCGTTGTTTCTGAGGTGTATTTAACCTTTGCGCCATTACTCATCGGTTGCCTCCGTTTTTGTAAATAAGTTTCCGTCCACTTTTATAAACAAACGAACCCACTCAGTTCCATCTGTTTCTCTCCACCCATCTTGATTCAGATAAGTAGGATATATCGCACAATACATAGTGCCTTTTCGATAATATCCTGTGTCTGCACCAGTTTCGTCATAGCATTCAACATCAAAATATTTTCCGTCAATCTCTATTTCTGTCCATTCTTGTTCACAATTAGAATGCTCACAAAACTCGTTGAAGATTTTTAAGGCTTTGGTCTTGCCTGTTTCAAGCTGTTCGCTTGTAATCCAGTCAACATTACTCATCGCTGTCCTCCTCTTTAACAACCACCGTTTTCTTTTTAAACAGTTCAAAAGGCTCTGCGTCTTTACTCTTTTCTTCTACATCTTTGATAAAAGCCTGTACCAGTAATTCATCTAAATAGTCATTAAAATCAGCAGTTGGATTTTTCTTCATAAAGTCCGACAAATCATCGGGAATATTCACCTTTTCACTCATCGCTTTTCTCCTTTTTGTAAGCACAAATCAAAAAATTATAGCCTTCTGCATCGGAGTCAAACCCAATCAACTCACTCAACATTGTTGGTATGTTTGCTTTATGTGAGTCAGCTAAATCGAAGCCAAACCAAACCCCATCGGGCAAAACTTCCCACCCGTTTTCTTTAAGGTCTTTTTCACTAAAATTAAAACTACTCATCGCTTCCCCCCTAGTGTTCTACTGTGTGTTTTCCAATAAATAATGAAATCAGATATGACCTCTAAAGCCGATCCATATTTTTCTTCTTCCCATGAAGGTCTTGGGGCCAATTTTTCTAAATACTCAACCGCTTCTTCTATCTTGCTTAAGTCTTCTTGCAAGAAATGACTGAGCATCTTGTCTCGCTTGATTGCGGGGTTTTCCATAACCATTGATCTAAATAAATCCATAATTATTCTCCTAAAATAATTGTTTTTGTTAATATAAAAATAGTCATATTACTTATCATACACATTTGTATATACAATGCAAATAAATATCCCATAAGGTAAATTTACTTTGGCAAAAC
>JAAOEI010000820.1_pt1 | contig 11728 bp, 8 predicted proteins | sample 7059261 | NCBI WGS metagenome assembly JAAOEI01 (sample SAMN14008812, study PRJNA610033) | viral metagenome | isolation source: viral particles filtered from seawater | place: China: Hangzhou Bay, Yangshan Deep Water Harbour | collected 2017-10-31
TGCTCCTGGCGCAGTTCGATGATCTTCTTCTGGATGCCCTCCGGGTCAGCCACGTCCACGCCCATCTTGCGGGCCAGTTCCGGGCGCTTGCTGGCACCGTTCACCGCGGCGATCTGCTCGCTGATGGCGCGCTGCTTGGCGCTGGCCTTCTTCGCCATAGTGCTGGCCTCGCGCATGGCACTGTCGTCGAACCCGAATATATCGCCCTGCGTGCCGGCGGCCATGCGTTCGGCGGCCATCAGGTCCACCGCCCTCATGGTGTTCACGGCGATCAGGATGCTCTTGCCCTGGTTTACCATGGCAATGCCGAGGGCCTGCAGACGGTCGCTGCCGGGTGCCGTGCTGCTTATCGAGAGGGCCGCTTCATCGGATAGCTGACCGGCACGATGCGCAGCGATGAGGTCGTTGGATCCATCCCTGGCGATTGCAAAGCCAGTTTTGCCTTTTGCTCGCGCCAGAAGTCCGAGCTGCTCGGCGGCCTCACGCGTTTTACTGGAATCCTTGAAATATTGGACATAGTCGGCAACGCTCCCTTGTTCTTCCCGGATATTGAGCTCGGCGTCCAGGATTGCCGCCTGTCTTGCATCGAACCCGTCCGCCTCGCGGTGGATCTGCGCGGGGATGGTTTCTTCTCCACTGCGTTGGGCAAGGTCGAACCGGTGCCGGCCACTGATGATCTCCAGTTGTCCGTTCAGCCTTTCCCAGACCTGAATCGGGCCCACCCCGGTGCGGTCAAATGACCCGCCCAGCGGGACAATCACGCCCTTGGCATCGGCGGCGTGTTTGAACTGCGGTACTTCCTTGCTCAGGATCAGGTTGGCCAGGGGCACCTCGACCGTGGCGAGGGACTCGACGGCGGCGCGCGGTGCGTTGGTGGTGGCGACCGGGTTGCCGAATAGGTCGGTTTCCGGTGGTTCGAAGCGCGGCGCGTCGGGCGGGATCGCGGCCTCGGCGGCGGCGACCTCCGGGGTTGTCTCGTCGATAATCTGCACCGGGCGCTCGTTGTAGACGTCCTCTGGCAGCATGCCCAGCCGTTCTGCCCGGGTGCGCACGCGCGCCCTCACAAGGGCTGCCACCGCCATGGCGTGGTCGTCTCCCAGCGGTTGCAGGCCCGAGGCGGTGCGGGCGTCATCGGCCTCCCGGATCTGGCGCAGCACGTCGTCGTGCACACGCTGGGCGCTGGCGTCGATTGTTTCCCGTGAAACAATGGGAGGCTTAACGGGCTCGAGCCCGAAATGGCGAGCGAGGGCGTCCGGTTCCTTGGTGTTGGCGAGGTAGACGCGTTCCGCGCGCTCGCGGTCGGTCAGGGACTGCTCGGCAGCCTTGGTTTCCAGCGCGGTCAGACGGTCGGCGGCCATTTTCCCGGCATCGGTCAACTGGTCAGGGGTGTAGGTCGCGCGCTCGGCGGCTGGCGTCATGGCCTCGGCAATCACCCGGCCAGCCTGCGATTCCAGTTCCGCCACGCGGGCCCGCAGGGTGGCCATTTCGGTACGTTCGGCGTCGGTCAGGAACTCCGGGGCGCGGCCTGGCACCACCTGCTCAACCCCGAAGTCGTCCACGATCACCCGGCCCGGGGTGCCTGTGGCGCGGGCGTCCAGTTCGTTGAGGCGGTCTGTCTCCCGGAACAGGTTCTCCTGGATGCGCAGCATTTCAAGGCGCAGGGGCTCATCGATCGTCTCGGGCACCGGCTTTGCCGGCTCGGTCATCTCGCGCGCGGCCTCTGGGTTCGCCTGGGCATCGGCTACCTGCTCGGCGGGTGTCTTGCCGGTTTTCAGGAACACGCTGGTGACGTTCTGGGCGGTCACATGGGCCGCCTTCAGCCCGCCGATCAGGATGGCGGCGTCCATGAATTCCTGCCAATCCGGCATGCGGCCATGGAAGGCGGCCGGGATGGTGGGCATCAGGGCAATCTGCGCGGCGATATCGGCTGTCTCGATCGCGGCTGTGGCGGTGCCAACCGTCATCTTGGTGCCGATCGATGGGGCGATGGCGGTGCCCAGCGCGCGGCCGGCCAGTGCACCCGCACCCATGGCGGCGGCGTTGATGCCCGCTTCCATCGCGGTGGTCTTGGCGACCTCCCGGATGGCGTTCCAGTAGTCGGCGGCCGTCATCACCTCGCCGGACTTGTAGGCTTGGATCAGCGACTCCCGGATGGCGGCTGGCACGGCACCCATGCCCAGACCGGCCCCAAGGAGGGTTCCTGCTGCTGTGCCTGCGCCTGGGGCGATGGCCGTGCCTACCGCGGCACCGGCTGGCGCACCAGCGATCGCTCCGCCGATCATCAGGGGTAGTTCTGCGCCGACCTGTCCCACCCCGGAGAGGGCGCGCTCCCACCACTTGGCGTTGGCCGGGTTGATCACGAGGTCCGGCAGGCGCCCGCGCCACGCAAGGCCCGGTGCCGATCCTTGGAGACCGGCCTGCAGGGCCTCCAGCGCGCCCACAGGCTCGCGCGGTGCGGTCTGGGCGACCGTTGGGGCCATCTGCAGCCCGTCGTACAGCCCTGGGGGCGTAGCGGGCCGCGGCGGGGGTGCGCCGATGGTCCCGGAGGCTTCCTGCAGTCCTTGGTAGAGGTCAGCCATTATTTCTTCTTCCCGAGGCGCTCGAGCAGCCCGCGCGCCAGTTTTTCATCGTCCGGCGTCAGCAGGCCGTACCGGATCACCTGCGTCAGCACGTCCTCATCGGCTCGGCTGATCTTGCGGGACTGCTTGAGGGCGTCAAAACCGGCATAAACGGCTTCCAATTCGGTCGGGATCAAGGCTTGCAATGCCCGCCCGAGTTGGGCTGGGCGGTCAAGCAGGCCCTCCTTGATGCCACGGATGATACTGACCAGCGGGCCGGTGAGCTCGTACTGCGGTCCCTGGGCACCACCCTTTCGGATCTCCATGGCGCGCGCCCGGGCAGTGCGGATGGCGGCGATGTTGCCGGCCACGGTGTCGGGTTTCTCGACCACTTCGAAGGCGTCGACGGTCACCGGGCCGGCCGGCGCGCTGGTAACGATCTTGCCCGTCTGGTCCATGGTGACCGGCTTGGTCGTCTCCGGGCCGTCGGCGAATGGGCTCTTGCCCTCGGCCATGCGCTGCTTGGCGTGCGCCACGGCTTTTTCGACGATGGCTGGGCTGGGCTTCTCGCCTGCCAGCAGGGCGGTGACCTCGCCCGGCGTCAGGGTGGGGACCAGCGATGGGATCTGCGTTTCTTTGCCATCGATGTTCACGCCGATGGATATCTCAGTGGCGGTTTCACCGGTGGTGGTACGGAGGGGCCCGAGGAAGCCATTGCCCTTCTGGGTGCCGTCTACGCGTGGCCCGTAGGCCGGTGCTGCGACAGGCTGGGCTGGCGCTGCCGGGACTGCAGCAGCAGGCTGCGGCGCAGATGGAGCGGCCTGGCGTGGCGGAACCATGCGCACCTTGCCGTCCGTGCCCACAAAGCGGTCCACGTTCGGCGGCAGGCTGGCGAACCAGGCGTCCAGTTGCTCGCGGGTGGCGATGTTGGCCGGCTGGGTGGCGGGTGGCGCTTGCGAGATCGCCGGATCGCCCGCCCTCACACCTGCTGCGCCTGTGGCAAGCCCTTGCGCCTGAGTGCCGTCGACATAGGTCTGCAGGTACTTCGGGCTGATGATCGATTCCGGGGTGTCCAGCATGAACAGGCGGCGCACGTCATGCGTTTTTCCGGCTTTCACCAGTTCGTCGATCCTCCGTCCGGCATCCTCGTTCCACCGCATGGTGGCCGCGATCTGGCGGTCTGGCTGGGCGGTGAACATGATGTGCGTCTTGAAAAATGCCGCCACGTTGGCGTCGGCGGCCTTCCTCATCTGGTTCACGCTGCGGCCGCCGGGCGTCTCGTTGCGGTCGAGTTCCAGGCGCAGGGCGTTGATCTGCTGCATCGACAGGCGGTCAGCCACCTGCGGGTCGATGATCTGGGCGTAGAAGTCGATCTTGTTCGGGTCGGCGGGGTCGAGGTGGATTCGGTTGAACAGGGACCGGTACAGGCGCTCATCGCCCTTGTCGTTGGCCCGGAGGTTGTGCTCCATCAGTCGCTCGAGGCCTAGTTTGGCCTGTGGATCCAGCGTCTGCCACGCGCGCGCCAGTTGGGGGTTGGCCATGATCTGGGCGAAGCTGGTAATGGGTGCCGGTGCCTGGCCGCCGTTGGCAACCGTCATCAAGCCGCCGTTGCCGGGGCTGGACAGGCCCGCCACGGCGTCGATCAGCATGCCCTGCGACTGCCGCTGGATCGCGTTGAGTTGCTGCACCTCGCTCGACACGCGGGACTGCAGTTCGGCGCTCAGGCGCTTCACGAAAGCGGCGCGGTCCGGGTTGTTTTTGTCCGGCCCGTACAGATCGTCGGCTCGGCGTTCGACCTGGCCCATCATCACGGGCAGTTGCGCGGCGATGTCGCGGCTGGTCGGCAGGCCGCTGGTGTTCGGGGCCAGCACGCCATCGGTCTGGGATACTTGCCGGAGGTTGCCGTCGGCCTTGTAGTCGGCCGGCAGGGTGAGGCTTTGACCGCGTTTGCGCGCGGCCTCGACGGCCAGGTACGCGTCGCGGTCGGACTCCGGCACGCCGGGTGGCAGCGGCTCCTGTCGGCGGCTGACCTCGATCAGGCGGGCTTGTTCGCGGTCGCGCTTGTCGAGGATGTTGCGTGTTTCGGTCATGATGCGCTCGGCCTCGTTGCCGGCGGTCACTCCGAGGGATACCTCGCGCACCTTGTTCTGCATCAGCAGGCGAAGGTCTGGATCCTTGATCTGGTCCTGGTTGGCCCGGAACATGGCGTCGGCCAGAGCGGGCTGGGCGTACAGCAGGGCGTTGATGCGGCTGACCCACAGGCTGTCGGTCAGTTTGGCCTTGAGGGCGTCCCCGGCGCCCTTGTCATCGACCCCGTTTTGCTTCAGGTAGGCGTCGGCCTGCGCCAGGAGCGTGTCGCGCGCGCCAGCGAACACACCCGGATCTTTGGGGTCTGCCGCGATCTGGGCCTTGGCAGCGGCCTCGGATCCTTGGAATACGGTCTTGGCGTAGGACGTCTGCTGCTGCGCCAGATGGGTGAGCACTTGGCGCTTGGTGTCCAGGTCGGTCACGTCGGCGCGCTCAAAGAACCGGCGTTTCTGGTCATCGGTCAGGCTGTCGGCGATCTTGGTCCTGGCGTCAGCCAGCAGCATGGTGGACTTGCCGAGAAGGTCGCCACTGACGGCATTGGCGCCCTCGGTCTTGAGCAGGCCGCCCTCGCCGTGGGTGTAGTCGAGCACCTTGGTCTTGTACTGGTTCCAGGCGTCCTCGACCCGGGTGGTGTCGGTCTTTTCCTTGAACTGCCACAGTTCGTTGCTGATGCTCTGCAGCACGTTGCCGGTCTGGGTAAGCGCGCGGCCATCGGCATCCATTTCCTGGCCCGCATTGCGCACGGAGACCACGCCCATCTCGGGGCGCGGGACCGGGGATTGCCCGAGGTTCTCGAAGGAAGGCAGCTTTGCCATCAGCGGTATCCCTGCCCGGGATGGTCGTAGTAATCAGCCCACTCGGTCGACACGGCTCCGGCTTTCTTCGGGCCGCCTGCGCCATATTTGGTGTAGAGGGAGGCCCCACCTTGTAGTGCCGCACCGAACCCCGCCATACGGTAGGCCGATGCGCGGCTCTCGCCCATACCCTCGGCATTGGCACCCTCCATCCGGCGGGCTTCAGCCTGCATTTTCTGCAGGCGGGCTTTTTCCTCGCCCTGGTAGATGGCCACGCTGGACCGATAGTCACCCTCGCCTGCGATGTCCTCGAGCAGGCGGGATACCGTCGGGTCCGTGGTGGCCCCACCGCCAGCTGCTGCCACGGCCAGACCGCGGCTGATCAGGAGGGCGGTCTTGCGGCGCTCGATCGCCGCTTCGCGTTGGGCGGCGGCCTGGGCCTGCCCGGCGTTCTGCTCCAGTTGCGCGGCTTCATAGTCTGCTGCTGCGCGCGCGTTGGATCCTGCCGCGCTGGCGCTGTCAGCCGATCGCATAGATCCGATCAGGCTCAGGATGGTACCGATCCCACCGGCGGCGCCTGACAGGCCGCCCGGGGTTACGTTGGCGTTGCCCATTCGTAGACGTCCTTTTCAACGTGGCGAAATCCCAGCCTCTCGATCAGTTCGGCGGCGCCGGGGTGAGTTCTGTCGGCGAATGCCCGGACTGGCAATCTGGCCTGTGCTGCGGTGCGCAACAGCCTGTGGGCACCGGCCAGCATGGCGCGCGCATGGCGCAGGCGCAGCGGCCGGGCGGCGGGGTGCACTTGGCACACCAGCACCATGCACCCGTCGCTGGGGTAGATGGCGCCCATGCCGAGGATGCGCTCGCCCTCGACCGCGGTCAGGCCGGTGATGCTCATGGGCAGCGGCTTGCCGTACAGGGCGCGCACATCGGCGGGCTGGGTCGCGCGCAGGGTGATCATGTGACCTGCCCCTCGATGACCATGGCGAGGATCGTGCACGGGCGGGGTGCGGCGGCTTCCAGGCAGATGCGGGCGTCGATGTCCCATGTGCCGGGGAATTCCTGCGACTCGGTGTCGTAGGTGGCGTAGGTCGAGGTGGCGTCCACCGGTGCGCCCTCGTGCATCAATGGCAGCGGGTCCATGTGGTCGAAGTCCGGCCCCATGCGCAGGCCCTGGGCGTGGGTGTTGGACAGCACCGGCGCCAAGTGGTCGACGTTCTTGTGCTTGGACAGGGTCTGGCCCAGTTTGGCGGTCTTGCACCGGGCTCGGTAATACAAACCCACCACGGCGCCGTTGGCGTCCAGCGTTTCGCTGACCGTGGCCTGTCCTGTGGCGTCCAGCGTGTAGGTGCCCAGATCCTTCCCATTGCCCCAGACGACGACCTCCTCGTTGGCAAGGTGCGCAGCGGTGATGGTCGTCGTTCCTCCGGCGCTGACCATGAACGCGTCGGCTTGCTTGTTCAGGGTCGGGTACGTCGAGAACGTGCCCTGGCATTCGGCCTCGAGGGCCCACTTCTCAAGGTGCCGAACGGTGGCCCCGTTGATGGTTCTGGCGACCACGTAGTAGACGCTGTCCTCGGCCACGCCGGCGGCGCCGGGCAGTACGCAGACGTCCTCGATCAGGCCGTCGGTTTCGATCTTCACCCAGCAGTTGATCTGCTCGGCAGAGTCGTAGACCTGCAGGGCGACGGTGCCGTCACTCAAAACGCAGTGCATCCGGGTATCTGGCATGCGCTGGAGGGCCATGCGCACGATGCGCGGCTTGCATACCTCGGGATTCAGGACAGTCAGGTCGTTGCTGCTGTAGTCGTAGGACTGGCCGTCGAAGGCGAGCTCATACAAACGGCTGCCGGATCGCCCGACGAAGAACCCGCGGGCCCCGTCGCGCACGGCCTGGACGGCGGCCGATCCACGCGTCGATGCCTGTTTGCGGTTGAAGTTCGTAGGCGTCAGGGGCTCATCGAACGTGTTGGAGCGGATGCTGTGCTCTGCCAGTTGCGCGCCCAGGAGGAGACGTTGCAGCGGCAGGGCCCAGTTGATGTCGTCCATCGGTCCGGACCCAATGGTCCTGTTGATGGCGGCAGAGTCGCCCTCGGTGTCCGGGTTGAAGGCGTCGAATTGGTCGGATTCGGACAGGACCACCGAGTCGTAGCCGTTCCAGTTCAGACGGCCCTCGTACAGGGTGCCGCTGGAGGGCCACCCGCGGTAGTCGGACCACAGGCCCTCAGACCACGCGCTCGAGGCGGTCAGGGATCCGAAATCGGTGATGATCTCCACGTCGACCACGGTGGAGGATGTGTAGCCGGTCACCCGGCAGACGCCGCCTACGCTGCCGCTGCTGATGGACAGGGCGGCGGTGGTGGTGCCGCTGGCGTAGACCGTGCACAGCAGGCGGTAGTACACGATCTGGTTGTCCAGGCCGTCGGTGTAGGTAGTGCTGACGTCGGCTGTCCACGATTGGCCTGGCACGTCCGTCCATGACGCATCGTCGAAGCTGCGCTGCAGCACCACCGTGTTGCCGCTGGCGGTCAGGCCGCCCAGGGAGATGGTGAACGTCCGGCTGGTGGTGATGCCGGTCACGCGGATCGAGGCGGTGGCGTCGTTCAGCAGGGTCATGCTCTTGCTGACCGTCTGGCCGATCGATTCAATGCGGAACAGGGCCCCGACATGGGTGGCGCGGAAGAATGGCACCGAACAGGTCAACGTCCCATTGCCGGACAGGGTGCTCGGGGTCATGGTGGCCGTGCCGGTGTTCTGGGTCCGGAACGGGCCGTCCTCCGGCTGGTAGAGCACAACCGACCACGAGCGGCCGGCTGCCCGGCGCTCGACCCGGCGCTGCTGGTAACCTCGCCCTCCGACGAACATCACGTCCACGGACAGGGAGTCGGTGTTGGCACGGATGTAGCCGAGGTCGGCGGTCAGGTATGGGCTGGTCAGGCCCAGTTCGCCGGCTGGCGCGATGTTGATCGACGTCACCAGCACCTGGCGTTTCAGGCGGCTCATCAGGCGGATGAAGAAACTGGCCCCGGTTGGGGTGAATGCCAGGGAGTGCACGCCAACCCCGAGGGCGAGCTCGTTGATCAGGGAGTCGTCGCCGACCGTTGTCCCGACCCGCATGATGACCGGACCGCGGGCAATGTAGACGATCAGGGCGTGCTCGACGTTCTGCGATCCGGCTGGAACCGCTACCTGCTGGTCACGGATGGCGGCCGCGGTGCCGGTTCCTGTCAGGCCCATGTATCCGCCGGCCACCCAGACGGAGGCGGCGCCCGCTTCGTCGTTGTCGCCCCAGTCGGTCAGGTTCGTGTCGAAGTCGCCATTGAGCACGGCTGTGGTCACTGCCGGCCGGGTCACAAACGCGTCGTTCGTCCATACCCGCATGGCCCCGTTGGTGAACTCGAGCAGGTGCTGCTCGCTGAGGGATCGCACGAATTCGACGTACCGGGCGGGGAGGTCTGCCTCGGTCCTGCCGATGTACTGCATGCCGACCCGCAGCATCATTGGTCCGAGGGCGCGTGGCACCCAGTTCGTCTGCAGTTCGGCCGACAGGGCAGCACGTTTCAGATCCACGCGCGCGAGGGCAAGCGGGGAGATCAGACCCCGGTTGAACGCGTAACGGGTGGCTTCGGTGCGGGCCACGGGCCTACCCGATCAATGAACCGTTGTTGCCGCCGTCCCTGAAACTGCCGCGGCGGCCCAGCCTGGCGCGGCTCCAGTTGCCCTGTGCGGGGAATTGCGTGGGCTGGGTCTGCGCTGCGGCGCTCTTGGCCCGGTGCAGGGTCAGCATGAGCAGGCCCTTCGATGGTTGCCCAGGTGGCCCGAACAGGGTTGTGCGCTGGTCTGACCGATCGCCGGCAAGTTTGTGAATGATGCGCGAGGCGAAGAGGGCCGCGGCGTAATCGGAGAACGTGGCGGGCCAGCGCGACAGGTCGCCGCCATAGGCCGTGTCGTTGGACACGTACTTGACGTAGATGGGCGTGATGTCGGCGTACCAGTAGTCTGGTTCGGCAGCGTGGCACAGCAGCGGCGTCTTGAAGTACTCGTCAGAGCACAGGGCGCTGGTGCGGATCCAGTCCTCCGGGACCGTGAAGGCTTTTTGGTACCCGAAATCCGGTGATATGGACGGGTCGTAGTCGATCATCACCGCCCGCATGGCGAACCACCACTGGGCTTGCTCCAGGCAGTAGTCGATGCCGTTGCTGTTGTAGACCTGGTCGAGCAGGTGCCTGGGCTCCCGGTCCTCGCTCAATGAGGCAAGGAAACGCTCCCCGCAGAGGAGGAGGGCGTTGTTGTAGAGCTGCAGGCGGGTGATGCCCATGGGGTCAGGTGGTGACCTTCAGCCACTGGTCCAGCCACGCCATGGCGGCAGCCTTGGTTTCCTCGCCCTCGCGGATGTACTCGGGCGGGGTGGTGTCCTTGCGCAGCACGCACCACTTCTTGTGCGCGCCCTTGTAGAGCACCTCGAATGGCGATGCGCCGTCGATCGGGTTGGCACCTACTGCGCCCTTGACGGCGGCGGTGAGCGAGACGTCGCGGGTGGTCAGGTCGTGCCATTCCAGGACGTAGGTGCGTGCCCATGTGCGGTCGGCCTGCAAAACCAGCAGGCGGGCGAACAGCGTGCCGTCGTCCTTGCGGACCTCGATCTGGTCGTAGGGGCGCAGTTTGGATGCCACATGGGCCAGGAATTCAGGGGTCAGGATCTGGGCGCGGGTAACGTGTTCCTCCACGGTCACCGCATGAATGTTGCGTTCGTGTTCCGCCGGCTGGAAGCGGCCGGGGTCCAGTTGCGGGATGGCTGGCTTTTTCTCGACTTCGGTCATGATTCCCTCTCCACTGTTGAAAGAAAAAGGGCGGGCCTCGCAGCCCGCCCAGGTAGTGCCACTTCTGGCTCTTCCGGCCTTCCGATTAACCGAAGGTCGAGGTGATGTACGCGCCTGTGGACAATGCTGCTCCGTCGGTCGACACCGTACCCACCACGCCCGCCACCAGCAATGCGGTCGATCCGGCAGCCGTGGCCGAGACGCACAGCATGATGTCGCCCGCCTTCAGGCCGAGGTAGTAGGCGTCGGTGAAGAAGTTGGCCGACACGAGATCGGTGCTGGCGTGTGAGCTGTTGTACATCCACAGCCCACGGCCGCCACCGGCACCCGTGCTGTTCTGGTTCACTCCACCCATGCCACCCGCGATCCGGCTGGGCGGGTTGGCGAGCGAGCTTGCTGCTGTTGCTCCGTAGTACGTCATGGTGCACTCCTTGTTTCAAACCCGGATGTCGGGGCGGTGTTATGCCCCGGCTAGCAGGTCGGCATTAGCCGTAGACAGACCCGTCGTAGGTGAACACCACCACGCCCGTGTTTTGCAGGAGCTTGGCACCCATGTCCATCGACGCGCGCGCGAACGAGTAATCCTGCTCCTCGTTGTAGCCCACGGCCGACATCAGACCTCCGGTGTTGGCCGCATGGCCAATGCTGGACTTGTGGTACAGGAACGCTTTCTCGCTGGTCGTCGCCTTGCCGGGGATCCCGGGGTGCTCGATCAGGAGGGTGTTCCGCCACCGGTAGCCCATCAGCTGGTCACGCCATGACGGGTTCTGGCCGCTGCCGGCATAGGGCCGGACCTCGACGTACTGCGCGTTGCTGAATTCCGGCGCTTCCTCGAGGAAGGCCAGGAACGAGGCGCCCGAGAGCAGGGTGATGTTGCCATCCCACGGCACGCTGGCGTTGGTCAGTTTGACCCGCGCGTTCTGGAACATCGAGACCGACGGAGTGGCCGATGCTGCGCCCACCGTGATGGTGCCGGTGTTCAGTTCCGTGATGATCTGGCTGTCCATCTTGCGGTTGATCACGCCCATGGTGGACTGCTGCATGATCGCGCGCTGGTTGCCCTGGCTGGCAAAGATGTTGAAGCTGGTCTTGCGCACCAGGTCGTGCCACTCGCCCAGCACGCATGAATTCTGCGTGTTGTCGTCGGAGCGGGCGGGGATGAGGCCGTTGACGCCTCGGGTGACTGCGGTTGCGTTGCCGGATCCTGCAACGAGGAAAACGGCGGTGTTGCCTTTGATCACGGCCTCGGTCGTGCAGGTGTCGCGCAAAAGCGACTGACGCTGCTCGAATGTGGCGATGAACTCCTGACGGTACTGTGTCTGGAATGCGGTGTCGGCCATACCCATGATGGGTTCTCCTATCGAAACGATTCACTGGAACCGTCGCGCGGGTTGTCCATCATGGTCACTGCCGGGTTGTCCCTTGCGGGGGCCGGCGCCCGACCATCCGGGGCCGTGCTACTGGTAGT
>JAAOEI010000821.1_pt1 | contig 11723 bp, 23 predicted proteins | sample 7059261 | NCBI WGS metagenome assembly JAAOEI01 (sample SAMN14008812, study PRJNA610033) | viral metagenome | isolation source: viral particles filtered from seawater | place: China: Hangzhou Bay, Yangshan Deep Water Harbour | collected 2017-10-31
CCCGCCCTGAGCTTGTCCATGATGCGCTTGACCGTACTGCGCCGCATACCTCGGTGCCCCGCGATCCACTCGACCGCGTGGCCTGCGACGAGGTCGGCCCACACCCGGAGCTCGGTAGGGCTGAGCGTGTCGGGGTCTAGCCGCGGTCGCACCGCGGCGACGTACTCCACAGACCTGCGTGATACCGTGGTCACTCGCCTGCCCCTCTCATCGTGCGTTGCGTACAGGTGGACGGTCGCGGTTACCTCGCCGCCGCCTCCTACCTCGTGGTCCCACAGCCCGCCGCCCGCGCGCCCCTCGGCGTGGACCTTGAGGCTGCGGGTATAGGCCCCGGGTGTCTCGGGTCCATAGGTGACCCCGCCGTCGATCCACGGCGGATGATGTTCTCCGTCCATGCGCTTGCCTCCCACCACGATTCCTACCGCCCGCGCTTGCGCTGCGGCTTAATCGGCTTTGCGTTCCGGACCTTCCACTCCCACTCCCGCTCGTAATGCTCGTGGTGGATCGCGTGTGAGTAGACATTAAGCGCAGCAATGTGGTTCCTGATAACGACTGGGGGAGTCTTTCCGCCCCTTGACTCCTCGAAAACTTCCATGGCTTTTGACATCAGCACTTCCCACGGCTCGGCAGCAGCTTTCATCACTTACCCTCCCTTTTATCAATCGCTCTTAGAATCCCAGACCGAACCAAATTCCAACCGGCGACCCACGGCGCAATGCCCCCGTGCCTGTGGATATAGTGAGCTTCACAGTACGTCGACCCGTACGCCGCGCGCGCTCTGCAATTCCAGCACTCGCCCTGCCTAACCCGCGCGGCCTTTGCTGCTCCGCTGCGCCTGCTTGCCTCGTCGCAGTCGCGACACATCGCCCTGCCCGCCAGTGGAGGAACTCCGCAACCGCACAGCCCGCGGTCGCGGTTGGCCCTGCGCCGATCCGCCCGCCTCCCCCCCTCTCCCGCCCGAGCACATCCGATACAGCACCACCGACGCTGCATTCCGGCGAGGCGCCCCCCACAGTTGTCGCACCCCCGCTTTGTTGCCGCCCACGGCGCGCAGCCAGCGCACCGCCTGAGCCCGTCGAGACAAGGCGCCGAGTGACACTGATAACAGATGCCAGCATCAGCCCAGTCCGCGCTGGTCGGCATCGTCCCGCCCTCGTCTCTCCTCGGGATCCCTCGGGCCTTGTTTGTTTTCCCAGCCAGCTCGGACAGTTCACAGCCGAGGCACAGCCTCCGGTGGGTGCTCTCGCGCACGCCTCCGCACACAGCGCAAACCCGCCTAGTGCATGACGCGCAATCATGCAGGGCGGCGTCCTTTCTGCACAGGTTCTTGTGCTCGTGCCCGCAGGTGATGCACTTCCACCTCGGAGCGACCCCCTGCCTGCCCGGCCTGGTGCAGACCCAGACTCCGACCAGGTCGCCCACGTCGGTCTTGCGTGGCCTCCCCATATTCACGGCACCTCTCGAATCACCCGAACCCGCACCCCGCATTCCTCGGCGTCGTGCTCGTATAGTTTCACGGCCTCGAGCCCCGTCACCTGCGCGTCATCCTTCCAGGCCACGCCCGTCAGTGCGTCCAGCACGGCCCGTGTGAGCTTGTCCAGGTCGGGCTTTGTCGTCGGGTGCTCTCGCTTTACCGTGCGCGGACGTGGCATGTAGAAGCACAACGCGACCCGCACAGGCCCCTCGGCAATCGCCAGCCCCGCCTGCTGCGCGTACCAGCGCACCGTCTGCTCCCATGGGCGCGTGGCCGAGCTCGCATTGGTCATGATCGCGCGCCCCTTGACGACAAACGCACGCATCGAGCCCTTTGCGCGTGGCAGACCGGGGGCGAAGAATGTCACCGCATCCCCCACTAGAACGGCATGTCATCGTCGGGCGGCATCGCGCGGCCCTGCGTCCGCGGTGGCCGCGGCTCGTCGACCTGGAACGACAGGCCGAAATCCGGTGACCGCTCGGACTTCTTGCTGTTTGAGTTATCCCAAATCACCAGGGACAGTTCCTTGCCGTCGCGCTTGCAGCCGTTTGCCAGCGCCGCGGCCTCGCGCAAGAGCTCGACGAACGTGTCGAGGTTGACCTTGCCGGACGCCAGCACCTTGTCCGAATTGCGCCGCCACGCGCCCCCAAAATCGACCCGCTTCTTGATCTCGTTCATTCCGCTCGCCTCCCGTTTCGTTTCCCAGTAAAGACTGCGCCCCATTCGCGATCCCTAATCCTGTGCTGCCCAAGCGCGACGAGGTCGCCGTGCTCGGCACAGACACCGCAACACCACACCAGCCGTTCGCCGCCCTTGTACGTGGACTGCTTGGCCATAATGACCGCAGGCTCCTCGACGCAGACCGCGCAAAGCCTAGATTCCGTGCGTCCAGCCACGCGCCGACTTTTCCCGCACAGCCACCACCGGAAACGCCTCTGGCGGAAACTCTGCCAGGGTGCGCGCCAGCCGGTCACGGAAACAGAGCTCGCACAGACACGCCCGCGCGTGCCGCGCGTTGATCTTCTCTGCCCTTGCCTTCCCAAAACCATGGTCGCAACCCATCTCTCAGCCGTCCCGCAAAGTGCCGTCGTTGTTGATGTCAGTGTTAACCGTCTCACGGCTGTTAAACGGTTCCCGACGGGTTAACAGACCAGAGATCACTTTTTCGGGATGTGACTCAACGACAAAAACGCCGTTCACGCGCCCATAGGTGGCGCGACATCGGGTGCATGTGATGATCGTTTCGGATATGTCGTACTCGACGTTTCCGCAAAACTCGCACGCCTCGTCGCCGTCCTTGAACGAAAGTCGCCGCATCAGCCAAGCTCCTCAAGGGCGTTCTCTGCGATGTCTCTGGCCCACTTCTCGGCCTCGTCTGCCGTCTCGAACACATGGCCTGCGGCAATCTTCTCTAGGGCGCATCTCGCGTCCTCCAGGCGCTCCTGCATGTCCTGGACGGTGACGAAGGTTAGGCCCTCGATTGCCTCTGCCAGAGCCTTCTGCTGACGCGGGGTGAGGAAAATCCCCATATCTGGCGTGCCCTCTGGGTCATTTCCTTGATGGATTCCGAGCCACACCTTCTTGCGCCCATAGCCGCCTCGAATGGTCAGTGTGCCCGTGTCCGCTGCTAACACTGTCTCGTCGAAAGCCTCTTCACCCATTGTCTTGCTCCGTTCTTTGCAGGCCGAGTTGAATCACCTCGGCGTTAGTTGCTCCAAGCTCACGATAGGCCGCGAGGGCGCGTCCGAGTGCCTCTTTCGCCCTATACCAGACCGGATGCCCATACTCACCATTGCGCTCGAACATGGTGATGTCGCGCATCAGATCAACGCATCGCTGGCGTACTTTTTCCTTTGAAACGCTCACTTTGATCTCTCCTTGTTAAACACACAGGTCACTTTTCTGGTCGCGATTCCCTTCATAGGTCAAAGCCCCCCACTCTGCGCTGTGTGCGATAGGTCGCCGTCGGCCCATCCCATTGCAGCGGTATCCACAGGTCACGCGCCCCGTGTTTGTTTTTCGCGACAATCACGCCCGCGCGCTCGGGCTTGTCCTTGACCTGCTCGCGGTGGAGCAAGAGCACACAAGATGCTTGTTCCTCGATTGCACCGCTCTCCTTCAGGTCACTCAGTCGCGGCGCCCGTGACTCCTTCTCTTGGTCGCGGCCCACCTGTGACAGCACCAGGAGCGCAACGTTTTCCTCACGCGCTAGCTTTTGGAGTCCGCGCAACGAGTTGTTGACCTGTGCCCGCGTCCCGTCGCCGGGCTCGTGCATCCTCGTGAGGTAGTCCACGACAACGAGGCCCGTGCGGAGCTCGTCGCGCCGACGCCGAACGCTCGCCGCCACGTCCGCGCTGGAGACTCCGTCGCGGTCCTCGACGCCCCAGTTTTTCCGCCCGCGGAGGTTGCTTGCGGCCATCGACAGTGACGCCATGTCGCCCTTGGTGACGCGGCCCTTGGGAGCTGCGAGCGCCTGGAGCCCGATGCGCGCTGAGTCGGCAACCTGGCGCTCTGCCAGCATTGCCTTGCTGTCCTCGAGCGAAAAGTAATGGACGCCGACGCCCGACGCTGAAACGTTATCCGCAATGCTCCTGGCGAGCGCGCTCTTTCCCATCGAGGTACGCCCGCCCACAACGGTCATCACTCCGCGGCGCAGCCCGCCGATTGCCTCGTCGATTGCGTCGTAGCCGGTTGGGATGCCCGGGGCGTCGTCCTCGCGCACCCGGCGCTCGAGCTCGGCCCACAGGTCGACCGACAGCTCGGACATGGTCGCGTATCTGTCTCCGTCAGTGAGTCGCTCGAGCACGCCCTGTGCGAGCGCCTGGAGCGCTGCGACGGTGTCGCCGAGCGTTACGCGGCCCCTGCGCGCGGCGTCGACGATCTCGGCCCCCTCGCGCACAATCCGGCGCCCCAGCGCGGCCTGTAGGACAGAGGCCGCATAGGCTGCCAGGACGGTCGGGTCTGACGTGGCCGCAGCGCTCGCGACGCCGTCGATTGCGTCCAGTGACGCCACGCCGCCGAGGCCCCTGGCCGCGAGGTCGTCGGCGACGGTCACGGTGGTCACGGGTTGGAGCGCGTCCCGTAGCCGCAGCGCGGATCGCGCGATCTCTCGGTGTAGCGGGCTCGCGAGGTCGTCAGGTGCGACGGTCCACGAGTCCGCGGCGCGTTCGTCCAGGAACACCGCGCCGACCAGTGCGGCCTCCGATGCGAGGTGGTCAGTCACTCGTCACCCACCACGCGCAGGCTGGCCAGGTACTCGCCAGCGTCGCGCAGTCCGGATTCCTCGATTGTGACCTGCCTCCTCTGTCCGGGGGGAGTCTGGCGGGCCTGCATTTCGAGCGTTGGCAGCTTCTTCGCCAGAGCGCCTACACTGAGAATGTAGGGCCTCCACCAGTCACCCCGCCCCCCACCATGGACAAAGTCAATTGCGGCCCGCAGGCGCGAAATGGCGAGCCCCTGGCGCAAAGCCTTCTCTGCCTGCGCGGGCCACGCTCGCGTTGAGGCTGAAAAGTCGGGTGTGTGCGCAAGAATTGCAGAGTGCAGGTAAGCAGCGAGCTCGCGAGCGTCCGCGCTTGGCGCGTGATCTTTCTTTTCTCTTCTCTTCTCTTCTCTTCTCTTCTCTTCGTTACTTTCCGTTACGCTGCGTGACACTGCGTTACTCTGCGTTACGCTGTTTTCGTTTCCCGTGTGGTTCTGCCGCTTTCGCGCGCGATGCTCTGCCTGTCTGAGCCTGTTTGACGACTGCGCTTGCTGCTGCTCCAGGTGCCCGATCAGCCGCACGCAATCGTCTGCGTTACAGTCAAACGCGATCCAGTTACCCTCCGTTAGCTCGCGTAACGCTGCGTTACATTCCGTTACGCTCAGACCCACCAATCTGGCGAGCCCGTCCGCGCCGTGACGCCCCAGCTTGACGCGGTCGGAGTCCTTGCCCGCGAGGCGCATCATCTCGTAGTAGAGGCCGCGCGCGTTGAAGCTCGCGACCTGCCAGGCCACCGAGCTGCGAACGTAGAGCTTGACCCAGCGCTCATCACTCCAATCCACGCCGACCCTCCTCCCTATCCAGTGCCTCGGCGAATGCGTCGACGGCCCCCCTCAGCGTCGACAGCAACACCCAGCGCGCCCGGTTTTGCGGCGACCACTCCAGAGTCAGCAAATGCATCGCCTCGTCGATTGCCCCGCTCGAGGCAAGCGCGATTAGGTGCGTCAGGCACCTGCCGATTGACTCCAGGTCGCGGTCTGTCACAGCCACCTCACGGCGGCGGGGTCGACCCGACGACGCCGACCGCAGGGATTTCCCGGAGCTCGCAGCGGCACCTCGTCGACGCCGAGAACTCGGCGCAATAGCCTGAGCCGCTCCTTAATGCGACCGTCGGTGACCTGCGCCATGTCGGCAAGCGTGCTGATTGACAGCCCGCCCCGCCACAGCGACAGCAACTTGCGGTCGCTCACTTGGCCCGCCGCGCCCGCGTCGTCGCTAGCGCGAGGCCCATCTGCGCAGTCGAGGTTGCTCCGAGGCAGTGCGGCGAGAACCAGATCCGCTCCCGCTTGCCGTTCTCGGTGCGCTCCTTCGACTGGCCACCGAACCCTGCACCCGCGTTCCACCTGTGAACGAGCCAGTCCCCGGGCATCTCATGTTCGCCTTCGTAGCCACACAGCGCGATTCGCATCAGCGGGTTGCTCCCGTTCTCGATGGCCCATTCGCGGACCTCATGGGCGACGTCCAGTGAGTCCTCGCGGTAGAGGTTCGACTGCCTGTCAGCTGTGTCCGCATATGGAGGGTCGAGCAGCACCCCGGTCAGCCCGAGCTTGAAGGTCACAGAAGGCCCGCAGACGCGGGACCAGTCACCCGAACACACCCGAGTCCGCGCGAGCCGTTCAGCAATCTGCTGGAACCATGGGATCAGCCGCCCCCGCCCGTTGTCCCCGAGGTGGACGCGTTGTCGATTCACTCCCCGACCGTTGTCCCCGAGGTGGACGCGTTGTCGCTTCACTCCCCGACCGTTGTCCCCGAGGTGGACGAGTTTGCCCTCGTCATCGGGCCACCAAGGGCCGTTGCCCGAGCACCACCCCGAACCGATCCAGCAACAGATACCCCAGACCCACCAGCCCGCAACCTTGGCGTCGAAGTAGTCCGGGTCGCCTGCCACGAGGTGCGTCAGCGACTCGCGCTGCTTGACCAGCCAGACGTGTCGCGCATGGAGGTCCGACTCGTTCACCGGGTTGTCCGCGTACTCAGCGACAGATTCCGGGTCGGACTTGATCGCCCGCCAGAAGTTTGCGACGTAGCCATCCAGGTCGTTGATCGTCTCGTTGCCCTGCGGGTCTGGCCGTCCCAACAGGACCGCACCCGATCCAAAGAACGGTTCAACATAGTTGCGGACGTCGCCGAATCGCTGCCAGACCTCGGCTGCAACCTTGCGCTTGCCCCCAAACCAGGGGAAAGGTGCGTCAATGGTCACCGGCTAGACTCCCGCCAGACAAGGCACACCGCCACGGTGCCGCCATGGATCAGCGTGTAGGTCACCGCGCCGAATCGCTCCACGGGACGCCATCCCTCGGCCTCGTACCGCTCGAGGTCGGCCACGAGGACGCGCATGTATTCGCGGACCCTCACGCGACACCCGCGAAAAGGTCCGGTGTGTGCCCTCGCTCGAGCCGTGCCAGAGCCTTGGCGTAGGTGTCCGGGTCCATCTCAGCCCCGACCGCGCGCCGACCCTCAACTACCGAGGCCAAGAGCGTCGTAGCGCCGCCCGCACAGGGGTCGCAGACGAGATCGCCGGGCTCGCTGTAATCGCGCACGATGGCGCGCATGAGCCACTGAGGCTTACCGCCGATGACGATGCGATCCATGTTCCGCGACGGTCCGTGGTACCAGCCCGGGCGAAATCGCTTTTCGATACGATCCAGCCGACGACGGGGCCTGCCGACTGCGACGAACTCCGCGCCGGGGGACGGCCCGTCCGACATCAATCGCGGGGCCGCGTCGGTCTTTGCCCACGCAAGCGGAGCAAACGAGTACCAGCCCGCGCCGTCCAGGGCATCCAGCGCCCACCGCACTGACAGGTGGTCCCCGAACATCACAAACCAGCGACGAGTGACCGGCGCCCACCGCTTGACAAGCGCGACGACGTCGGCCTCGGAGACGCTGCCATACCGGATTGTCCCGGCCCGTGGACCCTCGCCACACCCGACGGTCCCCGACCGCTGTCCCTTCTCAGTCCGCGCGGAGTACGGCGGATCCGTGATCACCGCGTCCACCATCTCGACGTCGGCCAGCGCGTCCTGCCAACGACCGAGGCGCAGATCCCAGGCGCTCACCGCGGAGCCCTCGGCGCCGGGCCAAAAAACTCTGCCAGGCTGACCCCGAGCGCCCTCGCGACCGCGTCAAGGTGGCTCGCGGTCGGGCTAGTGGACCGGCGCTCCCAGTGGGACACAGCCCCAGGGCTGACGCCAACGAGCTTGGCGAGGGTCGCAGCTGACATGCCGCGGTGCCTGCGCCACCTCTGAATCCGGGTACCCGTTTGCAGTTTCATCGTGTGGGTGTAGTATTGAGCAATTCTCACCGAACAAGTCAAGCAAAACGTGAGGGCATATCACCGCCGCAATGAATACCCTGATCCCCATGGCGAACCAAGCCCACGTCGACGGCGAGGCGCACGAGCGCGTCACCGAGGCGTGGAGGCTTGCGGTGCGCGCGTGGATGGCCCAGGAGTCTCGGAGCCAGGCTTTTCTGGCGCGGCAGGTCGGGTGCGACCCTGCGCTGATATCGTTGCTGCTCAACGGCGCCCAGTCGTCCAGCGTCTACGCGAGGCGGATTTCGGAGATTACCGGAGTCCCGCTCCCGACGGTGGAGGTTGACGACGACGAGCGCCGATTGTTGCGCCTCGTGAGAGCGGCTCGGCGCAAAAACCCCGCACACCTCCGCGCAATCGAGGGACTGGCGCGGGTCCTGTCCGAGTCTGACGACTGAGCCAAGGTCAGGGTGTTGTGGTACCCGTGACAGTTCCATGGGGGCCATGTCGGACGGGGATTGGTTGCGGGTCTTCCGCGTGCTCAGATCGAGATCACCGCAGACGGCCCGCGCGGTCGTTTTGCTCCTCGCAGCGTTGAGCAGACCTCAACAAAAATTATTGACCTCAAGGCGCGGTCGTGAGAAACCCTCATCACACGACGCCACCAGCAAACCCCGCGCGCCCGCCCGGAAGGTGAGTAGAGCGCGAACGCCGTAAGCGGCGGGAGAGGCTTCCTTTGGCGTCCTCATACCAGAGGAGGGAGCCTTGCGGATTGAGCGTGACCGTAGCCCGTTGGCAGGTGTGGTGCGTCCTACGTCTCGTAGGGTGATCGACGCCGAACGCCTGGAACACGAGGCCCTGGTTGGTCGGTGGGCGCTGCGGCTGATTCCCGTTGGGTGCGTTGTCTACATCGCAGCCCGGCTGGGGGGCGCGCTGTGGTGACTGCCATCGAGGTCCAAGACCTCACGGTTGAGTCGGTGCGCGACGACGAGGCGTCTGGCTACCTCGATGCGGCGTGGGTCGAGGTTTCCGCCGCCGAACTCCAGCGCGACCTCTGCGGGTACGCGGAGCCGGTCCAAGCCCTGATCTTCGCTCGCGAGATCCGCCGCCGACTCCCACGGATCGACGCGCTGCTCGGCGAGGCTAACGCGGCGTCGCCCGAGTACGCGCGCCGATCTAAGCGGGCCTCCGACGTGCGCGAGCGCCAGATCGCGCTGCTGGCCTGGATGCGCAAGGCGGGCCTCCGGTGACAGCCGCCGCCGACGAGCGCCAGCGCTGGCTCGAGGAGCGCCGCAAGTCCGTAGGCGCTTCCGAGGTCGCCGCTCTGCTCGGCCTCGACCCCTGGCGCGGCCCGCTCGCGGTTTGGGCCGCCAAGGTTCATGGCGAGCCTGAGATCAGCTCGGAGGTCATGGAGCTCGGGCACGACCTCGAGGACGGGATCGCCCACGCATTTTCGCGGAGGCACCCGAGCTTCATTCTGACCCACCCGGGCTCCACGACAATCAAGCGTCACCCCGAGGCACCGCTCCACGCGACACTGGACCGCGAGCTGCTCGACAAGTCGGACCTCAGCGTCGGCGTGCTCGAGATCAAAAACACAAGCAAGGCGTTCGAGTGGACCGACGGCGTCCCGCTCCGGGTGCAATGCCAGGTACAGGCGCAGCTCGCCGTCACCGGGCGCCGATGGGCATACGTCGCCGCCCTGATTAACGGGCGCGACCTCGTCACGCACCGAATCGAGCGCGACGAGGACGACATCGCGGCAATCCTGTGCGCCGTGCGAGATTTTTGGCCGCTCGTCGAGGCGCGAATGGAACCCGGCGCCGCGCACCCTTACGACCTGAACGTGGTCAAGCGGCTACACCCGGACGATTCCGGCGAGGTGCTCGACACCGACGACGGCGTCGATGCGCTCGTCGCCGAGTGGACGGCGGCACGCGACACGCTGAAGGCGTCAGAGGCGAAGGCCGACGAGCTCGAGGCCAAGCTGCGCCAGGCCATCGGTGGCGCGACATATGCGCGCCTGGCCTCCGGGTACTACCTCACGGCTAAGACACAGACTCGGCGCGCGAAGGTGTGCGCCTGCGGAGCTGTGGTCGCGCAGGAGAGCAAGTCGCGCCCGCTGCGCGTCGGGAAGGGGCCAGGATGATCGCGACCGCTGAGACGAGGCCGGAAGCGAAGCCGGAAACCCTCGAGATGAGCCCGACCATCGGAGCGCTTGCGGGGGCGCTCGCGCTCGCGCAGGGTGAGATCGGCCACGCGGGCAAAGACCGCGACGTGCGCATCCGGCTGAAGGCGGGCGGGGAGTACGGTTACAGGTACGCAACGCTCGCCGCGATTCACGACGCAATCCGCCAGCCTCTTGCGAAGAATGGGCTCGCCATTTCCCAGCTCGCGAGCGCGCACGGCCAGCACGTCCGCGTGGTGACGCTGCTGATCCACTCGTCGGGCGAGTGGATTCGGTCGTCCCTGGTCATGCAATCGGACGAGGTCGACCCCAAGCGACTCGGGGCGCATATCTCCTTCGCGCGCCGCTATGGGCTCTCCGCGCTGGTGTGCGTGGCGTCGGTGGACGACGACGACGAGGCGGCGATGGAGCCGCGACCGAAGCCGCCCGGCAGGATTGCTGACATGGTGGGGCGCAAGTGATGAAGGTAACCGCCGACGTTGTCATGGCCCTGAACCCCTGCGTCGATTACCCTCGCGCAAGGGTCGCTCGCATCCTGCGGGGCAAGGGTCTGCTCGACGCGCTTCTGTCCGTGCCCCCTGCGGATGCGCGCTGGTTGGTAGCGAGGCTGCTGACGCCCGAGGACCGCGAGCACTGGGTTTACGCCTGCGCGGATAGGGCTGCGAGGTACTGCGCGGAGGGGACGGGCGACTACGCCGACGCCTGCGCCGCCGACGCCGCTTCCTGCGCCGCCGCCGCCGCCTACGCCGCCTACGCCGCCTACACCGCCTACGCCGCCGCCTACGCCTACGCCGCCTACACCGCCTACGCCGCCGCCTACGCCTACGCCGCCTACGCCGCCGAGCACCGCACCGCCATGGAGATGGCCGCTGCGATGATCGAGGAGATGCCATGAGTAGGCCGAGCAAGGAGATGGTGGAGGAGATCCGGCGGCTGCGGCTAGGGCGCGGGGGCTGTCGGTTGTGAGAGGAGGCAGGAAGTGAAGGTCAAGTCAGCGAGTACCAAGCCGTACACCGTGACCGTTATGGTGACGAGGGACGACATCAAAGCCGCGGGCGGCGTTGTGCCCGTGCTCGTGCGCATGGTCGAGATGGCGCGCCCCGTCCTTGAGTCGGTGGTGGCGACCCGCCCGATCAAAGACGCCCAGCGAACCCCGTATGTCCTCGCGTGGCGCAGGCTGTTCGCGGGACAGTGCATGGACGGGTTGACCCGCGGCCAGGCTGCTGCCGTCGCCGCCCTTGGGACGGGGTCCGAAGGGATCGACGTGGCGCTGATCGACACGCCACTGCTCAAGGCGGCTGCTCGCCGTCTTGGGCTCGACTACTCCACTCGCGCCTCCCTGAAATAACGTTGGGGAATCGTTGGGGGCTCGGAGGCCGAAAAAACAGAAGGCCGGAATCCCGAGAGATTCCGGCCTACTTCGTGGAGATGTGGGGGATCGAACCCCAGACCTCTAGAGTGCGATTCTAGCAAGCCCCGACGGTGACGAGCAGATATCGTTGGGGCAGCGTCGGGCGAGATTCCCAACGAAACGACGCGCGGTCATAAC
>JAAOEI010000822.1_pt1 | contig 11721 bp, 16 predicted proteins | sample 7059261 | NCBI WGS metagenome assembly JAAOEI01 (sample SAMN14008812, study PRJNA610033) | viral metagenome | isolation source: viral particles filtered from seawater | place: China: Hangzhou Bay, Yangshan Deep Water Harbour | collected 2017-10-31
ACTTTATCAGTGCGTCGTATGCGATATCGAATGTGCTCATGATTTCCTTCCCTCTTACTTGTGGAATATAAATGTGTACTTCAAGCAATCGCACGGCAGAACACCGGGTGCGTCGTGCCATCGTTTGAACTCCGGTCCACCTTCTACGCTGACATACTCGATGTATCCCCTAGCGGCTACTCGTCTTCTAATCCAGTCTGCGAGTTCCTGCTCATCTCGTTCGCTAAATCCAGTCTCGTCATCGTTGACGAGCGCCGGCGCCCAATGCGCGGGCAAGATGTAAATCTCAGTTGTCATGCTTGCCTCTCCTCGGATGAGTGAGCAACATCGCCCACAGCCCGCACTATACCGGCTCCGTACCGGGTTCATATCCCCTAAATGGGGTAGTTCAAACGGGTGATAGACAGGGGTTCCGAGGGATGTTCTGAATTCCCTACACTCAGAGGGTTAAATAGGGGCAAAGTCCAGGACTGGCACGCTGTTTGCTAGTGGTTGGGTAGTTGTCCCTATGGCACGGGAATTGCTAGGGGAAGAGGGGTGATTGGTGGGGATGGTGCAGCCGCACCCTTTTAGTGCGTAAGCACGCTTGCCACCATATGGCACGATAGTTGCTAAGGGGGTATATACCCCAGGCTGACAGTGGTATTACTTAGACTGATTCTAAGTTGCAAGTGGAATGATTCTCATTCGATGTAGCACTGCAACATGACTGTAATTGCAACTGAGAATTATTCTCATTCCAAGTCTGAGAATGATTATCATTTAGAGGTGGGGGTGGTCCCCCCTAGGGGGTACTGTAAGTATTGGAATATAGCCACCCACACAACAAAAGTTGAAATGGATTACTATAAGATTAATCCTACAGAGAGAGAGAGAGAGAGAGAGAGAGAATAATTACAATTAATTATATATATACTTATAATTATTATTATATATATTATATATATTATATATTATTATATTTATATATAATTATTAATATATTATATATATATATATATTATATAATTTAAAATACACTAGATACTCAGCCCTGTCAACCACCCTAGGGCTGTATACCTGTCAGGATTGACTTTGTCAAATAAAAAATGTTATAATATTACCCTCTAAGATTATCTACTATGAATAAACTCAAAGTTCTGGGGTATGAATACACTATTCAGCAAGGAACTCCTTTAGAGGGTATTCCCAGTGACTCCTTTGGAGGGTGCGACGTAACCAAAGGAATTATTTACTGTTCAGCGAATGTTTCTGGTAACTTGCAAGAAAGCACGTTACTGCACGAGATACTAGAAGCTCTGAACTACCATCTGGAACTGGGTTTAAAGCATCCTCAGATTACAGCCTTGGAAGCAGGGCTTTACCAAGTGCTGAAAGACAATGGAATTATCAAACCTATCTTCGCCAATGACTAATCCAAAGTTTGAAGAGTTGGCGCAGGTCTTGGAGCCAGGTGAAGTAAGACTAGCTACAGTTACAGTACCTGACAAACCTGTCAGAAAACCTTACAAGAGAGCCAAGACTCTCTACAAAGAATTCATGCTCCAAAAGAGCGAAAAGACGTTCTTAAAGCATCTACCAAAAATAGCAGAAGTAGCGTGTATGAAAGCCCTGGAAGGGGACATAAGTGCTATGAAGCTAGTGTTGGATAGGTTGGTACCTGTACAAAAGCCTACCGATGGGACGAAAGAAGCCCAAGGAAGTAAGGCAATCAACATCATTATCAACGGTTCAGCGACTATAAACTCACCTGAACAAGAAGAAGAACCCCTCCTAGAGGGGGATTTTAAGGAGATAGATGAAAATGAACAAAGCGAATCAGACGGCGGACTCGGCTAACGTCCCTATGGCTATGTGCATCGACGGTTCGGTGACTCGTCCGTACGCAGCAGCCAAGATTATGGGCTCTCAGGACGGTTCCAAGAAGGGCGACAAGGAAGGCGGCAAGTAAGTTTTGGACGTATCCTTTAGCCTACACAAAGCGCAGCTGGAGATTTTTGAGAATCCAGCACGCTTTAAGGTCGTAGCAGCAGGAAGACGCTTCGGAAAAAGCTACCTTTCTGCTGTTATGCTCCTGATTGAGGGGCTAAAAACAGAAAACAAGTACGGATACAAGCTAGGAAAAGACAAATCGGTGTACTACGTTGCACCGACCTTCCAGCAAGCCAAAGATACTATGTGGATTCTGCTGAAAATCCTTGGAGAAAAGGTAATCAGTGAGACTCTGGAGAACACCGGAGTCATAAAACTGGTAAATGGCAGAACAATTCACCTAAAAGGCTCTGACAGGCCCGATACCCTCCGGGGAGTAGGGCTTAGTTTTGTTGTTTTGGACGAATACGCGTCTATGAAACCCACTGTGTGGGAGCAGATTCTGCGTCCTACGCTTTCTGACGTAAAAGGTGGGGCTCTTTTCATTGGTACACCAGCCGGTAAGAACCATTTTTACAAGCTGTACCAGGATATGAGCAAAGACCCTAACGCAGCGGTGTTCAGTTACAAGACTTTGGACAATCCGCACATCGATCAAGAAGAAATTAAGCACGCTAAGCGTCACAGCAGTGCCTCTAGCTTTAAGCAGGAGTTCGAGGCGTCGTTTTCTACCTCGGGAGGTAGTACCCTAAACCCTGAGCTAATAGAAACCGCTGTAGAGCCTCAGGAGGGCGACTACTATATGTGCGTAGACCCTGCGGGGTTTGAAGCAATGACTCGGTCAGATAGCAAATATGCTCAGTTGGACGAAACTGCCATAGCAATCGTAAAGGTAGGAACTTACGGTTGGTGGGTAGCGGACGTTATGCACGGAAGGTGGGACGTTCGAGAAACTTCAGTCAAGATTCTACGAGCAGCCCAAAACTACCGACCTAAAGCTGTTGGAATCGAAAAGGGAGCTTTGATGAACGCATTGCTTCCTTACATGAAAGACCAGATGCAGCGGCTTAATACGTTTCCAAACGTAGTATCCGTCAGCCACGGTGGAAAAAAGAAAGTAGACCGAATTACTTGGGCCCTGCAAGGGCGTTTAGAGCACGGAAGAATTACCTTTGCAGACAAGCCATACCTGGAGCACCTGAGGGACCAAATGGGAGACTTCCCTAACCCTCTTGCTCACGATGACCTGCTGGACGCACTTGCTTACGTTGACCAGATTGCAACTGTGTCTTACTTTGAAGACTTTGTTATTGATGATTCCTACGCAGAACCCTTAGATTTAGTAGCAGGACTCTAACCATAATGTCAGAAAATCAAGCTAAAGACGACCTTGCTTCCTGGATTACTGAACGCGTAGACCAGTGGGAAACTTGGCGAGATAATAACTACAAAGACAGGTGGGATGAGTATTACCGTCTTTGGAGGGGTATTTGGCTTGAAGTAGACAAGAATCGAGCGTCTGAACGCTCGCGTATCATTTGCCCTGAATTGTCTCAGGCTATTGAAACTTCCGTAGCAGAACTTGAAGACGCTACTTTTATTCGTGACCGCTGGATTGACGTTTCTGACGATGTAGCTGACCAAGACAAGCAGGACGTTAACGCTGCAATTCGTCTTGTAATGGACGAGTTCAATATGTACGGCATCCCGGACAAGATTAGCGAAACGTACTTTAATGGGGCGTTGTACGGAACCGGAATTGCAAAGATTGTTGTTGAAAAAGTAACACAGAAGTCCGTAGACGAGTACGGAGTCATGCCTTCGGTTGTTACTAGCGATAAGTTCTGTGTAAAAGTCGTTCCTATTTGTCCTCGTAACTTTGCTATTGACCCAAGCGCAGCTTCGATTGACGAAGCTCTTGGGTGTGCACACATTCTTCGAGTACCCCTAGCTGCTGTTCTGAAAAAGGTATCTAACGGTACTTATCGTTCCGACATTGAAGTCTACCCATACAACGATACGGTGGAAGACCTTAATGCTCTAGGTGAAACTGAATCTATTGACTCTGGTTCCGACTCCGTAAAGGTTGTTGAGTACCACGGACTTGTTCCTAAGAGTATGATTTCTCCTAAGGAGCAGATGTTTGCTGACCTGGTAGAACAAGAAACTCTCGACACTACCATCAAGACCAAAAGCGCAGAAGAGATGGTAGAAGCAATTGTTACTATCATTAACGATTCCGTAGTTGCGCGTGCAGTCGAGAATCCTTTTCTTTTTGGCGACCGTTCCATTATTGCGTACCAGCACGACACGGTACCCAATCGATTCTGGGGTAGGGGTGTAGCCGAAAAAGGATACAACCCACAAAAAGCTCTTGATGCAGAAATCAGAGCGCGTATAGATGCACTTGCTTTGTCTACTCACCCCATGATGGCTATTGACGCCACCAAAATTCCACGGGGAGAGACGTTTGCGATTCGTCCAGGTCGCTCAATTCTAACAACGGGCAATCCGTCTGAAACCTTGATGCCTATCAAGTTCCCTGCCCCAGACCCCTACACGTTCCAGCAGACACAAGAACTGCGTGAGATGATTCAACGTGGTACCGGAAGCTACGAGCTTCCTGCTAATGTTGATAACAACCGTATGGCTGCTACCAGTATGTCTATGGTTGTAGGGTCCATGATTAAGCGTTCTCGTCGAACTCTTAGCAATATCGAGCGCCAGTTCCTTCAGCCCATGGTTCAAAAGGTTCTGTATCGTTATATGCAGTTCGACCCTGAACGGTTCCCGATGAAAGACTACAAGTTTATCGTCAGAGCCTCTATGGGCATCATGGCCCGTGAGTTTGAGCAGGGACAACTTGTGTCATTGCTTTCTACAGTGCCTTCCGAGTCTCCGGCTTTTTGGATGTTGATTCGTGGAATCTACACCACGAGCAACATTGAAGACCGTGAGCAGATGATTAAGTTTTCTGAGATGATGCTTCAGAAAGCGTTGCAGCCCCCTCCCCCGCCTGAACCAGACCCGCGTATCCAGATTGAAATGGCTAAAATTCAACTGGATGCACAGAAGCACAAAGATAACTTGGACCTTGAAACTATCAAGGCTATGCAGCTTGACCGGGCGTATGAGGCTGAAGCTAAACGAGACGAAGGAGAGGGCCGTATGCAAACAGCTACGGCAATCCTTCAATCTGTTAAAGCCGAAACTGAAAAAGTTAAAGCAGCTTCTGAAGCTGCTCTTAATATGGCTAAGGTTGAATCTGAACGGATTAAACTTGAGTTGCAAGAGCAAAAGCAGAAGATGGACGCTATGCGAGCAGAATTTGAATTACAACTTAAGATGGCGACGCTTGCTACTAAAGCTGTTCCAGACGCTACTGGCGTGGTTGTTTCTGGTGAAATGGAAGATTCAGATGAGGACGAGTCAGAAGACTCCGAAAAGGAAGTTGAAACTCCAAAGATGGATTTGGGAGAGTCTACTCTGGAACGCCTTACTCGCGTAATTCCTGAACAAATTTCTCGGCTTATTGGAAAAAACATTGAAGATACGTCCAAGATGCAAGTAATGGAAATTGATTCTTTGCGCCAGGGTCAAAGCCAAATTGTGCAGTTGCTTAACGAACTAAGACTTCGAGACGAAAACACTATTCCACAAGAAGGTCAAGAAAACGGACCTCAGATTGAACGTGGCCCTGACGGGATGGTAGTTAGTATTAATGGTCGCCCGGTGCGTAGAGACGAGCAAGGTCGTTTGATGGGGGTTGAGTAATGGTACCGCGTACTTTTCCTTCAACGTACTCGGGTTCCGGTCAACAACAGATGGTTGTTCACTTTTTGCCCTCTATTGCAGGTCTTAAAAAGTGGTCGGATTATATTCCTGTAAAACTTTCTACAGGCGGAAAAGAAAACTCATACGATAACAATGGGTTTATTTCTGTTGCTGTAACTACTCAAGTAGCAGGACGTGTTGCGTTTAAAGACTATGTACCTGTTTATGTAGATAATTCCGCTACAGATGCTTGGAAAATTAATTCTATAGGTTACATTCCTTATGGGTATTCTGGGACTGGTGACGCTACGTTGGTGTTAGATTTTCTTAATGCGTCAACTTTAGACTCAAAGATTAATTTTACACGCGCAAGTTCTGGTACATACATTGACTCAACAGGGACGCTGCAAACCGCTGGCAACAACGTAGCTCGATTTGAATACGACGCTTTAACGTCTGCGGCAAAAGGTCTTTTAATAGAAGAAAGCAGAACCAACAGTGTTCGCAATAATACTATGGTCGGTGCTGTTGCTGGAACCCCCGGTACACTACCCACAAACTGGGCAGTGTCAGGTCTGGGTACTCTTACCCAGCAAGTTGTTGGAACAGGGACGCTTAAAGGGGTTACCTACATAGATATTAGGTTTAGTGGAACTACCTCAACCACTCAATTAAGTGTTAGGTTTGAACCTTCTAACGGAGCAGCTGGAACAAACGGACAAACTTTTTCGTTTTCTTCTTGGCTTGCGCTTGCAGCTGGAAGTCTGACAAATATTACTTATGTTTTTTGTAACGCAAATATATATAATGCAAGCAGTGGTTACCTTACTACCCCTACATTTTCTGGATTTGATGGGGCTACTCCAACATCTACTTTAATTCGGCGGTCAGGAACTCTGACAATTTCTTCAGCAACAGCTGCTTTTATCCAACCACAAATTGGATTTACTTTTGCTTCGGGTGCTTCTATTGATATTACCATTCGTATAGGTCTCCCCCAACTTGAACTTGGTGGAACCTCTACAAGTGTAATTGCAACTACTAATGCAGCAGTTACTCGTTCTGCCGATGTTGCAAACATAACGACTCTTAGTCCCTGGTACAACGCTACTACAGGCACGCTTTATACTGAAGTTTTACTTTCGCAACCTGCGGCTGGGGGTAATCAATTTCTAGCTCGGTTTAGTGATAATAGCTACAATAATGCTATCGCTAATAATGTTGAAGCGGCTGGAGGAACTCAAATATCTACTGCAAGTAGTGGTGTATTTGACGGCCTTGCAAGTGCTGCAATTGTTTTATCTGCAAACACTGTAACTAAAATTGCAGGAGCTTACGCAGCTAATAACATTGCTATTTCTAAAGATGGAGGGACTGTGGTGACAGACACTACAGCAACAATTCCATCTGGACTAACCCGGTTAGATATTGGTTCTGACCATGCTGGAGCTAATCGTTTAAAAGCTGGCTATATTCGTCGGATAGCTTATTACCCAACTCGCTTATCTAATACAACACTTCAACAAATTACAACTCTGTAATAATATTCTATTTGGTTAAAATTATTTATATGCAGATTAAAAAGCTAAAAGATTTACTTGACCAAGCTCCGTATAACACAATGACAGACGATGAGTTGGTAGTAGCACTTAACGCACCCACAGTTAAGGTTAAAGGTCCTGTTTCAAAAGGACGCCTTATTCAGTGGGCGGGTGCAAACCAAGGATTTACAACTATGGAAGCTGCTGAGAGTTTTACGGGAAGTGGAGATTCTAATTTAGATTTAGCTATTCAAAATGTTGGAAAAGCAGCTTTGTATATGTTTACAGGTGGTGACGTTCCTGAATTTGACACCGGAAGTCCAGCGAATGAGCAAATGCTTGGGCTGCTTGTTTCTGTTGGTTTAATGTCCCAGGCTGCTGCTGACTCTTTGATGGACGCAGGAGTTGTAATGATGACTCCTGAAGCGGTTGCTGGAGTGGGTGGTTATGTAAATTATGGCGATATTGCTGAAGCGAGGGCTTCCTAATGTCAGTTACACAGCTTCAGTATTCTGCAAATACCACCATCACTTGTGCTGTCGCAAGTCTTGCAAGTAATAGCACTTTCGTTGCTGGAAGAGGTTCGACCCAAGTAGACAACACTAGTAACGTGTATGTTGATGCAATTGTGCAGGGTGTAGTCACTGTCGGAACAACTCCAACCGTAAACACGGCAATCAACGTGTATGTTTATGGTTCAAACACTTCTCTTGCGACTACCAACATTGACACCATCACGGGTACGGATGGAGCTGTAACTCTTACAAATACAGGCGTTCTATATTCTGCACTTGTTCTTGGCGCGTCTATCACTGTTTTGGCTGCTACCTCGGATATAGATTATTACATCTCACCATTCTCGGTTGCTCAGTTATTTGGTGGAGTAATGCCAAAATATTGGGGTATTTATGTAGCCCACAATACAGGTGTAGCGTTGAACGCCACAGCGGGTAATCATTCGTTTTCGTTCAATGGCATTAAGTACGACATAGTCTAATGTCGTATTTTTTCGACGGTAATTCCAGTTCTTCTGGCTCCCTTGTTACTTTTGGGGAAGGCGCTGTTGTTCGCTACCCTTTTGCTATTTCTGCATGGATATACCCATTACGGACCACTGTCGATGAAACGATTCTTTCGCTTCAATCGCCTAACGGAGATGTATGGAGATTGACTTTAGCAGGAGCATCCGGCAGCGCTAGAGTTACTTCGCTTAGTTTTAATGGCTCTACTTCTGGATTTGCAAACTCGTCCACCACTGCTAGTTATGTTGCCAATAGATGGCAATTTGTAATGGCCAGATTTGATGGGAATACAAATCGTGTATCTTTTTTGGACGCGCAGACCCCCGGTAGCAACGGAACAGACACTCTTCAGACTGGGGGCAACACGATATCCCAACTGTATATTGGAAGAGATCAAGGAGGCCGAAATTTCCGAGGATATATAGCAGACGTTTCTGTGCGATGGTCAAGAACTACGGGAACTCCTGCGATAATCAATGCAGAGGTATTGACTAGACTTGGCGTTAAGTCTAATCCCTTGAAAGTGCGCCCAAGTAACATTGTTCTGTATTGGCCCATGACATCTCCGGGGCCACAGAAAAATGAAGCTCCAAGTGGCCCCAATCTTGTACTTCCACAGAGCGCCTATACTAGCTACGCGCCCGGAATAGACCCAAGAGTGCCGCAGCTTGCAAACCCAAAAAGAATATTTACTAACCAGTTAATAACGCAAAACATTCCTGTCCTGTACCGTCAACGACAAATGCAAGGTATGGCTTCATGATATTTCTTAAACAAAGCACAGCTTCTCAAGAAATTCCGTTGGGCTACTTTGTAGACTCAACAGATGGCAACACTGAAGAAACTGCGCTGACGATTGCAAACACGGACATCAAGCTTTGGAAAACCGGAGCCACTACGCTGGTGGACAAAAACAGCGGAGGCGCTACAGCAATCTCAAACGGCATTTATTACGCAGTCCTTGACGCTACAGACACCGACACTCTTGGGCCTTTGGTGATTTTTGTCCATGTCACCGGAGCCCTGACGGTTCGTCTTGAATGCTGCGTTTTAGCAGCTAATGTGTACGACTCACTTATCGGCGCAACTGACAAACTAGATGTTAACACTGCTGAGATTGCGGGGGCTAATGTATCAACGAGCACGGCTCAAATCGGGGTCAATGTGGTCAATGCTGGTGGAACCGCTTGGGCTAGTGGTGCTCTTACTAGCGGTGTGTTCGGTACTGGTGCTATTACTGCCTCTGCGATTGCTGCTGATGCTATCGGAGCTTCCGAGCTTGCTGCTGATGCGGTTACGGAAATAGCGTCTGGAATCTGGAACTCTGCCAGGTCAAGTTACACTACCGCTGGAACCTTCGGAGAAGGCGTAGGAAGCGTTCAAGGTAATGTTACGGGGTCAATAGCCTCTGTGGCTACTAACGGCATCACAGCGGCTTCTGTTGCCACTGATGCTGTTACTGAGATTCAAGCAGGCCTTGCCACTTCTGCCAATATTTCGGCGCTTAACAATATCAGTACGACGGACGTAAAGAACCAAGTTGTAGCTGCACTAAGCACCGATACATACGCAGAGCCTGGGCAGGGCACTCCAGCCGCCACTACAAACCTTGCTGCTAAGATTAACTATCTTTACAAGGCTTGGAGAAACAAGGTTACCCAGACTAGCACTGAATACAAACTATTTAACGATGACGGTACGACAGTTGGACAAAAAGCTACAGTCTCTGACAATGGAACTACCTTCCAACGTGACGAAATTGGCACAGGTCCGTGATAGACACAGCGAAAAAACGTTATTCTTCGGTACATACGTATCTCCCATTCCGAGGCTTAGCCACTCTACCAAGTGGTTTGACAGACCAAGCAGACCGACAGGCACTAGCGTTACTTTACAATGGAATACTTGCGGGAGGCAGTGCTCCAGTTGTGGTTCGGACGAAGGGTGGTTGGAGTGCAAAAGAAAAGAAACTAAATGATAAACTAAAAAGACTTGCGCTACAGCAAGCTAGATTTAATGATGAAGAAGAAGTTCTTGCTCTTATATTGAGTATGCTTAAAAAATAATAATGAGGATTTATGATTACTGAAAATTATTGGGATAACTATTTTGACTTGTTCATTAGTCCCGGTTGGAAACAGTTTGTAGAAGAAAGCACTGAAAACTATAACTCGATTTACTTGGAGCGGTGCAAAGATTGGAATGAATTTTTAACCAACAGGACTGAGAAGTTGATGTTGGAAAAGATTATGAAGTTTGAAGAGTTGATTAGAAGTTCGTACGACAGGTGGAAGAATGATCCTGTACGAGTATAAATGTCCTAATCACGGTGTTTTTGAAGGATGGGCAACTGTAGTTACAAGAGACGTTCCGCAGAAATGCAACATCTGTAACACAGCCTCAGAAAGGGTGGCAAGTACACCCTCAGTTAAACTTCCAGGGTGGTGCGATACTTTTCCAAGCGCAAGCATGAAATGGGAAAACCGACACATCAAGGAAGGGTCTAAAAATAATCCATAACCAAAGTAATCTTTGGCGGGAGCATAACATGAGTGAAGAAAATCAGGAACAACAGGTAACTAGCACCCTCGTAGAGCAGCAGGAACTGGGTGACTCTAACGAGCTAATTGCTAGTCTTGAAGCTGAAAAGAATGGAGTTGTTGCTACGGAAGAACCTGCTGTACAGGAACAATCACAATCTTTTGTTGATTCCAGTATTCCAGAGAAGTTTCGTAACAAGTCTCTTCCAGACGTAATTAAGTCTTATCAAGAACTAGAGTCACAACTTGGGCGGCAGGGAGCGGAGCTTGGAGAGCTTCGCAAAATGACGGATGAGTTTATTAAGTCTCAGATTGCGGCTAGTAAACAAACACCGCCTGAGCCAGAACCAGACTTTTACTCAGAGCCTGACAAGGCTGTGAGGAAACTCGTAGAAAAAGAACTTGCACCTGTTCAGGAACTCCTTGCGGAAACTCGAAGGACCAAACTAGATAGTCAGCTTCGCGCATCACATGAAGATTACATGGAAGTTGTGCAAAGCGATGACTTTCAGAAGTGGGTTACTGAGAGCCCTTTGAGGATTGAGCTTTTTGCAAGAGCAGACCGTAACTATGAAGTTGCGTCTGCCGTTGAACTTCTTAGCATGTACAAAGCTATGAAGGGTATTAAACCTGCGTCAAAGCAGAAACTAAATCCAGAAGAAACGGCGGCTCGGGACACTGCGTTCCAAAAAGCATCGCTGGAATCTGGTTCTGTTAGTGAAGCCCCTCCACGAAAAATTTATCGTCGAGTGGATGTTCTTAACTTGATGAAGACAAACCCTGCACGCTACCAGGCTTTGCAGCCTGAAATTATGGCAGCGTATGCGGAAGGGCGTGTAAGGTAAGACGGATAAACCTCCCCACGAGGCCCGTTGTTGTCGGAACCCAATCTATATTTGATTGGGCGATACTGTGGGAAACACAAACACACTCGTTCAATTAGTTACGTTTTATTTATATAGATTGGAGATT
>JAAOEI010000823.1_pt1 | contig 11715 bp, 20 predicted proteins | sample 7059261 | NCBI WGS metagenome assembly JAAOEI01 (sample SAMN14008812, study PRJNA610033) | viral metagenome | isolation source: viral particles filtered from seawater | place: China: Hangzhou Bay, Yangshan Deep Water Harbour | collected 2017-10-31
GCTGTTGAACCTTGTTGAAAATCTTCTCTGTCAGTAATGCCAGACATAATACCAATATCTTCTAATTCTCTTCGTACTCCTTCTAGAAAAGACTTATGCTTAGAAGCTAACCTAATTAAATTAGTATTTTTATCATAACTTCCATCGGCGTCAAATAACCCAGCCAAAAATGAAGTTACATCATCAATATAAAAATAGTTGTATGGATAAACATCCTTAGACCTACCCTCAAAAAATGGATGTTTAAAATACGCCCGTGTGTACCCTCTACCATCTTCCCATGTTACCTTAGCACACTCTTCAAGTAGACCCTCTTTTGCACAATACTTAGACTCATCTGTGCAGAATGTAATATCTGCTGTTTGGTTCTGAAAAGAACCATCTCCATAAGCATAACCAATCCAATATGGCTTAAGTTCAAAAAAGTTATTCTTTGGTTGCTCTGGATAGGACACATGAAGAATATCATTTGGTACTAATTGTGAAGCTGGTACCTTTACAATTTCTTTTAAGCGTCTACGTGACCCTTTATTAATCCACTTCTCTACAAAAAACTCATGTGTAGGATCAGCGTAAATTTCTCTACCACCGGACATTTTAACTTTTACAGTTTTTACATTTTTCTTTGTACGTGTAAAGGTAGTAGCAGCCCACTGTTTTCCAGTCCACACTACAACTGGCGTGTCAATAATATCTCTAATTTCTTCATAACCACCATCTGTTAACACCCAAGTATCTGCTGATACAGGAGCATTGCGTAATGTCTCATTCTCATGATTGAAGAAATTAAATGAAAACCCCGGCTCTGCTGTGGATAATGCTTGTTCTACATTCTTTCGGAATACATCACCAACATCTCCTGTAGCCCAATAATTTGTTAACCACGCGGTATCATAATTCACAGAAATATTGGTAAAGTCTAGTGGACATTTAAAATTAAAGTCAGCCATCTTAAGGTCAAACATGGTTTGATTAGTTCCTGCAACAGGCATATTGTGCCAGTTTTTAGAGGTTAGAAACTCATCAATATCCCCATGAGAATGCCGAAGAGAGGCATAAATAGCAGAACGACGACTGCCTCCCTGCATTACTTCTTGTCCAATATTATCAATCATTCTCATTTTGGACACGGCGCCAGATGCCACCCCACCTGTTCTACTCAGTCTAGAACCTTTGGGTCTATACACGCTATAGTCTGCACCAATACCACCACCAACAGTTAAACAACTCTCTGCCTTCCATGACAGATTTGCCCAATCCTCTCTGGTGTCTTCTTCTGCTTTCAGTAGATAACAATTATTGTATGCCTTTAAATCTCTGCCAGCATAGTATAAATACCTACCACCGGGGATAAACTTCATATCTTGGACATACTTAACTAATTGACTAACTTCAGTAGTAGTCATGAAGTCTTCGCATACTTCCTTAACTAATAACTCTGCCAATTCATCCCATGTGTATCTGCCATCATGGGAATACTTATTCGAAAAAATAGCCTCTGCAAACGTCGTTCTAAATTTCATTCAACACCCCACATTAAACGCATTCATCTAAACCTACTGGCTCAACATAACTAGCCCCCTTGGTGAGTTTACCTTCATCACTCTTTCCACCATCTTTAGTCATATTACTTTTATGGACTGCTTCAAACCCTTTATCAAAGTCATATCCAAGAGCCACTGCTGTTCCTACAGTAACGTATACAAGGTCACACAATTCCTTAAGAACATGTATATGGTTATCTAATACTTCTTCTGGTGTTACTTCGTTTGTGGTGCGTTTACTAAGATTTAACGTATAAGATAAATCTGCAAGAGCATCTGTAACTTCATCAAACTCTTCCGCAATTAAATCTATTCTTAGGGTAATATCTCCTGTATCTAATAGAGTAGTATCATCTAAAGACACTGGAAGATCATACTTCTCATGAAATTCTTTAACTTGATCAAACCAATACATTACTTTCCATCTCCTAACAAATTACCAAGGGTATTAAAAATTTTCTGTGCCTTTTCTGCCTCGACTGTTAACTCTGAGGCTTCAACTTCTAAACTGTAAGCTTTTGCCCGCTTACTAATTGAGGCATCCTCTGTAGCACGAATAAACTCTGACAACTTATTTTGAACCTTAAATAATGGCCGAATAACACTTGCAAGACTAGTCATTTATTCCTCCTTTTCCAATTCCTGAATAATACGCTCTATGTATGCAATAGCATCCATAAGCTCTTGTTGGGTATGGTTAAGCCAATACACTAAATCACCTTTATTATCAATCATACTAGTTTGGTATTTTACCATACCAACATCAGCCCTACCCTTAATCTTATTCAGGACATTCTGAATTGTAGTGTCTTGTGGGTACTCAATCATTAGTTGTCTGTGTGTACTGTTGATTACGTCTACGTTCATCCTCCAAGTTCTCTTGGTTCAAATTGATTAACCACGCACCGAGCTTACCAACACTATATCCAGACACCCAAAACAGAGGCTGTAGGGATAATGTTCCCGGATCACGAATGAATACTTGAACACCTCTGTCTACATGTTTAAAGGTAGTATTTCCAATTTCTAGTTCATCCATAAGTTTGCCATAACCTTTCCATTGACCACCATTCTAAATCATATTCTCCGTTAACTACATTATGCTTATAGGCTAATCCTCTAGTCCACAAATGTTCAACGGATTTTGCGTACTCAAACGAGTGTTCAAAGAAACACCCAGCTACAAGTCCATGGTACTTCTTACCACTAGGACCAGCCTGAATGGCGTAGTCAAACAGGTGGGAGTGACCAGCAGTACATGAACCCATACTCTTAGACATAATAGCTCTAGCAGAATTAATTCCACCAATTGGTCTACCCATTACCCCACTAATAAAGTAATGACTGTACCATACACCATCAATTTCAACCATCTTAAGAAAAGGAATAACATCCCAACCATAAGTTCCATAGCCTAAATCATCAGTGGACAATACACCATCTAGCTCTGGAGACAGTTCAACTGCACGATTAATTCGGTTCTCATGATTGCCCAGTAACATAACCTTTCTAGGTTTATATTGTGGTTTCTTATTCTTACGTTGGTTCCTATTGTAGTCCTCAATAGGCTTTTCAAAACGCTCTAAAGCGTCAAGAGTGACTTCAATATCCTTGGAGTATCGTCTGCCCTCAAAAGATTTATGCCCCTTATCGTAGGATGATAATGCATCCATACTGGCAAAATCCCCTAGACACACAATTGTAGGTGGCTGATAATCTACTGCAAATCTACCAGCTAATTCAAATCTATAGTTGGATACTCCCGGCGTAGTATGCGCGTCGGGAATAACCATATGATCATTGCTATGCTCTATCAAGTATTCGTACCTCCACCTGCTGCCTCGTCAAAAATAGACATATCTCCAAAGCATTCAGAAATAAGTTCAAATAATGCATCTACATCTATAATCGCCAATGGTTTGTGGTTATTCTTCTTAATAATTAATAGTGGCTCAGAGCCTTCTGATGCATTTTCCATAGCCTGCTTATACTCATTCCAAATATTATGGGCTTCTGCATTTTTACACTCAACACTAAAAGGAAACCGCTCACGGGCATTTTGGCTAATACGTTTAATATCTTCACCACTTTCACCCATAATTGCACAGCGGATATCATCTTTGTCAAACTCTAACCACCTATATAACTTGTCCCGTACCCAGTCTTGTAGTTTACGAGCCTTAGCTTTACCAGACTTAGTTTTCATATTCTAATTACTTTCATCTTGTACGACTGTAATGCTAAAGTCAATGCTATGCCCGCCTCTAAAAAAGTCGCTACTGCGGCTATAAAAAAGGATAAGCTCAGAAACACACCTGTGAATATCAGCAGCACAATTCCTGTTAATAGAGCCGTTAGTACGTGTGGCTTTCTTGTCTTTGATAACAATGTTGGCATTTGAAAACTTACCATTAGCCAAGACCCTGCCGCTAATACGATATCCTGCCATATCATTTTGCTTCCTTTGGAAATCCATTTTGTCGGGCTAACACTACCCAATCCGTAATTTTTAATAAATGAGAGTGGTAAGAATCATAGCCATCACCAAAGCGTTTAAAAATTGTGGCTATTTCATCAACCAATTGTGTAGGTGTTCTATTAGTTGTAACACTCTTTTTAGGGGTTGTCTTCTTTACTGATTTCTTTACTACCTTTTTACTTGCTTTCTTTACTGGCTTCTTTTTCATAATTAACCTCTGTGTACCATACCATAGGAGGGGATTTAGCAGCCGACATAATAGAGGCTCGCTGCACAGCGTCAGGCCAACATGCTGTCTTAAAATCACACATACTACAGGTTTTTGCTAATACTTTATTACCTGTGGGCTTCTTATTGAAAAACTCCGCTTCCGCCTCAAACTGCTTATCAATGGGGTCCGTGTCTTTAGTAGCCATAACCTTTGTAATAAGCTTAGTAGACGCTTTGATAGATTCTGCCTGATGCTTAGCATAAGTTATAGGAACTTCACTGATAGCAATATCACCAGTGTTCTTATTCATGATAATCCAGCCACCAAAAGGCTTACCTAATCCCGCTGCATATGCAAACCCTTGGGCCACATATCCAAAAGGATCATCATTCTGGACCTGATCAAAACCGCCAAAATTGGTATACTTAGCGAATGACCCGGCAGACATTGTTTTAATGTCCCAGATTTTATCATCAATCATAATATCAGCAGTACCAGAAATCTCTTCATCACCAAACTTGTATTTTACGGGGATGTTGTATCCCTGAATAGGAATACCAGCAGACTGCATAACAAGGATTAACCAAAGCTCAGCCATGTCACCCACCATGAATGTATACATTAACTGATACTCATTCCAACGTACCGCAGGTGTGCCGCGCTTGCCATGCTGTAGTTGACACAAAGGTCTACCCAAATTCGACATACGCAGTGTAAAGTCATGTACCTGTGATTTACTAATACGGTCTTGCACATTTGTCATATATTCCTCAAGGTACTCAGGGGGGAATGTTACTTCCCCCCTGTTGTACTGCTTGAGCCACATATGTACACGTTTAATAACTAGGCTCGCGTCCATTTAGCTCTCCAATATTGCGTGATATGTAAGATTATTAACTTCCGCCCACAATTTATGGGGTGGAGGTCGTTCCTCAAATGACTTCTTCCAAATTAAGTACTCTGAATAAGTCTCAAACCTAATTTGTTTTCTCCACCAGCGCGCCTTAGCGGGGGCATCTAGCATTACTGCACCTTAAAAGGTGAGTTCATCATTAAAGTCTTTGGACAAATCACTACCACTAATACTTTCAGCCACATCCTTCTCAGACAACTCATTGGTTAACCGCTTATTAAACACAGTCAACACTTCAGCATTTTCAGCATTAATAGTACTCTGGAAGTCCTTAGTCAACTGGAAGTCAGCTTCCGTGTATTCCACAGGCTCCTGAACCTGTAACACCGGCTCCCACCACTTAAGTTCCGCGTTCTTAACAACCTTAGTAGTGACTGTGAACGGATACTCTTCCATGGAAACCTTCTTATTTGTAAGGTCTGTAAGAGCATCAGCAACGGGCATAAATCCAGAACCCTTAGCAACCCATATTACAGGAAGGTTAACAACTTCAACAGGCTTCTTATGAATATCCACCCCATCCACAAGTGTCACAATACTATAAAGAACCTGCTGACACTGAAGCTTAGTCGGCTTGTTTGCAAATTCAGGAAAGTCTGCAAGCACTGCCTTCTTATACTTAGCGGCTGTATATTCATTTCCTAAAGTGTCAATAACAGTATCACCCCAATTCTTAAAGATCGAACTAATCAGGACAAGCTTGTTATTGGTCGTATCATAAACAGAATAACGATACCCACGAATAAGCACTCTAGCAGTAGCCTTTTCTGCCAGCACGGTCACAGGATTATCATTAGCGTCTCTAACATTAACCGTCCATCTACCCTTCGGGATTTGGATATCCTTGCCGTCAACTTCAACTTCAGATGTGTAGTTAATCTTAAATCTCGGCAGCATATTGCCAAATTTAGCACCCTGCCCTGATAAAGCAAGGCGATCCTCTACATTTAACTTCCTGTACTCTTCGTAAGTGGTAGGCATAGTGTCGTTAATAACTGCTACGGCAGTGCTAGCCATGTAGGCAATCTCCTATAAAAAATGTTAAAATTATCGCACATAGTACAACTAATGCAATTACACCCAATACTTATGCATCTTAGGTTGTGCTGGCTTTACTCTCTGTCCCATTCGTCTATATCCTTTGTATGTTTGGGGCGTCGAACATACTTGGTAGTGTCCGACTCTGTAACTGGTTTAAATTTTTTTAAATCTCGGGCTATATTGTTTCGCCGCTTCATGGCGTGGTGATTAATTTTACCACTATTACTCAAGATAGGTTTGTTTTTGCGTCCTGCCATATTCTAATCCAAATGCAGATGCTATAAGCATAATGATACTTTGTAATTCTTCATTATCTGACACCCAAATCTTTTTTGGTGGGGAGCTATTATTTTTCCCCCATGCTGTCATTAGCGCGCCGATCGTCATAGTAGCTACATCAACTTCTAATTCATGCACATCCTCCTTCTGATCATGCTCCATTTCGTACCTTTCTACGCCTGATTTTTTTCTTATGGTTTAGGTATTCTAATGCCATTTTGGCAGGAGCTTCTTCCCAAAATTTGGCTATAATACTTCCATACATTTTCTTAGTCATGTCGTACATAAACCAATAATCTGTCTCCATACCCAAAGCGTTATCTTCTCGCCTATGGCGTAACTCATACCTATCCGTTATAAGCTTTGTACTTGTTTTCAAAACAATGCCACTTCAATCCCTTTACATTGCGCCATATGTGCAATTTCTAAGGTAGTTGAATCTAAGCTCTGTATAACTAATGCATCAATGTTATTATTTAGGTAGATATCGATAGCTGCCTGAATAGCAGCAGAAGGACCGTACTTAATACTGAGTTCCCGCACATCATAGTCAATATTGTTGGTCTTGGCCCAAGCAAAAAAAGGCTCATTACTTATAGTATTCCCTAGTAATGTAAGCTTAAATAGGCCATGTTCGGTAACAAGGTCATCTAATTTCTGAAAGATGTACTTTTCTTGTAGGGAAAAGCCTGTCGTATAGATTAAGATATTCATATATTCCTCTTACTGTTATTACTAGTATACACCCATTTGGATGAAATGTCAAGTACTTTCTTATCACAATAAAGTGATCAACCTAATGTACGATTTTACTTGACAAATCTGACAAACGTGGTATAATAAAGAATAGGGTTGTTTGCCGGGTGTATATTACACTACCGCACAATAACTTGTGAATTGGTTTCAATCCATACCTTAGCTCCACAAGATAGGGGTTTATTAGGACTGTACACAATCTTAGATGGACCATCAATTTCTACCGTGTGCCCATACCTATTTCCTCTATAGGTTTTAACGGTAATAACAGGTAAATTTTCACCGGTTTTACCATTAGATTTAATGTTATGCTGATTAACATGAATTCTACTCAGCATTTTATTTCCTTCATATCAAAGGCATTATAGCCTTGTTTGATTTCAATTGCAATTGGGAAAGCCATTCTAATTCCATAGAACTCCTGAAACATCTCATCAATACTAAGCATACCTAACTTTAAGCACTCAATTACTTCTTCTTCCTCACCGGGATAAGTATCAACGTATAAGCTGTCGTGTACTGTTAGGATAAGCAAGGAAGCTAATCCTCTCTTCTTAAATAATCTATTCACCGCGATAATGCCACATGGCACAACGTCACCAGTAGCAAATCCTTGTACTGGGTAATTAACAATTTGAGTTGTCTGGTTAACATACCCATTAGGTAAGCGTCTAGCATAGGGAAACACATACTCCCTACCTGTTGGTAGGCGTACCATTTTTGTACGCATAGCTTCCTTCTTAAGTTCTTCTTGCCATGCAGCCACCCCATAATGCTCAATTAAGAATCCCTTATAATACGCCTGTTGTCTTGGGCTACCACTACTCCCACCATACAGCGGCTTGAAGGTCTGCCCACTAATTGTTATAACTTCCCCTTGCTTAATTATAACAGTCCTATTATTTGTGGTAACACACCAAACTTCCTGTTCACCTAAATTCTCTTTTACAATTCTTTGTCCTGTTACATAACTTTTGCTTCGTAAAGTTATTTGTTCATGTTGTTTATTACTTACTTTTGATATAAACTTAGTGACCCTAATAGAGTACCCACACAAAGTAGCACAAAGCTTAATAGCCTCAGCTATTGGTCCACTATTTTGTGCAATTCTCCATTCCCCATACTTTCTTTGTGTACCCTCTGCTAATTTCATTGCACGAAGCCACGCCTCACGCGCTGAACTACCCATACCTAATACTAATTGTGATGCCATAGATTTATCATAAATATCTGCTCCTAACAAACTAGTCAACCAACTTCTAGTGTATGGTAATGTTAGGTTATAATTTCTACAACCATCTTTTTCACTATAACTAGTTATGAAGTCCTTAAATAATTCTTCTACTTCGTTAGTATATTTCTTTTGTACAATAGCAATTCTATTTTTACTAATACTCCCATCAGACCACAACCAAGCAATTCTTGCGGCATCATCTACCCCCATAAATGGGGTATCATTTAGTTTGGCACTAGTAATAATTCTATGTTCACTATGTATATCTTTTGTTAAAACTACATGATCTTCATAATTTCTTCCGGCTTTACCATGATCTACTCGTTTTGTGCAATACCACCTATGTTCAGGTGTGCTATCTACAGCCCAGTTGTGTTTAGTTTTCATTCTAATAACAGGTTGAAAATGTGGTGGGGTGTAATCAATTACAGTATCATATTCTAATTCCTTAGTGCTGGAATTATAATTAATTACATTGTCCCCAATTTTAATCTCATTATATTTTTTCCAGCCACTTGGGGTTAGAATTTCTGTGTATAATGGAAAACAGTCTGATTTAGCATCTTGTCTTGTAATCTGTGGTAAACTTGGATCAAAGTTGTTAATATAGTCCCTAGTAAAAGCATGTGGATCAATAGCTTCATCTACATACCGTCTAACGCTGGGGCATCCAGATAAGTGCCCCGCCATGCGAAACTCCAGCCCCGAGTAGTCAGCTTCTATGACAGTACCACCATCAAATCTGGACATAAAACATTTTTTGACTGGGAAGGTATTACCTCTAGGCATATTTTGAAGGTTAGGGGCAGATGAGGATAACCTACCTGTAGCTGTGATTGTTTGATTTAGATTTGAGTGGAGGATACTCCCATGCTTGAACCTATTAATACCATGTACAAACGTGGATAAATAGGTATTGATGGCTGACAACTCAATAAAATCATCAATAAACTTTCGTACAAATTCACTTGGAGAAGTATCCTTGAGCTTAAGAAGAGTTGTTTTATCTGCTCTAAACCCTGCCGCAGATGTGTCTATAGTGCTCATTGGAGACAATCTCAGCCCCGCTGTGGCATTTGTAGGGGTAAATAGGACACCTGCCCCACCACATACAGAACACTTAGGAGGCACCTTGTATGGGACGCCCTTGACAGTCAACTTCTCTACATGACCTGTTCCACCACAGGTATAACAAGTATCAACTTTTGGTATTTTTATAATTGTGGTATTAGAGCGTACAGCCCTATTAAACTGGGCAGGGTTCATAAGTGGTGGCTTTAAAGATTTACCACGGGAATCTGCCCCAATATTGAATATAGTTTTCCATTTTCTTTTATCCACAATTTTACGTGAATAAAATAACTCACTACAAAAATCTGGGCTATTAAGATTTACTGGTACCTCTCCCATAACCTTATAAATACGCTCGTGTAAACTACGATCAAGCTCAGATTGCCGCTCCCGGTACTCTTCCTTAACAATATCCAATGCTTCCTGACTAATGGCCACCCCATTAGTCTCCATTTCTACCAATACTTGTAGAAACTCATGTGTCATATTTGCTGTAGGAATTAAATGCGGGCTGGCATCCATACGAGTTACCTGTAGATCATACAGAGCACAGGTAGTCTCAATATCCCCCACGCCATACTCTTCAATAATTTCCCATGGGATATTATAAAAAGAGATATGCTCATCCATATATGACTGGATTAAGTCTGTTTTCTTTCGTGGAAGATCATGTTCCTCTGCCAGAGCGGCAAGGTTTAGTGGTTTCTTAGCACCACGTTGCAGGATGTATTCTACTACCTGTGTATCCCATACCTTACCAGTATAGGTAAACCCACAAGCGTATAACCACTTAAGGTCGTGCTTAATATTGTGCCCAACAATTACATCCGCCCAATCAAGTTGAGCTTGTAAATTTTCATTTCCTTTTGGGGTAGGCGCCTGAGTAGAATGATTAAAACAATAATATTCTGATTTTGAATATTCCCATCCATCAGCAATTAAAGCAGCCACACCAACACTAACTAGTTGATTATTTGGATTAAAAGGGGATAAATCTAGAAATTCCTTATCATCATACACTCTATACTCGGAACCATTCTCTACATCTAGACATAATACGTTTGACAATATACGTTCCTCTGTACAGTTTATAGATTAAAGTACTATGTATATAGTGCCTAAACTTGGCATCATACATAGTCATTTCGTATTTAAGCTGAATTATATCATGTATATTATAGTCCTCTTCGTCTATTAAGTCAACTAGCTTTTGTAAGTTTTCGTGTTGACCTAGTAGACGTTCTAATCGCTCAATTGTATTGATCACTGCAGCGCGCGGACCATCGAGCCGGAAAAGATAATCGGGCGGTCAGTCATAGGTATCTCCAATCATCCGCGCAATCGCCGCAGCGCACCGGGCGAGGGGTTCGGTGGTAGCCTCTACCGGGTCGTTACAGAAGCTTGGACCGAGACACGCTTGAAATGCTGTGTGGCCCCGGAGGCTATTGACAGACACATCAGCTTCCGGCTCCACCCACCGCTTGCAGTCATCAACGCTTTTGGTGGGATTTGGAAGGTTCTTTCGTGGGAATTTTTGACCGTCAGGCGTTTCCCAATCGAAGTCGGTGAAATAGCTCCCACCATCTTTCCATCCACAAGCCAACAACACACGGTCACTCAGTTCCAGAGAGCCTTCTTTTGCAGCTTTAAGGTCGGTTAGTAGTTGTTCTAGGTTAGTCATAGGTATCTCCTTACAATACTTGAGGGCAATAGTAGCAAGGGCATAACAGTTACAGTACTCTGGAGTTTCTGTACATGGAACTCCAATAGATTCAAAATCGATACAACCCTCAAAAGTTTGTATTTCAATAAGTAATTTCTCGTTCATTCCAGCCCCTCACCTTCCGGCACCACCAGCTGGTCGATGTAAATCACGCCGACCTTCCCTTTCAACAGCTTTTCCATCACGGTTTCTGGTACCAACGGAGAATCTTTGTGGGCCACGCCACCTCGCGGTCTGCGTCCGCTATTTCAGCCACCGACTGATGGGCGGTACTAAGAATCTCGTCCGGCAATCCAAGAGCGCACACCTCTACAACCTCAAGAGTGTGGTCTGCCGGGCACTGGTCGTAGTGGCAACGGCCATCCTTTCGGATACGCATACATTTGTCAGGCATCAGCCCCCCCTTTCAGAAGCCTCTACGAACAGCGATGACACAACCGGTTCCCGCGAGGGCATCGGTCAAA
>JAAOEI010000824.1_pt1 | contig 11715 bp, 15 predicted proteins | sample 7059261 | NCBI WGS metagenome assembly JAAOEI01 (sample SAMN14008812, study PRJNA610033) | viral metagenome | isolation source: viral particles filtered from seawater | place: China: Hangzhou Bay, Yangshan Deep Water Harbour | collected 2017-10-31
TACAGGTTGACCAGATTTTAATATTGCTGGAAATTCAACTACTTATTTACAAGTTGATAGTTCAACTTTACAAGGTTGTTTCGCTCTTGGATTAAACTTTGAAGAGCACTCTATGACTGGTTCTGGTCAAATTGTTGGTGGAATTGATACAAATTCATCTAACACATACTTAAACATCACAAATACTCAAGCAGCAGGTGGATATACAGTGGATACGTTTTGTGTCTATGATGTAATCGTCTCAATAGATATGATAAACGGAGGTATTTCATTATCCAAATAAGCAACAAATAAATAAATAAATAAAAAAATATCATCATATATTATAAGATTAATATATAATGGAAGAAGAAAGTCAAGACCCTACTATGAAAGATTTAGCAGAATTAGCAAATCAAACATATACAACCGCAGAACCAAAATATGAAGAATTAGGATACACAAAAATAAACGATTTATCCACCAAAGATATACATACATTTCACCATGAACCAAACAAGCATTATGTAATAGCACACAGAGGGACTGATTTGAATAGTGAGAACGATAAAATATCACAAATGAGTGCTGATTTTAAAATATTACAAGGCAAACAAAAAGCAGATAAATTACATCGTGATAGGGCAAAAGATACAGAACGAGTAGTAAAACACATTCGTGAGAAGAGCGATGAACCAATCCATTTAACAGGGCATTCATTAGGGGCATCAACACTCCAAAACACACTAATAAAGAAGCCGTATGTATTAGACAATGTAAAATCAGTTCATACATTTAATGCTGGAACCAGTCCAATATTCAAGATTGATTTAGACAAAAAAAGCAAAAAATATAAACAAATTGCCGACAAATCCACACACCATATTATCAAAGGAGATGCTATTAGTGAAAATGCACACAAGTCTATGATAGGCAAAGTGAAAAGATATGCAAGCAAACAAAAACCAACATTCACACAGAGATTTATGAATGGATTAGGTAAATTATCATTTATATCCCCCCTTGCTGGATTAGCACACTGGGCTGGAACCAAAATAGTCAATACGGCACAAAACCATTCCATACACAATTTTTTATTATAATATATAATTAATTTAGTAGTATATATATATATTATGAAGATAGAAGAACTTGATAAAAATCAATTAAGTATTAAAACGACAAAACAGAATATTGATAATTTTCTGGACGTTCCACCGCCTTTTCCACAGAAGGCATCAGTCTATTTAATTTCAGCCCCGATGGGAAGTGGTAAGTCATCATTTATTCACAGCATAATGACCGCAACTGGTAAAAATAAAGTATTTAAGGGTATATTTGATGAAGTGCATTACGCAACGCCCGAAGAAGTATTTGAAAGTGAAGAAAATCACCCGTTTAAAAATCATTGCCCGTCAAGATTACATCACGATTTAGACCAATCAACATTTGATAGAATAGTAGAGGATTGTATTCGGGTTAAAAAAGAAGGTGGATGTTCCGCACTTATAATAGATGATTTCAGCGAACAATTAAAGGTTAAAAAAGTAGCATTAAATTTGAAAAAACTAATATTTAAACACAGGCATTATTGCTTAAATATAATTTTGACTACGCTCACGTTGAAATCGTTGCCAAAAGAATTACGTTCCTTGTTAGATGTAGTCATATTATTTAAACCAAAATCATTAAACGAAATTCAGGGCTTTACAGAAGAAATATTTGGTTTAACCATAAAAGAAGCAAAAACGTTATTTGATTATGTATTTGATAAGCCATATCAGTTTTTATTTTACAATTCAAGAACACATACATATTACAAGAATTTTAACAAATTGAAAATCACAGAAGAATAATATATATAGTTATAATATATATGCCGATAAAGAAGGACAAACGCAAAAAGAAGATTACTTTATTGAAACAAAAACAAAAGCAAACACAAACACAGAAAGTAGTTATTAATTTAGCAGATTTAGTTAAAAGAAGACCAAGAGCAAAACCATTGGTAGAACCTAAAAAGAAAGAACCTCACGAGATGATACTAACAAGAGTAATACGAGAACCAGCATTTATTCCACCATATCAACATCACGCACCAGAACCAGTAAAAGTATCTCACGCAGGTTTAGAACCACCAAAATATATACCAGAAACCTATAAACCAGAAATGAACCGAGAATTACTTGAAAAGATGGGACAACAACCAAGACCATACCATCGTAGTCAAGATATTGAAGTAGCAGAAGCAAATATTCACCCTGTATTACAAGCAGAACCATTAATACAAAGACAACGCAAACCACGAGCAACCAAAGCAGAAATGGAAGAACGCCGTAGATTAAAAGCATTAGAAGATGAATATAAGAGAGCAGAGATGGATAGAAGACGAGAGAATGAGCGCGAATTAATGAAACGAGCAGGTTATAAATCACAAGAAGAAGAATAGATAAATAACAGATTAAATTAATATAAAACTATTTAGGAGATTTTATTATATATATATAGTATATAATAAAATGCCGAAACCACAAGAACGCACCAAATTTATGATTGATTTACATAACAGATTAATTACCACCAACGGATTAGCAAAGGGCAGTGCAGACCTTTATATTACCAAGTTGAAAAAGCTCAATGGTAATAAAGTATTTAACTCATTTGCATTTTTAAAAAACACGAAAGACATTACTGAATTATTAAACTCATACGAGAATGATAATACAAAAAAGTCATACATCGCATCAATTGTATCTGTATTAAATTACGCCGATATGAAACAATACAAAGGTGTTAATATGTATTACAAGGATTTATTAGCACAAGCCAAGAAGGATTTTGAAATGAAACCTAAAAATGAAAAGACCGAAAAACAGGAAGCCAATTGGATGGATTGGGATGAAATAAAAGCAAAATGGGAAGAACTACATAAACGTGTAAATGATATGCCACCAGAAGAAATAGAGGGTTCAATTAAATCACGTAAAATTTACCAAGCCTATGTATTATTATCATTATACGTAAAATCGGCACCACGCCGTAATCAAGACTATTTTATGATGAGACTTGATGCGGATAATAATATGATGAAAGATTTTAATTATTACAGACCAAATAAGAAGCAATTTATATTTAACGTATATAAAACCGCAAAAACATACAATCAGGATACTATGGACGTGAATGAAACATTACAAAAAATATTAGTTAAATACATAAAGGACTTCAAATTAGAGGACGAGGATTATTTATTATATCCTGATGATAAACAGCGTAAAAGTAGTTCAATTATTACAAAAGATTTAAATAAAATATTTGGTAAAAACGTGGGTTCAAGTATGTTAAGACACGCTTATATTACAAGCGAACTCGCACCAAAAATAAAAGAATTAAAAGATATAGCAGAAGATATGGGACATTCCACAAATCAACAAGCCGATTATGTTCTCAATTAAAATATACAATATATATATATGAGTGATAAACAGGAAGTTATAAAAAAGGCTAAAAAATATTTAGGAGCAGACGTAAATATTAAACCATCTACACGAAAGGATAAAAAATTTATGGTTGAAAATCCAAAAGGTAAGATGGTTCATTTTGGAGCAAAAGGATATGATGATTATACCAAACATAAAGACGATACACGCAGACAAAATTACTTATCAAGGGCTACAAAAATAAAGGGAGATTGGAAGAAGGACAAATATTCACCAAATAATTTAGCGATAAATATATTATGGTAATGGATTAATCTGTTTTGTGATGCCGAAACAGATTAATGACGGGATTTTGCTGATTTGAACCATAAACGGGATTGAAATCTATTAAAAACCGCATAAAAATTAATATTTATATAGTTTTAGGCAGTTTTTAATCCTAAATCAGGTAAATCTATGGATAAATCTGTTTTCTAATACCGAAATAGATTTATCCTATAAGGGTCGCTTCGCTCCCCGTAATCCACGATTTTATTATATCTATATATATTATAAAATGGATTTTAATTATAACAGAAATGCTCTATCTATGACTGGAATAGAACCAGTATCCAGCGACCAACAAATCGTTAATAACCAAGTCTATGAAAACAAGGAGAATATTGAATTAAACACACAAGCAATAACAAATTTAGATACAAGAGTTAGTGATTTAGAGATTGATGTAGCACAGATTGCTATTAATACCGCAGATATAGCAGCATTAGATGGTCGTGTTTCACAAAACGAAACGGATATAACACAATTACAAACCGATGTTGCTAATAATACTAACCAAATAGCTATAAACACAGCAGATATTGTAGCTATTAATTATGATATAAGTGGAATTCCTGTTTTAATGGCAATTACAGATATAAATACACACGGCGACCAATATGGTGTAAATAGCGAAATTTATTCAACTAATGGATTTGATACTATTAATTATTCATTAAGTAATATTGTTCTACCACAATTTACTTATTGGTTTCAATTAGACGCCCCGTTAGGACACAATTATAATTTTTATACAGTAAGTATTCCTTTATATGATAATCAAATAACTGCATACAGATTTCAAATTCCTATTTCAATAAAAGGCAACGGAACTGCTTTATCCCCTAATATAGACATTAATATTAATTGCCCCCCACCAACTACATATTATGTATATAAAAATGCAGATTATTTTAACCCTATCGTTTTGAATATAACATCAATAACTGGAGCAGCTAATAATCCTTATGTATTAACTGTTTCTAATGCTGGTGATTGGAGTTTTGAATTGTATTTATATACCATTTATATTGAATTTGTAAATTTAAATAATCCACAAGCAGGTGATTTTTATGAAATAAGATGTAATATAGAACATTATGTTGATAGTATATTTAATGTTAGTCCTACTATACCTGTTCCATCGCCCAGAGAGATAACATTAATTCAAACGGGTATTAACTTAAATACCAGTATGTCTGCCCCTTATTATATATTAAATAATATGACTGGTTCTAATATACAAGAAGACGGGTTTATAGTTCAAGGTTTTAACTCTGTTGCCGGTGTATTAACAAAAACTGTTAATGAATTATTATTTATAGGACCGTGTTTATATCCAAACGCTGCTAATACTAATTTTATGCAATTATACGCACAACAATATCTAAATATTAGTGTTAATGACCCGATGCAGTATATGGTTTATCCTTATAAACATAGAGTTGCTAACTTTGTAATGATATTTGATAATACTAATTTTCAACCTGCTACAATAAATATTAGAATTCAACAAAAGGTAGGTGCTTTTGTTAGAACAACAGCATCATCTTATTTAACAAATTTTCAATTTCAAAATCAAAGTATTATCGTCCCAGCACAAAATTCTCAAATAATTGAATTAAATGAAAAAGTAGAAACTTATGTTAATTTTAGTGTAGTAGAGTTTGGAACTGCTTTAAATATGCAAGCAGAATTTATAATATACCCGTATGTTTATCAATTGCATTATTAATTTTATATGTATAATATATAAATGGCGTGGTCTGTTGAAACGATTGAAATATTAAACAAAATTAGATTAAATTCCATATTCTTATCAAAATACTACAAAAAACGCCATATTTTCTATAACGATAAACTCAAGTATTTCAAAATTCCCTTAATAATATTTAATAGTATTAGTTCCGTTGCGAGTGTTGGTCTATCAACATATGGTTTCAGTCAAAATATGATTTCTGCCCTTGTGTGTGGCATAGGACTTACTAATAGTATTATCGGTAGTATAGAACTCTATTTAGGCATCAACGAAAAAGCGTCGTCAAGTATTATATTATCCAAAGAGTTTTATGTTCTATCAGTAGATATATTTAAAACAATCCATTTAACCAGTTGCGAAAGAGGAACTGACCCGCTTACATTCTTAAATGAATGCTATTCTCGCTACATAGAACTCATTAAAAAAAACGGAGTTGTTGAAAAAGATATTAGCGACCAATTAGTTGATTTAGATGGTTTTGTTAAAACACCTAATATACCATCAACACCATTAAGTATTAATGTTAGCAATAGCAGTAGTGATAGTTTTGATGCTGTTTAACCTTGATATATTTGAACCCCTATCACATTCCAGTCTTTATCATAATGCTGAACGTATCTCATTCCATCATCATCTTCCATTATTTTTATGAAAACACACTCTTTTTTTAAACACATTTCTATATATTTAGTAATAAAAATAATAATTACCGAAAATTTTATCTAAATATAATATATAATGAAAGCAACAGGTTCAAGAGCCGAAGTTTTTCACGAAAACGCTAAACATACATCAGGAGGTTTAACCAAAGATGATTTAATACAAAACAAACAAGGCAGAATAGTCTCTAAAAAAATGAGTGAAATGGCTAAAAAAGAAAAAAGACTGGAAAAGGCTGGTTATACCACTGAAAAGGGTAAATTCGGTGCTGTTAAAAAATAAATAATAATTTCATATACTTGCTTGTATGTAATTATTAGAGTGCGACGCTTTTTTTGGTTGAAAATGTAAAAAATTGATTTTATTTTTTGATTACTTTTTGAAGGCAATATAATAACAAAATAACAATAACAAACTGAAACACAATGGAAGAAACCTACTATATCGTAAGAACCTATAAACGTAATGGACTTATTTTAAGCGAACAAAAATCCTATGTATTAGAAAATGCACAAAAATTATACAACTATATTGAAGTAGATGATTATATTACACGTAAGGAGATTGACCTGATTACGAACGACGGAACCCCTGATGAAATTATTGAGAGCGAAGAATATGAAGATGATGAGGAGGATATTGATGATGATGATATGTGATTAGATTAGATTAGATTTTATACCTGTAATTAAATAAAAACAACCTTTTTTTTAAATTTAATTTATAAAAAAGAATTTAAAAATAAAATGTAGTATATATATATACGAATGAAAACTACTGATAATTATATTTCAACTATATCACCTGAATTGCGTGAAAAAAAACGATTAAGATGTTTAGAATATAATTCAACACATCGGGACGAAATTACAACCAAACAAAAATGGACTTATTACAATTCTATTGTTGGTAAAGATTTAGTAAAAGAATATATAGACATATATGGGGAAGAAGCTAAAAAACATTTGAGAGAATATGTTAGATTGCACCCTAAACCGAAATTTTAAGAATGTTTAGACGTTTTTAATTTAGGAGTTTTTAATAAATAATATTTATTAAAAACAATTTAAAAATAATATATATTATATATATATAACCGAAATGACTACCGAAGTTAAAACAATAAAATCAACCTATTTTAAAAACATAACTGAAAAAGGAGGAGCTATGGCAAGAGCAATAGCAGAACAACCGCCAAATACAATTTTAAACCATTCACAAACCAAAAAACACGGAAGACTATGGGGTTTTTCCAAACCTGACGTGTTTTTAACAAATTTAGAAAAAAACAATGGATTATATGAAATTATACATCATTTTCCACATAAAGTTTATTTTGATATTGATGAAAAAGCAATTGATAATTTTGACGCATTTTTAGAAAATGTTAAACAAATCATTTTAGGATATTTTCCAAATGCCGATTTAGCTATATCGGGTTCTCATACCGCAGAAAAAGCATCATTACATTTAGTTCTAAATAATTACCTAATCAATAATGAAGCCGACCGCACACATATGAAAGCATTAGCAAAATATATTCAAGATAATGACCTACCTTCTTGCGATTGGAAAGTATATACTAAAAATCGTAATATGAAATGTATTAATCAATCCAAATTGGACGGCAGAGTTCAATTAATTATTGAAAACCCTGATTATAAAAAACATATTATTACCGCATTTTTAAATGATAGTAATTTACCATTACCAAAATTAAGCGAACCTATTATGGAACAAATAGCAATAGCCAAATCTAAAAGCACGTTTGACTTGGGACTATTACCGAAATTAGTATTAAGTTGCCCTGATGAAATCAATTATGACGAAATCACACCTGCCGAATGTTTAAGTTTATTACCTATTAATAATTCTTTCGCACACGATTATACTCATATTGTAGCAAGGTTCGTTAATGCGAATGGTTTATCATTTGAAACTTTTTGTAGTTGGTATTCTAAAAAAAACTCATCACACGATGCTTTCCAAAAATGGCGTATTCATTTTGATAATTTACATAAATTTCCACCTGTTAGTTTGAATAGAATGAAAACCATTATGGCTACATTTTATCCACATATTAAAAAAGATATACATTACCGCCGTTTTACACAAACTTTCATTTTACCAGAAGAAAATATAAAAATGATTGATACAATAGACCAAACTACATTTAACACAGATAAAAAATATATTATTCATAATATTGGTATGGGCGGAGGCAAAACTGCACAAACCATTTCATATTTATCAACTGAAAGCGAATACATTTGGATTGCCCCTAATAAAGCATTAGCAAGTAATACCAAAAATCGTTTTGAAGACGAAAATATTAATATTACGCATTATTTATCATTATCAACAAAAGATAAAAAAGCAGGGCTTATGAATGAATGCGATAAATTAATAACAGTATTAAACTCATTACATTATTTAACATCTAAAAATTACGACGTTTTAGTAATTGATGAAATTGAAACTCTTTTAGATAAATTTGAAGGGGATTTTATGGAACAAGGTAAATTACAATTAAAAACAACCATTTGGAAAATATTTATTAAATTGTTTAAAAATGCAAAAAAAGTCATTCTTTTGGACGCTTTTATTACTACCAAAACATTGAACTTAATTAAATCTATTGAGGGCAATTTAGACGACGCTGTTATATTCAAGCGTATAAATGAACCACAAACCCGAACAATTCATTACCAGCCTGACTTTGAGATGTCTTTACATAACGCTATACAAAAAATTAAAAATGGTAGTAAAGTATTCATATTTTACCCTTATAAAAATGATGGTAAAGGCATCTATTCTATGGAAAGTGTTTATAATATTATTAAAAACGAAACTGGTAAAAAAGGTATTTTTTATAATGCCGATGTAGATGATAAAATAAAAGAACAATTAAAAAATGTAAATAATAGTTGGGCGGGTAGGGATTTTGTTATTACTAATAATATTTTAACCTGCGGGGTAAATTATGAAATGTTGGATTTTGATTATAAATATCTATTTATAGCACCACATAACGTTCCAAGAGATATTATTCAAGTATCTTATAGAGCGAGATATTTATCTACTGGGTTAATTTTTGTTTGTTATATGGGTAAAATGAACGCAAAAGATACTTGGACTGATGACTGTTCTAAATTTAATTGCCCTATTTATAGTAAGTTATTTAATGATATTTTAATTGAAAAAAAAGCACCATTAAAACGGGCATTTCAATTATTTTGTGTGAAAGCACATTATAAACAAATAACCGATAAAAAACAAATTTGTGATAAAATACAAACCACTATAAAAACATTATTAGAAAAATATGATGCTGGGTATTCATTTGATAGTATTGAGAATATTGACTACGGATATGCCGAAGGCATACAACAACGCTGTTTCGCACAAGAAGCTACTATGTATGAAAAATTAATGCTACGCAAATATTACTTTTTAAAAGATTTTACACAAGAAGGGCAGATGCTTCGTTGTGATGTTGATGATGCTTTATATATTGAAAAATGCTGGAACGACAACTATTTTTTTTTTTTTAAACAAATAAACGCAATATTGAATGACGATGACAATATTTTTAATAAAATAGCCAAATTCAATAACACACCTTTACTACATTTTTATCCTGAAAAAATGAAATTAAATGATGAATTATTATCACAAATCTTTACTGAATTCAAGTTCCGCACTTTATTACCATCATCTTCTACTACACAAATATTAAAATCCATTTATAATACGTTCTTTGGAAAACAAATTATACAAGCTGTATATCCTGAAAAGGAACTAACAAAAAGAAAAAATAATGTAAAATTTGTTGTTGATTACGAATATCAAGAATGTTTTGAATTTTGCGAAAAATATTTAATTTTAAACCACGAAACACAAGAAGTAAAAAAAGGGCGTGTATATAATACTACGGGCGACGCAGAGGAATATATGGATTGTATTGAAATTTAGGCATTTACTTCTCTCTTTTTTTTATTTATTTAAAAAAGGTGGGGAAAACAAGGAATTGTAATATTTTCTATATAAAAAACTACAATTCCTTAAAAACGCCACCCTTCCACTTTTTCGGGAAAGTCAAAAGGAGGGATAAATGCCTGTAATTATATTTAGCAAAATACGAAAATCACCAAGAAAAACAATAATAGAATATAACTTGGATTATTATCTGTATTTATAATATAAATGAATAACTTAATTGAAGAAGACGAACCAGAAATATCCACAATGGATACTATTGAAAAACCAAAACGCAAAATGAGCGACAAAACACGTGAGGCATTAGCAGCGGGAAAAAAGAGGGCTGCCGAAAAAAAAGCACTGGATAAAACACCGAAAAGCATACCCGAACCGATACTTAAAAAGAAAGTTAAATTAGATGCAGATGAAGTTCCAGTTGAAAAACCGAAACCAAAACGCAAACAGAAACAAGTGATTGTTATACAGAGTGATGATGATGAAGATGATGACACCCCGCAAATTATTATACGCACCAAGAGCAGTAAAAAAGCAGATATTCCACCACCAATACCACCAGTTCAATTACCAGCACCACAAGTATTAGAACCTGTTGAACCTGAACCAAAACCGATTTATCGTATGCGTCGCATTTAGGAGTTTTATATAGTTTTTATTCTATTTTATTTTCTAATGATATATAAAATGGCAACTTACATTTTCTATATGCTATGCTGTAAAAATAAAGATATTAAGGACTTTTATATTGGTTCAAGTTCAAATATGAGACTACGTAAAATACAACACAAGTTTCACACTACAAACCCTAATAGTTTAAAACGACACCAAGCAAAATATCAAGCAATAATCAAAAATGGTGGGTATGAAAACTGGGAATATATTGAATTAGGTAATTTAGACGGTTCTAAACGAACCGCATTGGAACACGAGAATATTTTAATAAGAATGTTTCAACCAAGTTTAAATGTTCGCAACGCAACCAAAAATTAATAATATACATATATAATATATTATGAATTCAATAGAACATTCAAGTCAAAAATTATTTATATCTACATTAGGGGCAGTATCACAAAATAGTAATTTATATAATACCGATTTAATTTGTAATATACCACCAATAATAATAGCACAAAATGACAATTATCACCCGATAATAGGAGTAGAAAGCTTAGTAGTTCCATTTAGTTATAAGATGATTAATTCAAATAATAACACATTAGTAATAAACGCAACTACATATACCATAACAGAGGGTAATTACAATATAACTACTTTATTAGCAGAATTAAATACATTTCACGTCCATTATAATTTCACATATAATAATGATACAAACCGCATAGCAATTTCAGGGGGTAGTCCAGATTATCCATATACAATTGATGTGGGAACCACTTGCGACAGGGTTTTAGGTTGTAAAATACGAGCATTACCATATCAATCAGGCGAATATTTTCCTTCCATAGTTAATTTAGCAACAAATACCAATATTTTAGTCCAAATTGCGAACCTAAAAACAAACAATTATGACAACATTTCAGGAGCAAATAATATAAT
>JAAOEI010000825.1_pt1 | contig 11702 bp, 11 predicted proteins | sample 7059261 | NCBI WGS metagenome assembly JAAOEI01 (sample SAMN14008812, study PRJNA610033) | viral metagenome | isolation source: viral particles filtered from seawater | place: China: Hangzhou Bay, Yangshan Deep Water Harbour | collected 2017-10-31
TTGTTTGACTACAATTAAAGTATGGTAAATTTAAAAAATTTCCTGTATCATCTTTGGATTTTAATTCTCTTTGTTTCGGAAATACTTCTGATCCACCATAACCTAATACAGATCTAATCTCATTTAATTTATCTTGCATCAAACTTGCTGATACATAATCTTTTGTAAATAAAAATACGTGTGCACCACCTGACTTTGATCTACAAACTATCAGTGGTAAGTTAAATTGTTTTATCTTGTTAATTAATTTCTTGTGATCAAAACCTGCGTAAGAATCTATATCGATACAACCCCATTTACATTTGTTGTCATCGTTAATTGGTATGACACCTAAACTATCTTTACCATCTAAATGTTTTTGCCACAGATCATCTGTGACTGGTTCTCGTTTGACAAACGATTTACCTTTAATCTTGTTACCGTCACCATTTGATTCACCAACTAAAGTGACACCATGCGCACGGTCTAATCCTTCAAATATATTTTTAAATCTTTCTATCATACAAAATAAAAGTGGGCGTCTCCACTCTCGCTTAGACGCCCACTACCTAGGATTCTAGTAATTAGAAGAAGTTTTTGTATTTTCTTCGCTACCGTGTTTAGCTTGGATCTCACCCTTACCTACAGATTCAGCAAATGCTTTAGCCATGTCATACTCAGATTTTTCTGTGACAGGACCAACCTTTGTTACATCCCAACCAAACCATGTTCCTTTGTCATTAGACATCTGAACAGTAGATAGATTATAAATGTGGCTGTAAGTAGGCGGAGTAAACAAACCATTCTTACCTTGCATTTTAATACCCATCATCATTGAGTTCCACTTTCTACTCACTTTTAATTGAGTAGACTTCATAGATATCAATGCTGTCTGAGGATTATTACCTAATACAAGTACAAAGTGATTAGCAGTGTTATCAAGATAATTACCGTTTGGTAATCTATCTTTGTAGTCTTTACCTCTAGTGGTTTGACTAACAATATCACTATCTGCTTCATGAATTGCTACAGGTGCACCTGTGCTGGTACCTCTGTCTGCCCATTCAATGTACTGTCTTTTGTAATGACATGGTACAACTTCAATTGAATCGTACAATGCATTTGTAACAGTGTTTATTATTTTGCCAGGTTCTGCGCCCTCGACATATTTACCATCACGCTTGTTAACTTCTGGTGATAGTTGGCCCAAAATTTTTAAGAAAGGCAACGCAAGATCTTCTTGCGATATATTTTGAGCGCCTTGTGCTGCATCAGCTTCAAATAAATTTGTAGCTAGTGCTCCTTCTTTTTTTGTTGTTACTTGGTTCATGTTACTTGTTCCTTTTTATTGTTGTCTTATTCTCTGAGAATATCCCAAAGATTTCCGTTGGCATTTCTTTACCTGCCTCAATACGCTCACGGACGAGCGCTTTCAGAGTCATGGGTTCTACCTTCATCTTTTGTGTTGGTTGGAACCCTTGACCCTTCGCAAGTTCAGCATAAGTTGCTGCCTTGTTGTCCTCGTTACGACCGAATGATACTGAGATCTCGTTCTTAATTATATCACCCAGTCCATTGTTACGAAGCCAGTTAAACGCCGCCTCTTTATTTGCTTCAGTAATTGTAGCACGATACGACGTTGAAACTTTTAGATGTGATCCATCTTGCAGTTTAAGTTCTGCAAGTCCCATCTCACTCATCATAGTGGGTATTACCTCACCTGATATACGTTGATATTCTTTTTTTAAATCTTTTAGATTGTCCTCACTCTTTTCTATTCTTGAGAGCAATCCCTCTAGTCTTTGTACTTGATCTGCAAGAGACTGAATGTGTTCAGTCTTTGTCATTGCATCTTGTTGATCTGCTTCAAAATTAATTGCCATCTATTTCTCCTTTCTCGTATAAATTAATAGCAATAGGATAATACTTTCTTTCTTGTTTATCCCATTTTAACACATTGTATTTACCATGTGTTATGTCAGATACAATAGAACATGCAACACCTATGATTGCAGGATCACCTGTTAGTAATAAATAATCTCTAACTTTATAATCTTTAAGTCCTTGTCTTAACTTATAAATAAGTGGACCAGGAGAAAAAATCATTTGTGAAAACTCTGGTAGTAAAAATTTAAATTGTCCGTATTGAGACGCACCCATAATATTTATTTTAGGATTGCCTGCTTGTGTTCCAGGAATTTCCTGTATCACATATACAGTAGACGTATAATTATTTTTTATACTTTCGTATTTATTACTTTCTGACATTGACAAATCATATAACATCCTTTATATTTATGTCAATAGAAAGAAGAAAATAAAATGAATTATAAATTTAAAACCAAGCCATATGCACATCAATTAACTGCATTGGAAAAATCTTGGAACAAAGAAAACTTTGCGTACTTTATGGAAATGGGTACGGGTAAAACAAAAGTATTGATTGATAATCTTGCTATGTTGTATGACAAAGGCAAGATAGACGGTGCTTTAATTATTGCACCAAAAGGTGTTGTTAAAACTTGGTACGAACAAGAATTACCTACGCACTTACCTAATCATATAGAAAATGTAACTGTGTTATGGCAATCTAATATTACAAAAGCACAACAAGAAAAATTAGAAACATTGTTTGAAATAGAAACTGCGTTTCATGTTTTAATTATGAATGTTGAAGCTTTATCTACAGATAAAGGTGTAAAGTTTGCAACTAAGTTTTTAAACTCACACAAAGTTATGATGGCAATTGACGAGTCTACTACTATTAAGACACCTACAGCACAAAGAACTAAAAACATTATAAGACTAGGTGACCTTGCTAAATATAAAAGAATAATGACAGGTTCTCCTATAACAAAAAATCCTTTGGATCTATACACTCAATGTTATTTTTTAGATCCTTATTTATTAGATCATGCATCGTATTATTCTTTTAGAAATAGATATGCTATTATGAAAACAATGCACGTAAGAGGTAGATCAATACAAGTGGTGCACAAATTTCAAAACTTATCAGAGTTATCTGACAAAGTAAAAGATTTTTCTTATAGAGTATTGAAAGAAGATTGTTTAGATTTGCCACCAAAAAATTTTATTAAACGTCATATACAGTTAACACCTGCACAAAAGAAAGTGTATGAACAAATGAAGAAAGCAGCTATGGCTGTATTAAATGGTAAAGTATCTACAACTATGACTGTATTAACACAGCTAATGCGTTTACATCAAATTACTTGTGGTCATTTTACTGCTGATGATGGTTCAGAACAACAAGTTGAAAGTAATAGAATGCCAGAGCTGATGTCCATACTTGAAGACATGGATGGTAAAGCTATTATATGGGCTAACTATCAGAAAGATATAAAAGGAATTATAGAAGAGATAACTAAAAAATATGGTCCGGGATCCGTGGTTGATTATTATGGATTAACTGCACAAGAAGATAGACAAGATAATATTCGTAAGTTTCAAAATAATCCTGAGTGTAGATTCTTAGTTGGTACACCACAAACAGGTGGATATGGTATTACACTTACACAGGCTAACACCGTAATTTATTATTCTAATGGTTACGACCTAGAAAAGAGACTGCAATCAGAAGACAGAGCACACAGAATAGGACAAAAGAAGACAGTAACCTATATCGATCTGATTTGCGAGGACACCGTCGATGAGAAGATTGTGAAGGCTTTAAGAGATAAAATAAATATTGCATCTGAAGTCATGGGTGAAGAATTGAAAGACTGGATCTAAACTAGATCTTTTGCTTTTCCAATCACAGGTTTGTATTTAGTTTTTCCCTCTGATTTGTATGCGTGCAAGAATTGTTTTCTTGGTTGGTCAGATGTATAGCTGCAATGTATCCATCCACTGTTTGGCTCACCAGGAGTGTAGAACTCCAATATTAATTGATCGTAGTCTAGGTTTTGATTAATCCAATCTGCTAATTCTGCATTGTCTGTACCCATACATTCGAAGTCTGCGGCCTCGGCTTTGGCATGTTGGCTGTTGATTGAGCTACCTATTTTTAGACACAGCTGCTCGCTACGGAATCCGCTAGTTACTTTTACTCTGCCGAAGTGGTCCCGAACAGGTTGTAAAATATTTTCACAAAGTGCTTTTAGTTTTTCTATTTGACCTGAGTTTGGATTGTTATTTATATCCAACCTGATCGCAGTGTCAGATTTAATTAATTCTTGAAGGGTAAAGTTACGACTTAGATTCATTGTATCATGTTCATGATCAAGGCAAGTATTATAGCTCCGCCTCCACCCATGATCATTCTCTCCATCCTTGTTACACGTTCTTTGATTTCTTTTATTTGTTCAAAGGTCTGCTTTTGCATTATTCTGCAAAGCTTTTCGTGATCTTCAATTTTTTGTAATGCCGATTTTTTTGCCATTATGTTCTACTCGCTATTACTTGTTCTTCTGGTGATAATAACGCAGTCTCTGTCTGTGTCAAGTTAGTATTTGGATTCACCACCTGCGCTGTAGCTTTATTATTTACAACAGGTTGTGGCATCTGTGGTAAAGGAGGTGCACTACCTATTGTAAACTCTCTAATTAAATCAAGTGGAAAATCATTATCTAAGTATAATTTATTTAGTTCTCTAAGTATGCTGTTAATAGCTCCAAATGTGGTTGTGTTCATAGGATTTGCATATCCATTTGCTCGTGCGTTTCTAATGTACTCATCAATTAATCCTTCAGGTATATCAAAAGGTGAAAATCTATTTGCACGAATCGCATTAAAATCTTTACCTTTACCACGTCTATCAAATATAGTTCCTATTTGTTGATCAGTGTATCCCAAAGTTTTCATGGCTTCGATATCTTGTTTCATATCTTTTTGTGCTTCAAACCAAGATGCATTTCCTTTAACTAACTCTTTTAGTATATCTTGTGCATCTACATTACCTCTTGGTCTTGGTAAAAATTTTCTACTATCTCTTAATGCTCCGTTGTAATCAGATATCTTGTAACCAAGAGATTCTTCAAAATCCATTTTCTGATTTCTAAATCCAAAGAAACCACCAAGTTCACCTGTTAGAGTTAGATCTCTTCCTGTTTCAGGGTCCTCTCCATAGATACCTGCTTTTATAGTTCTTGATATTTGTGGTAATGACAATGGTGCAAGAGCTTCAACTAAATGCTTTATACCTTTTGCGTATTTATCTCCTTCAAAGTCTCTCGGGTTCCACACCTCTGAACCTGTATCTGTTTTACCACCTCTTGAATATAAATCGTTTAATGCCTGAACCCAGATAGATTCACTGATGAATGGATCAAGAAGTCTACCTAATGCTCTTGTCGTGCCTTGCACCATTCCTTGTATTAAAGGTTGTTCTTTACCAGCCTCTACGTTTGCTATGACAGATTGAATAGGATTTACAACTGTATCATAAGCAAAACCGTGACTAAAATCTGTATAATATAAATTACCTTCTTTATCTTTATTAGGTAGAATTGTAGATTCTCTAGACCACTCAGGTAAAAATCTTCTCATAGCTGCTAACTCATCTCTTGTAATACCATACATACCTCTAAATGCCTCAACGACTGTTGGTGGTATAATAGCTAAAGTTGTTCCTAAACCTATTAATCTTCTTGCACCAATACTACGTAGTGCAGGATCTGCTAATTCTTTTAATCCTTGTTCTGTAATATTAAATGTTGTTCTAACAATTTCAGCAGGAAACGATACAAAGTTACCAAGAGGTGATCTACGTAAACCTTTGATAAAATCTGATACATAGGCATAGTTTGGCACTGTGTTTCTAACAATACTTGCAGCTTGTTTTGCTAATTCTATGTCAGGTCTTGTTCCTTTATAAGCATTTTTTAAATTATCAAACTCTGCAAGATAATTATATATTTTGTAAAAGTCATCCTCTGCAACATATAAATCTTGTGCTCCTCTAAACACTTTATTCATTCTCTTACCTAGTTTACCAAAAGCTCTTTCGACAAAGTCCCCACCTTTTGCGATATCTTTTAATAATCCTTGTACATCTTGAAATGTAGAACTTGAGTTAACCACACCTTCATCTAATAAAAATCTATAGAATGCCTGGTCTTCTGGTAAGTTTCTATAAGCTATTTGTGGCTGTATTGTATTAAACGATTGTTTAAAACTTCTTAAAATAAATCTAGGGTCTTTAAATAAATTACCTGTGCCTGCACTAAATGCAACAGCACTTGTAAAGTTACGCATGTGTGTAAATGGACTTAATACTGTTTTAGCAACCTGTGCTCCTGCTTTTGGCACTGCTATTAGATATCTATACAAACTAGATTTCATAAAACTATCTAAAGGCATTTCTTCTGCAAATTTTATAGCTTGTTCAAACTCTGATGATGTAAATTTACCATTCATAGGATTAGTATATATCTCTTCACCAAGAGGTGATTTTATCTGCATACCGTTTTTTGACATGGTGTATCCAGGTCTATTAGGTAGATTTAATTGTGCTTGTGTAGGGTTATCAAAAACAATCTTACCACTTTGCACTATTGTATTATAAAACTTATCTCTGGCCGTAATCGATGCCATGGACTGCATATTATTTATAATTGTTCTTCTTGCATCTTTTATCTCACCAAATAATTCTCTAAATGCTTTTAGATCTTTTTGACCTGTAATTAAATCTTGTGGATCAAATTTATTTGTAGAAATCATTTTTGAAATATTTATTTCTTGCACTACACCATCGTACAAAGCACTCTTGCTTTCAAATTTAAATACTGGTGACTTTGTTACTGGGTCCATTTTTACATTTTCAAGAACTCTATCTACATCTAGTAATGCCTCTTTTTCTCCATAATTTTTAACTTTATTGTTTTTTGCATAATTCATAAACACCTGTGCAACGGCTTGTCTTTTTTCATCTGCAGGTATGTAGTTTGTTGTTTTAAATACTTTATTGTTTTGAAATATCTTGTAATCGTTTGATAAGGTTGAATTTAATCTTTGACTAAAAAAATTTAATAATTCTTCTTTGTTTGTTGTAGTTAGATTACCACCTTGTAACAAGTCTGTCTGTAATCTGTTAAAAGCTTTTTTAGAATTGGTAACTGCAGCTATTAACTCATCTTGTTTTGCTGCAGGTATTTTAATATTAGTTAGTGACTTTTTAAAATCTGCTAATCTTTTTTTATCAAAGTTTCTAAAAACAACTTCATTATTTACAATGGTGTCTTTACCTGTTCTAATTAAACCATCCATACCCTCTAATATAGCATCTGTATTTTTTACTCTTTCAGCTGCTGTAAATGATTTATCAAATATAGTTTTAAAAGAATCATCTATGTCTCTTACTAAATCTTTTGCAACAATAGCTGCTGCACCTTCTTGTCCTTCAACTCTCATTTGTGCTTCAAATAATTCTTGTGATTTTTTACTTCTAGGTCTAAACGTAGATGCAAATTTATCTAGTATTCTTTCAAATTTAGAATTACTATATGCAAGTTCTTTACCTTTTTTACCAAGAAATTTTGCACCTTGTCCGATACCATAAACAAAAGGTGTTAGTAAAATACCTTCTGCAAAAAACTTTGCTCTGTTTTCTAATCTTCTAACAGCATCATCTTCTGTATCTTTTGTAGCATCTCTATCTAAACCTGTTCCTATACCTGGAGCTATATCACCAAAAGTTCCGATGTCTTCTATATCATAAACCAAAGCTGCTCCACCAGCACCACCTACACTTGTTGCAGCGTATTTAGAATATCTTGCTGCTCTGTTTAATTCGTTTGCTTTCTGTGCACCTTTTAATAAATTTTTACCTTGTTTACCGGTTGCTGAAACTCTTTTACCTTTTTGTATACCATTAATTACCTTTACCGATATGTTACCAGCTATCTTTGCAGCTCTTGCTGCAGGGACACCAACTTGTACTAATGCTTCTGTTATTCTACCTGCTGCTGTATCTCTTGCTTTATCTTCTAAACCATTAATAACATCTCCTACAACACTCTCGTCAATAAATTTTTCTAATCTTGCGACAGCACTGTCATCATAAGTAACACCCTCACCTTGCGTAGCATCATATATTTCTGCAGCTACTGAAACTAAACCTAAAGGTATTTTAATTAAACCAGAACCTATTCCTGATGCAACGGATACAGCTAAATTAGTTTCTGTTTCTGGCTCTTGGATTGCGAATCTATCGTACTTTTGTACCATAGTTTATCCTACGTATTAATTTCTACTGCAACAAATCCTTGTGGCACGCCCTCACCGCCTGGTGCACTTGAATCTCTCGTAAAATATTTACCTGAAATTGCATCATGATAAGTGAAACCCTCTTTGTAAGTTTTTCTACCAGGATTCCAGTAAGGATCTTCAACATCAAACGAAAGATCATCATTTTTCTTTTGTATGCTATCAAAATCATATTCAAAAGTTGCCATTCTTTTAGCAACCAAAGTATTTACTCTCATGTTTTGAGCTATTGTTTGTGTGTTTGCATCAATTGCTTTTTTACGTTCCTCACCTGGCATAAATTGTACACCATATACTTTTTTCTGCGCTAACATATTTAAGGCCTTATTGTATTCACCAAAGAATTCACTTTCTGGATTGTCAGCTAAAACTTGTGCTTCTTTTTGTATTTGAATTCTACTATCTTCATCCAAATTTTTTAATAACTGCAGTTGCTTGTCTCTTTCAAACTCTCGCTCTTCTTTTGCTTCTGCAAACTTAGCTTGTTGGAAAGTTTCAAATGGTTCTTTTGCAGCTGCAGCAGCTGTAGAAAATATATTTCCTGTAGGTGCTTGACTTGCAAGATTTAAACCAAACTGTGTTATGAATCCTGGTATTGTCCCAAGACCAAGACCTGTTGGTTTTTTATCAACAGCTGGTGCTGATGGTGTCATTGGTCTTTGAATAAAAAATCTAGCATCGGCTCCACCGCCTTGTTGATATCCAGGTCTATCAAGTCCTGATGTAATACCAGTTCCTGATGAACCACCCATTCTAAACATTGGTCTTTTTAATGTTCTACTTCTCATTATCTAGATCCTAAATATAGGCCCCCTAGTGTTGTTGCGATACCTAGAGCAGATTGTAGTGGTGTAGGTTGTGGTATGAACTCCTGCCTTGTTCCACCTGGATAACCACCCATTAAACCTGTTACTTGTGAAGCATATCTATCTAATTGTTGTTGAGGCATAAACGCTGCTTGTTGTCTTGCCTGTCTATCTGCATCAAGTTGTGCTTGGCTTAATGATCTGTCGATTGCGCCCAATGCTCCAAGTTGTCCGACATCTGCTCTTTGTAATCCAGGAACTAATGATGCTAGTCCTGTTTGAAATTGTGCTTGTCCTAATTGTTGTCCTGCTAATCCTGCTTGTGCTTGTCCTAAACCAAATCTATTTGCAATATCTTGTTGTCTAGCTCCTTGTGCTTGTTGAAAACCTTGTTGCAAGAGATTTGCTTGTAATAAAGCTCTTTCTCTTGCAGCCCCTGTGCCAAACTCTGCGAGTTGCACTCCCGCTCGACCACTGCCGAGCGCACCCAAAGCGGCTTGTTGATCTCGTATACTTTGCTCTCTCATAGCTGTATTACGATCAAATTCTGCTAATGATGCATCAATCACTTGTGATTGATATGGTGACATAAACTGAGATACGTCTTGTTGAAAAGCTTGTGCTCCTAATGGAACACCACCTAACGTTGTTCCTGCTTGTCCTAATATTCCTCCAGCAGTTCCTGCTTGTGTTTGTGCTGCTTGTACGAATGGTTGAAATGATCCAATGCCAGCTTGTGCTGTTGTTCTAGCATCTTTTTCTAATTGACTTAAACCTGCAACTTCTGGTGCAAGTCCTGCTAAACTCTGTTGTCTAATATCAAATTGTTGTGCTGCTTGTTGTCTTTTTGCAAAGTCTGCTGCTGATTCACCTGCTAATTGTGATATACCACCTGTTCCTGGTGCAACAACAGGTACTTGTGCTTGGGCCGTGATCTGTGTTGCAAGGTCCGTGCCTAATTTATCTACGAATGGTGCGGGTAATGTTCTAGTCTCTTGTATAGCCATTATACTACATCCTCTAATCTTTTTGCTGTTTGAAACATGTTACGTGCGCCTTCTAAGCCTTGCGATTCTTCGGATACTTCACCTCCGGCTTCGAGGTTTTTCATCATGTTATACATGACTTCTGCGCCTTTGTCCACATCTCCGTCACCTGCGTTTCTTACAGCATCAGCTGTGAATACGAATTCATTTTTAGATAGTCTAGCTGGCACGTCGTCAGCCTTTTCCATTCTACCTATTGGCACAAAGCCACCTTCAGCTCTTAAATCCATTTCTTGTCCACCCATATCTAATAGTGGCATAGTTCTTTTAGCTACTGGCTCATCTTTCATAGATCCACCTTCAGCTTTGAAAGCACCAAATAATACACCATAAGGATCTGTATATGCTTTTGGATCTATTTGACCACCAACTGATCCTGTAAATCCTGATGGTTGTTGTTGATCATCTTGATCTCCAAATATAAAAGGTGCTCCTATTAATCCTGCTGCTGCAGCTAGTTTTTTATTTTTCATTATAAACGGTATTAAGGTTTCTTTACCAAAAGGTGTAAAAGCAAGTGCAGCCCCTAATCCTAATTTACCAACAGGACTCTTAACTATTTTCTTAACAGCTCTTGTTGCTTTCTTAACTAATTTACCTAAGAAATAATTTTGTCTACCTGCAGCATCCATGATGCCTCCACCTATCATACCGCCGTCTGCTGCCATTATATCTCTAATGTCACCAAGTTGTTCGTCGTAATTTTGATCTTCTATAACATCTTCTTGATAAGGTGTCATAGGTATTCCAGGCACTTCTAATAAACCTCTGTCTGGAACTAAACTCATGTCATCATCAATAACAACATTAATAGGTTTTCTTTTTGAAATAATTATATCATCTACGGTTGGTCTAAGACCACTACCTCTTCCCGAGTCTACAAAAACAGGCGGGTCATCATCTTTTCTCATATTTTTAAAAAAATCTACTAATGTTGGAGAATCTTTAAATGTTTGTAAAGTTTCTGGCGCTTGTTGAGTAAAAAATCTAGAGGCTATACCTAAACCAGGATTTACTAATCCTAACAGAAAAGATAATGGGTTAAATTTAGAAGCTAAACTTCTTATACCTTGAAACCTTTTAGGACGTTGAAAAACATTTGATCTTTCTAAAGCTCTTTGTCTACCAAGAGTGTCTCCTACATTAACTTTTTCACCACCTATCATTTCAAAAGCTGGTCTAGGATCTGATTGTGGACGATCTATTCTACCTGTAGTTCCTCCAGGTCCTGCACCTCTTTGGGTTATACCTCTTTCTCTATTAGAACTACCGCCAGGTCTTTCAACGGAACCTTCTTTTGCTCGTCCGCCGAAGCCTCCGATTCTATATAGTTGTCTTGCTTGTTGTGATCTTGTTATGGCCATTGTACTATTCTATTTTGTTTTACTAAATAAATCAAGACTTGGCATGACAACATTTACGTCTTGAGCCATGTCTTTTTCCTTATAACCTTTAGCTTCCCAGTCTTTTCTCTCCTTAAAAAGCTCTCCAGTTTCCTTGTGTCTATATGTTGTTTCTACTTTTGCTGGTTTTATTACTTGCATTATGATACTACCTCTCTTGGCTGTATTTCTAATATAGAGGCTATGACGTGCAGCTCATTCGCGTCAGCAGCTTGTACTTTTAATATCTCACTTTCCTCCAT
>JAAOEI010000826.1_pt1 | contig 11691 bp, 11 predicted proteins | sample 7059261 | NCBI WGS metagenome assembly JAAOEI01 (sample SAMN14008812, study PRJNA610033) | viral metagenome | isolation source: viral particles filtered from seawater | place: China: Hangzhou Bay, Yangshan Deep Water Harbour | collected 2017-10-31
GCCTGACTGTGCCTTATTTCATTACCGATAAGTCTCCTGATTGCCCGGCTTGGGCGACGGTGAAGGCAGACGGGGAAGTGATGGCCTGCCATGCCACGAAGGATGATGCCGTGGCGCAGATGGTCGCGTTATCGATGGATGAGGGCATGGAGCCGGGTGGCGAACTTCGCATAACCGGCGAGATCCCCGGATACGTCAAGGATGCCGCATCAAAGGGCTTGGAGTACTTCGCCGATGGCATGGCAGGCGATGGCGTGACCGATGGAACAGTGCGAGAGGCTCGCCTCATGGCTTCAGGCTCAATCACCGATGACAAGGTGATTCGCGCGAATGCCTGGGCTGCCCGGCACGCGGTGGATCTCGAAGCAGCACAGAACAACGATTCGGATGATGATGCCTTCCCCGGTCCCGGCGCGGTGGCGCATTACCTGTGGGGTATCAATCCGCTGAACCCTGATCCGGCGCGCGCTTGGTTCGCTCGGCAGGCTGCCATCATTCAGGACGGCAGGAAGATGACTCGCATTGCAGGCGGCGAGCCGGTCATTATCTGCGACATTGATGGGACACTCCTTAACGGATCGCGCCCTATCGCTGCGACGGTGCAATTCGTGCAGGAGTCGGAGGAAGATCTCTACATCATCACGGGCCGGAACGAATCAGAGCGCGCAGCGACGGAGCAGGCGCTAGCGGCTGCCGGTGTCGAGTATGAAGATCTTCTGATGAATCCCGGTTCCACTGCCGACACGCTCAATTTCAAGCGCGCAATGGCCCAGAGACTGCTTGAGGAGTACGACGTAGTGCTCGCAATAGACAATAATCCTTCAATGCGGCGAATGTACCGCGCGCTAGGCATTAAGGCTGTCACGGTGTCTGACTTGCCACCGGCTACTAGGAAGGCGAAAACGATAGTGGAGACTCGCGCACATTACGTGCAGGACATGGAGATTCGAGCGGTAGGCGAGAAGATGACCTTCCGGGGCTACGCCGCTGTCTTCAATAGCGACTCTGAGCCGCTCCCGTTCATCGAGCAGATCAAGCCTGGCGCATTCTCTAGGACGCTCAAGAGCCGGAACAATATTCGGATGTACGTCAATCACAATGATTCGGCGCTGCTCGCTTCGACGCGCTCGGGGACGCTTCGACTTCAGGAAGACGCGAAGGGATTGCTAGCGGAGGCCGATCTCCCGATGACGACTGACGGAAGAAACATGAGCATTCTCCTAGAGCAGCGAATCGTTGATTCAATGTCATTCGGCTTCAGCGTTCCTCGCGGTGGCGATACGTGGTCGCCTGACGGGATGCGACGCACGCTCACCGAGGTTCGGCTGCATGAAGTCTCGGTAGTGACCGGACAGCCTGCTTACGCTGCGACATCTGCGACGGTCAGAAAGCTCGCTGCGCGTACCGCGGTAGATGAGCAGGTGCTAGCGGATGCGCTGACCCAATTGGAGAGCGGCGCTGAACTGGACTCTGCTCAGGCTGATCTCATTCGCGGGATCGTTGATCAGTTGGCACCGAAGGAGTCTGAGCCAGATAACTCCCTTATCGTTGCGAAGCAGTTGCTTGCATTGATGGAGATGCAAGCCTGATGTAGCATCATCGTCATAACTACGTTGACGGTGCCGTCAACGATGGATGCGGAGCCGCGTCCGGTCTAAATACCTGCGGCCAGCATCTATCGAAAGGCATCACGCAATGGACGTTCTGAAAGCACAGTACGAAGCACGCGCGAAGGATCTTGAGGTTGCGAAGGCAATCGTCGATACTTGCGCCACCGAAGACCGGGCGATGACGGTTGATGAGCGGCTCTCTTTTGATCGCGCCAATGAGGAGTTCTCGCGGCGCACGAAGATGATCGACGAGATCAAGGCGATGTCGGCGCATGAGGCTGAGGTTCGCTCGGCTCAGGCCGGTCATGAGGATGAGATTCGCCCGGTCAACGCTCCTGAGGCTCGGTCGCTCAACGATGTTGAGACGATCCGTAGCCTCGCGCGGGGCGAGATCCGTTCGGCAGAGTTCGCACCTGAGCGCCGCGATGTCACCAAGGGCAGCACGGGCGCACCTGTCCCGACTTCGTTTTATGACCAGGTGATCATGCTCGCGCGTGCGGTTGGCCCGATGCTGTCCGTCGGCACGACTCTGAACACTGCTAGCGGCGAGAATCTCCAGATCCCTCGGCTCTCCACCTACTCGACTGGCACGGTCAATTCCGAGGCTGCCACGCTCGGAGAGTCTGATCCGGCATTCTCTGCATTCATCACTCTCGGCGCGTTCAAGTACGGGTTCCTCACTCAGGTCTCTCATGAGCTTCTTGAGGATTCGGGCGTGAATGTGCTTGATCTGCTCGCGATGAACTGCGGCAACGCTCTCGGCTTCGCAGTGAACACGGCACTCACCACCGGCACGGATACCACGGAGCCGAATGGCATCGTGACTGCTGCTGGCTCGGGCATCACCGGCGGCACTGGGGTTTCCGGTGCGTTCACGTATGCGAATCTCGTGAGCCTCTACTACTCGCTCGATCCTGCTGCCCGGGCGCTGCCCGGTACCGGGTTCATGGCGAAGGGCTCCAGCATCGCCGCGATGCGTACCCTTCAGGACGGGAACGGCGGGTTCGTCTTCCAGCCGTCGATGTCGGAGAGCACTCCTGACCGAGTGCTCGGTGTTCCGCTCATCGAGAATCCCGCGATGGCGGCAGCGGCAACGTCGGCGAAGTCCGTCATTGCCGGTCACTTCCCTTCGTACTACGTGAGGACGGTTGGCGGCATCCGGCTTGATCGTTCGGATGACTTCGCGTTCTCGTCTGATCTCGTCACCTTCCGCTGCACCTTCCGGGTGGACGGCGACCTGCCGCAGACTTCTCACGTGAAGTACTTCATCGGGGCCGCTTCCTAGCGATACCCTCTCTGCCCCTAGTCGGGGCTCCGTATTTATCGCAGGGTACGGAGCCCCGACTAGGTCAACCTGCGAAAGGATCCTGCGATGTCCAACAAGCGCAAGCCAAGCAAGCCAGTACGAACGAAGAAGACTGAAGCCAGGGCGATCCTCTGGAATTCCAATAGCCCGTGGGCGCGCACCGGGTACGGGTCGCAGACAGCGCAGGCGATCACGAGACTGAAGGCGGCAGGTCATCAGGTAGCCGTCTCATCGAATTACGGACTAGAGGGAACGACTCTCGACTGGCACGGAATCCGTCAGTATCCGCGCGGGTTCGATATGCACTCGAATGACGTAGTGCCGGCGAACTTCCACGCATGGCGGCATGAGCATCCAGGCTTGGACCCGCTGCTGATGACACTTTATGACGTCTACATCTATAAGGGGGCCCAGTGGGATGACGTGGACCAGATCGCGTCATGGGTTCCTATTGATCACACTCCCGTGCCGCCGGACGTAGCGGCTTGGTGCAGCCGTCCGAACGTCACGCCTATTGCGATGTCGCGTTTCGGGGAGGCGATGCTGAATAACGCTGGCATTGAGTGTCTCTACGTTCCGCACGCGATCGAGGATGTCTTCGCGCCGACTGAATCCATCAGCGCTAACGGCAAGCAACTCACCGGACGCGGGTTCATGGGGATCGCTGAGGATCGCTTCGTTTTCGGCATGGTCAGTGCGAATAAGGGCGCGTTCCCTCCGAGGAAGGCTTTCCCTGAAGCATTCCTAGCGTTCTCGATGTTCGCGAAGCATCACCGGGATGCAGTCCTCTACATTCACACGGAGGATCGCGGAGGGATGGGAGGCATCAATCTGCGCGAGCTCGCTGCCGCGTGCGCGATCCCTGATGATCAGATCGTCTTCGTTGATCAGTACGTGTACCGCTCCGGCATCGGCAACGATCTGCTAGCGGCCATATATACCGCTATGGATACGCTGCTGATCCCGTCAATGGGCGAGGGCTTCGGAGTCCCTCAGATTGAGGCGCAGGCCTGCGGGACTCCCGTGATCTGCACCAACACGAGCGCGTCGCCGGAATTGCTCGGCGATGGCTGGCTAGTGGAGGGGCAGCCATTCTGGGACTCTCCTCAGCGCGCGTGGATGATCTCGCCTGGCGTGCCGTCGATCATTGAGGCGATGGAGGCTGCCTATGCCCGCGGTCGCAAGAGGTCGCAGATAGCGCAGGACTTCGCTTCTCAATACGGGGCGGATTTCGTTTTCGCGAACTATTGGCTTCCGGCGATGGAGGCGCTTCGGTGATCCCTTGCATGATCGTTCCGATCCTGAAGGGACCGGACATCCTTTATCGGATGCTGGAGACAATCGACTATCCGGTACGCAAACTGATCATCATTGACAATGGGGACGCGCTCAGGCATTCGGGCGGGTGGCCGATAGAGCACGTTCAGTCGACGAAGGTCATCAAGATGCCGGCGAATCTAGGCGTGGCCGGGTCATGGAATCTCGGCATCAAGGCTGACCCATTCGCTCCATGGTGGCTCATTGCGAACTTCGATATCGAGTGGCCATCAGGCTCCCTCAAGGCCTTCTCAGAGCAGGCTACGGAAGGAGTCGTGCTGGCTCAGTCTCCGCAGCCGTGGAGCGCATTCGCGCTGTCAGAGGATGCCGTCAAGCGCGTAGGTCTGTTTGATGAGGGCTTTCATCCTGCCTACTTCGAGGACAATGATTACGAGATGCGATGCCAGCTCGAAGGAGTGAAGATCACGCGCTCAGGAATTCCGATCATCCATCACAATTCCTCCACGCTTCAATTCTTCGGCGAGCGCAATAACGCTACTTACGGCAATAACGCTGAGTATTGGCAGAGGAAGCGCGAGAAGCCGGATGAGGGCGGCTGGAGCCTGGACAGAAGGCGAGTGAATTCGTGGGATTGATGGCCGGGCAGTATACGGATTTCAAGCGCAGGCACGCAGGAGAGACGGTCTACGTTGTCGGCTCTGGCGCGACGCTCGACTACGTGCCGCGAGGATTCTTCGACGATAAGACTGTCGTGTGCATCAACCGGTCAGGTGAGGCGCTCGGGCTCAAGGAGTTCTACTCGGTAACCCACTACCACTTGGACGCTCATATCCTCGCGGATGCCCGGCCGGATCTCCCGGTTATCGTGCCTATGATCGAGCAGGGTATTGGGTATCCGGCGAAGACCCGCCCGACTCAGCCGAACGTCTATTTCGTTGAGACGAACCCTCAGATGTATAGCGCGTTTGATACTGCCGAGCACTGGCCTACGCATGACGATCACCTAGTATGCGGTCCCACCTCGCTTCATATGGGGATGCATTTCGCTGCCTATCTCGGGGCGAGGTTCATCATCCTTGCCGGCGCTGATTGCGGGATCTTGAATGACCGCGATGCGGTGGACGGCTACGCGCCTGGCGACCCGAAGCCATATCCGGTGTGGGAGCAGCAACTGCCGAAGGTGGCAAAGAAACTTCGCTCAATGGGAATCGGAGTGATGAGCCTGAATCCGTTCGTGAATCTCACGCTGGAGGGGCATTCCTTCAAGGCTCCCTCAGTCAGCATCAACTGCTAGAAATGATTGATACGATGGGCAAGTACCTGCGGGAACGGACGTAGCATGGCGCTCTATGCGAGCACAGCGCAGATCAAGGCGGCGCTGCGTATTACCGACTCAGTAGATGACTCGCTTATCAATATGGCCGGTTCTGCGGCATCTGATCTCATCGACGGCTACTGCGGTCGTACCTTCGGCACTAGTGGGACTGTCACGCGCGTCTTCTCCCCTGCCGATGAGTACGTCATGCAGATTGACGATCTCGCAGGAACTGCGGTAACCATCACTTCATCCACCGGGGCCGATGGAGTCTTCGACGTAACGTGGAAGGCGACGGACTATCAACTGGAGCCGCTGAATGGAGTAGCGAACGGCCAGGCCGTGCCGTACACGCGAATCCGCGCCATTCAGGACTATTTGTGGCCTGCCGCAGGTGGAGAGGCCACGGTCAGGGTCACGGGCGTATTTGGCTTCCCTGCCGTGCCTATCGTCGTCACTCAAGCGGCAGTGCTTCAGGGATCACGGATCTTCACAAGACTTCAGAGCCCACTCGGGGTCGCTGGCTTCAACGAGATGGGAGTAGTCAGGGTGACGCGCGCACTAGATCCTGACGTGGCTCAATTAGTCGAGCCGTACCGTCGAATGGCGGGCATCGCGTGACAGTCACCATCGGGACGCTCCGCAGCGGCATTGCGGCGAACCTCGCGACGATCACCGGGCTCAGGACTTCGGCGACAGTACCGGACGCCCCGACTCCTCCGCAGGCTGTCGTGATCCCTTCCATCATCCAATACGACAGGTCATTCCATCGGGGGCTGGATCAATACCAGTTCATCATCACTGTTCTTGTCGGGCGGGCATCCGATCGTAACGCTCAGTCAACGCTGGATGCGTACTGCAATCCGACAGGCGCGCTGTCCATCAAGACAGCCGTAGAGTCTGACAGGACCCTCGGCGGCATCGCCCAGAGCCTGCATGTCACCGAGATGACTTCGTACGCTTCGACGTCGATAGGCGATACGATCTACCTATCTGCGGACTTTTCAGTAACCGTCTACGCATAAGGGAGTAAGGAAAGATGGCTAAATTCGTTGCGATTGACTACAAGACGACGATCAACGGGACGGATTTCTCGTCTTCGATCGCTCAGGTGAACCTCGAACTTTCAAGCGATGAGGTCGAGACAACCGCGTTCGGTTCTACCTTCCGCACGCGAGTCGGCGGGCTGAAGACCGGCACGCTCCAGCTCGACTTTCATCAGGACTTCGGCGCTTCGTCGATCGACGCCACGCTGTTCCCGCTCCTCAACACGCTCGCCACGGTTGTCATGACTCCGACGAGCGGCACGGTGTCGGCGACGAACCCGAGCTATACGGCAGTGTGCCTAGTCAATTCGTATTCGCCGTTCGCGTCATCTGTCGGGGATCTGGCTACCCTCAGTGTTTCGTGGCCGACGTCCGGCACTGTCGTGCGCGCAACCGCTTAAGGAAGGCTTCCTGCGATGATTAACAGAATCCCGCTGCTAGTGACGTATGCCGATGGCCGAACCGATCAGGCGGTATGCACCGGGTCGGACACGATCACGTTCGAGCGTGCCTACGATCTGCCTTACAGCAAGGCCGGCGAACGGCTGGAATATATTTGGTTCCTGGCTTGGGCGTGCCTGAATCGGACTAAGCGCGTGAGCGTGCCGTTCGAGGAGTGGATGGGCACGGTCGAATTGGTGGCGGATGATGAGGCAGGTACGACGGAGATCCTCCCTTTGGAGAGTCCAGTACTCACTTCATCGTCTGCCACCTTGCCTATGAGTACGGACTCGCTCCCTCTGTAATTCTTGAGGAATCGGATCGAATGCAAATCACGATGCTTCGCTACCTGCGGTGGAGGCACACTCAGAACGCACCGAAGGGCAGATAGATCGTGGTGATGAATGCGAGGCTTGAGGGCGAGCAGCGTACGATCATGCTCCTTCAGCGCTTCGACCGGACTGCCTACGACGAGATTGCGAAGGGTTTCCGGAAGGCTGGCGAGAAGGTTCGCGATGAGGCTCGGCAGCAGACTCCTGCCGGGAATGCACTGAGCAATTGGGGCAAGTGGATCGCGGTGGATCGCGGCAGGGATCTCGGATTCACGGGGTCGCGCGTCCGCTCAAAGATCCGCGTGAGCCTGTCTCAGGATAGGCGCAAATGGGGCCAGAATCTGTACATGGTGAAGATCGTCACGATGGATTGGGGAGGCGCTGTCTACACGCTGTCCGGATCCAAGCAGAAGCGGTATAACCAAGAGCGCTCATATCGAGGCCGGACGTTCACGGACAATCTGAACAAGAAATACGCAGGCGACCCGTACCCTCGCGGGCTTCTGCGGGCAGTGATGAAGAAGGGCCCGGACGCTCGTAAGGATCTAGAACGGGTCATGGATCAGGCAACTGCGCTAGCCGAGCGCGTCATTAACAGAGGCGGGCGATAATGGCAGCGATCAGCGTTCAGATAACCGGCGAGTACAACAATCGCGATGTTCGCCGCGCGATCGCCGATCTGCAACTACTGGAGAAGCAGGGCGGGGCGACGTCGGCGGGCATGACTCGCATGGCTGGATTCGCTGCCGGCATGGGCGCTGCGGTCGGAACTGCGGCGATTCAGGCTGTCGAGGCTGGCGCTCGGATGGCGATCCAATTCGGCGTCGATGGAGTGAAGGCCTTCCTCGATGACGAGGCGGCTGCCGCGAAGCTAGCCAAGACTATGCAGAATCTCGGTCTTGAGCAGGCTACTAGCGCCGTCGAAGCCAACATAGACGCTTTGCAGCGTCAGACAGGAATAGTCGATGACATCCTGAGGCCGAGTTTTGACAGGCTCGTCAGGTCTGTTGGGAACGTGTCTGAGGCGAACAAATTGCTCGCTCTCAGTGCCGATATCGCAGCAGGGACTAATAGGTCGCTTGATTCTGTGGTGCAGGCGCTCGGGCGCGGTTTCGACGGTTCGACGGCAGGACTTGCGCGGCTCGGGGCTGGACTCGACAAGGCGACGTTGAAGACCGGCGACATGGATGTCATTACCCAGAAGCTTGCGGACACTTTCGGCGGGCAGGCTGCGGTAAAGGCAGCAACTTTTCAGGGGCAGATCGACCGCGTATCCGTGGCATTCGGAGAACTCCAGGAGTCCTTCGGGCAGGCCTTCATGGAAGGCGTCACTTCTGGATTCGCTGATGGAGTCGATGCCGGCGATGCGCTTGCGCAGACAATCAATGATCTTGAGCCGTCGATTCGGGATCTCGGCACGGCGCTCGGCAATCTCGCGGCGAACACTCCTCAGATCGTCGAGTTCGCTAAGGGCTTCTTGAACGATCTCGCGGTGATCCGTGATCAGGTGATGCTCCTCATTGCGTCGCTGAAGGCCGCGGGTCAGGCAATGTCGGGAGACTTCTCCGGCGCTGCTAAGACGATGGAAGCGGCTAATGCGGCGCTGAAAAACTCAATGGAAGCGCGCACCGAGGCGTATACGAAGGCTTTCGCCGCGGAGACGGGGCTGAAGACTGCTACCTCTGCGACGGTATCCGCTGCTCTCGCTGCTGGCACTGCTCAGGGTTCGCTCAAGTCTCAGATGTCGGGCACGGTCGGCGCGGCACTGACGCTCGGCAAGGCGATGGGTTCGACCGCTAAGGCGACGGATGACGGCACGGGAACGAGTCTCGGGGGCAGCGCTGCGAATGCTGCCGAGAAGATCGTGGTCCTCACGGATAAGCAGCAGGCGATGGCGCTGCGGATGGCAGACAGCCAGGCTGCGCTTAAGAGCACGGCTGCGGAACTTGAGTCGCTGACGAAGGCGTCGGAGGATTACGCGAATTCGATTGCCGGGGCGATCAAGGGGACGGTAGATCTTTCCACTGCATTCAGCGCGGCTCAGAAGGCGAGCCAGGACAACACGCTCGCGGCGGGCGAGTCTGTCGTTTCCGCTACGATCGCTAACTTCAAGGCGCAGATCACAGCGGCTCAGAACTTCGCTAATTCGCTCATCAACCTGTCGAAGGCGAATGGATCTCAGGCGCTCATAGATGAGATCCTGAAGGTTGCAGATGCTCAGGGGCCGGCCGCGGGCGAATACCTCGCGAACACGATTGCGGCGGAGGGCCTCGCTCCTGAACTCAGTGCTCAACTAGCGCAACTTGACGTATTCGCGGGCGACACGGGTAAGGCTGTCGCTGACAAGTTCTACCCTCAGGGCATCGCGACTGCCGACGCGATGCTGACCGGACTCAGTGCAGAAGTTCAGGCTCAGAAGAAACAGTTGGAGGTTCTCGGGCTGAATATCGGGCAGCCGATCGCGAACAAGATCGCGGACGAGATCGCTACGGCGATCCGGGAGGGTATCTCGGATGGCAGGAATGCTGCCGCGAGGGCTCGGGCTTCCGCTGCCGCTGCGACGTTCACTGCTGAGACTCGCGCCCCTTCGTTGGCTGTTCCAGCGCCGTCAGGGTCCGCTTTCCTCGGTGGTGGCATGGTGAATGTAAACGTGCCCCGGCGCGCGGCAGGCGGTCCGGTGACGGGCGGCAGGCCTTTCCTCGTCGGCGAGAAGGGCCCGGAACTATTCGTGCCAGGCTCGAACGGGAACATCATCCCGAATGGCGCGAGCGGCGGGAACACGTATCAGATCACGGTGCAGGCCGGGGTAGGAGATCCTCGCGCGATCGGGCAGCAAGTGGTCGAGTACATCAAGCGCTTTGAGCAGGCTTCCGGGCCGGTATTCGCGGCAGCATGACAATTAGAGCGCAGATCGCCTTCGATCTCTCCCTGACCGCCGGCGTTAACTTCTTCACTCTGGACGATGCCGATAAGGGAGTATTGGACAACACTCAATACGTTCTTGGCGGGGATGTTCTCACGGACGTTACTCAGTATGTTCGCGCAATCTCGGTGAAGCGTGGACGTTCCCGGATTCTTGAGAAGTTCACGGACGGTCGCGCGAACATTACCCTCGACAATCGGAGCCGCGTCTTCGATCCGACATTCGCGGCCGGGCCGTACTTCGGGCAGATAAAGCCTCGCAAGCAACTCGTGATCGACAATGACGGCGAGGAGATCTTTACCGGCTTCGTCGAGGATTGGAACTTCGCGTACCCTGCGGGCGGGTTCGATGCGGTGGCGGAGGTGTCGGCTTCCGATGGTTTCTCAATTCTCGCGCAGCAGGTTCTTTCCGCTGGAACGGCGACGGCTCAACTTTCCGGCGCGCGCGTATCAGCCGAGCTCGATGCGGTTGGCTGGTCGAGCGTGAAGCGTGATATCGGGGTCGGTCAGTCCACGCTGGATGCGGACGTGATACCTGCAGACACGAACGTCCTCCAGTATCTTCAGAAAGTTGAGACGTCGGAATTCGGGGCACTGTTCATTGACCGGGCTGGGGCTGTCGCGTTCCGGGATCGGGCTGAACTCCAAGCGTTCACTACTGGAGTCACGTTCTCGTCAGGCGGCATTCCGTATCGGGATATCTCGGTCGTGTGGGGCACTGAGGAGATGAAGAATTCCGTTGCGATCACGTATACGTCCGGCGGTTCGGTGGCCGGCACTGCGATCGCTGAGGACACTGCTGCTCAAGCCGATTACGGGGTCATGGATGCGTCTTACTCGACGATCCTGAGCAGTCCGGTTGAGGCTTCGGCGCTCGCATCCTGGCTTGTCGGGCTGTACTCGCAGCCGCAGTACCGTATCGACTCGCTGACGGTGAGGCTTGAGGCGATCACGGGCGCGCAGAAGTCCAGTGTCTTGGATCTCGAATTGGGCGATGTCGTGAGGGTGGAGTTCACGCCTTCCGGTATTGGCGATGTCGTTTCGCAGATCGTGAGCATTGATGAGATCGGCCACGAGATCACTGCCGACAGCCATGACGTCACGTTCACGATGTCGCAGGCGCTTGCCTCATTCATCCTTGATGATTCGATATTCGGTGTCTTGGATGATGACATACTTGGGTTCTAGGAAGGAGTTCTAAATGGTCGCTTTCACTGCCGGATCAGTCCTGACCGCTGCGAATCTGAACAGCGCGTTCAATGCGCTGACCATTCGCACGGTCACCGGTACGTCCGACACTCTCGTCTTGGCTGATAATGGGGGGGCGGTTACCTACTCGAATGCTTCGCCGGTCGCGGTGACGGTGCCGCTTTTTTCCTCGATCGCTTATGCGACGGGGACGAAGATCGTTCTCGTGAATCTCGGTGCCGGGACGGTGACG
>JAAOEI010000827.1_pt1 | contig 11687 bp, 14 predicted proteins | sample 7059261 | NCBI WGS metagenome assembly JAAOEI01 (sample SAMN14008812, study PRJNA610033) | viral metagenome | isolation source: viral particles filtered from seawater | place: China: Hangzhou Bay, Yangshan Deep Water Harbour | collected 2017-10-31
TAACTGCTGCGGCATGGGGCGAGCCTGTCCCGAAGAACGAGGCTGCTGCGAGGCGCATCTACGCGAAGGCTCAGGCCCGTCGTAAGACGATGGAGAGGCAGGGGCACTATGGCTCATAAGAAGCCGTTGACATACGCAGACCTGATCCGCGAGTCGGCAATCAGCGGTCGCGTTTCTCCTGCTGTCAAGCGTCAGCCAAAGGAGCCCAAGCCAAGAACGACTCCGCCGATGGCGCGTGGCTATAAGAACCGGGCGACACCTTATAACCTGACGCCAATCGGTCAAATGACGATGATGCAGCGTCGCACGCCTGCAAGTCTTGGCAAGACCAAGCGTTTCGTCAAGTCATTCGTTGGTGACGTTGACGCAGCGATGCGCCAACTTGAGCGCGACGTAAATCAAACTATGAGGCCGATTGAGCGTGGTGCAAAGAAGCGTGCCATGTCTGCTATCGGTCGTGGGGTCCGTGGCCGTAAGGCATGGAGCGGTCCCCGTTCGTCGCGTCCTGTCCCGGTAACGCCGGTTTCTGCCGGTGGTCAGATGGTTAGTGGACGCGCTGGTGGTGGACCCAGACAGTTACCCGTTCGTGCGGGTCGTCAGATGGTTCGTGGAGCAACGTACCGTCCAGATGCGGTAACCGCAGCACGTTCGTCTACTCCGTCATTTATGGCGGCGCCGCCCAAGCGTCGGCCAAGGGGCAAGAGGGTCACCATGAGGGTTCCCTTTATGACGATGCCAAGCGGGCGTCCCACCGCATCGACTCCATCAGTTGCAACCCCGTCAAACATTTCTAAAGCCGCTGGGAAGGCAGACGTTCGTGCTGGTTACAGTGGCGTGATTCATACCGACCCAAAGCAGTTCTCAAAGACTAATCTCGCTCAGACTTCCAAGACAACTTTCAGGCGCTCGGCTGCTGCTACTGGCACGGCTCTTTCCGGCTTTGACGTATCAAAGCCCGTCAATGCAGTAAAGGGAACGCCGTTCAGGGGCGCATTACCACCTACGCCGAATCTCAGCCCATCTACTGTTTGGAACGTAACTCGTCAAGCCGTTTCAGATACCAGCCGTCGTGCGACGTATTACAACAAGCCGCGCCGCACGCGAACTCGCATTACCGCCCCCCTGACCGCAAGTGGGATGCCCTCGCGTGTCGCCCGTCATAACTATCGTGTGAGGACCGTAAGGGGCGCTTCGATTGGCGAGGGTCAGCGTTCTGACGCGATCAAGAAGGCGACTGGTCAGGATGTCCCGCGTAGGACTGGTCCGCTTCAGCCATCTAAGGACGCACGCACCGCCCCTGTCCCCTCGCCGCCCAAGTCTGGAGTTTCGGTAGACACTACAAAGTCACCGGATCAGACACCCGAGAAGGCTGGTCGGTACACCACTAAGAAGTCAAAGATGGGCGGAGTAAAGTTCACCCTTCCCACGCCGCCTATAAAGGTTGTTGCCCCATCGGTTTCTGGAACTACCAAGCCAGTAACGACCACAAAGACCGGTCGTCCAAAGGTAAAGAGAAAGAGCGGACCCAAGCCTGAAGCAGTTATTCGTCATAAGGCAAGCGGCCTTACCGCAACCGTAACCGGTCGTCAGGTCAACATCACCGAGACTGCGACCGGTAAGCCGTTCAGGCCGTTGATGCAGTTTCCGTACGATCCGGGCGTTGACGCGCCACTTAGCGCCAAAAAGATTGGTGAGGCAGTCAGCAAGGTTTCTAAGCCAGAGTCGACTAGCACGGGTCCGTCAAAGAAGAAGATTCAGCGTTACCAGCAGATTTACTATCTTCGCCACGGAAACAAGATCAGCGAAGAATCTGCTCGTAAGGGCATACTCGCAGCAAGGGCTGGAAAAGCCTCAGAGTTCGAGACTTGGCTTGAAACAACTGGACGAAGCGATGCAGAAAAGACTGCGACAAGAATGCGTAAGTCGCCTGCCGTAACTGCTAAGGCAGTTGTTGAAGCGTCCAAGGAGGCAGGGCTTCTTCGTCCGGGTAGGATGAAGAAGGCGAAGAAGGTTGCAACTAAGGGCGCACGCGCACTCGGCCCGGTCGGTGGCGTGGCGCTACTTGCCACTGGCCTCGCTGATCCCGCCGAGGCAGTCGGAATGACTGTTGATAAGGTTGGCGGTGAGGGCGAAGCATTCCAGCGAAAGAAGTTGGGTAAGGCTGGATACGCTAAGATGAAGCGCGAGGAGGCACGCTACTACGCACGTAAGCGTGCAAAGCAGGCCAAACTCCGTAAAACTTACTTTGGAACCAAATAACGATGGCGAATAACCCACTTCTCAGGTACGTGCCCACAAATAAGCGTGGCGGCAAAATGGCCGTGCCGATGTTTCTGCGCGAGTATTCCAATGCAGAGTCTCGTCGTGAGACTCCTGAGCAGATCGCTCGTCGCGCTCCGAACGCAGTTGAGATTGCTGCCGAGGAAGCCGCAAGAAAGGCTAACGCCAAAAAGGTAAGGGACGTAATCCGTCAGGCCGTGGACGAGGAAATGTCCCGTCCTGCCCAGCAGCGTCGTGACGTAGCAAACATCGGAAGGTCGGACCCTCGTAAGCGTGGCAAGTTTCTTCAGAGGGCTTACGCTGACTATCAGGCACCTGCCCCCGAGACTGCGATGCTATCTGTGATGGGCTTGGAGCGCGATCCCCTTCTGAACGCCTACGATCCAATGAGGGTGAAAAGGGCGACAAAGAAGTTCAAGGAAACTCACAAGTGGGCACGTGACAAGAAGAACGCGGCAGACCTAGATGTTGCTGTCAAGTACCTTCTGTCGAAGCCCCGCTACGAGCAGGTCTACTACTCACCATGATCGCAGCAGTAGTCATCCTCGGCATCACCACTATCACTAACGCGGCCCTCGCCGGTTACATGTTCTACATGGGGCAGCGTGAGCGTGACGATCTTCTTACGCGCATTCAGGCGCCCGAGGCATCTCGTATGCAGGTCGTCGCCAACACTGTTGATAACATGCCCGCTATTGAAGAAGCGGAGATGGCGGTTGAGGACGTACAGTGGGACCACGACCTCCGCATGATCCTCGATCCTCAGGAGTACGAAGCCTAAATGGCAATCACCAACACGGCAGTCACGGTGACCACGAGCGCCACGAAGATCGCCTCCGCCGATCCGACTCGGCGTAGGCTTCTCCTGCACAACGGCAGCGGTGGCACCATCTTCATCGGCGGGTCTGGCGTTACCAGCGCAAACGGCCATCACATCAAGACGCAGGAGGAGTTGATCCTCGTGCAAGCAACCGATGCGGACGCGACCATCAAGCAGGAGTGGTACGCAATCGTCGCTAGTGGCACGGCAACCCTCACCGTTATGGAAGTGAGCGACTAATGGCGTCTGGTCTTTCCGACTACTTCGAGGACGCAGTACTTGCCCACCTGTTCGGTGGCGTTGCGCTTACCAACCCCGCAACTCACTACATCGGTCTGTGGACTGCGACCCTTTCCGACTTGTCCACTGGCTCGACTGCCGGTGAGCCGTCTGGCGGTTCGTACGCTCGTGTCGCCGTAACGAACAACACCTCGAACTGGGACACGGTTTCTGGCGGCGCAACCGCTAACACGAACCTCATCTCGTTCCCGATGGCGACCGCTGCGTGGGGAACCATCACCTACGTCGGTATCTGCGACGCATCTAGCGCAGGAAACATGATTGCGTGGGGCCAACTCACCTCTCCTCTTGCGGTTGCCCAGTACGACACGGTGATGTTCCAGCCCGGTGACCTCGACATCACGCTGACCTAAAATGGCCGATAACGTCACGCTCAACTCGATGTCGGGCGGGTCCGTTGTCGCTACCGACGACACTGGCTCAGAGCATGTTCAGGTCGTCAAGTTGGCGTATAGCGCCGACGGCAGCAAGACGCACATCCCTGCCGATGCCAACGGTATCTCGGTCATCGAGCGCGGTGCCACGATTGACTCCGGCTCTACTTCGGTCAGCACCAGCGCGGCGGTCATCAAGGCTGCCGACGCCACGCGGCGTTCTCTTGTCCTGACGAACCTCGGCACGGACTATGTGTTCATCGGTGACTCCACCGTTGCGGTGAACACAGGCATCCGGCTCGCGCCAGCGCAGGCGCTCACGGTGGACAAGTCCCCCACGGCAGCGGTCTATGCGATTGCCAACTCCGGCACGCAGACTGTGGCGTGGTTCTCAGAGGAGGACTAGATGACCGGGTTGTTCGATTCTCCGTCTTACGCGGCGTGGACTTCGTGGACCCCGACGCTTACACTGACCAGTCTTACCCTGACCTACGCTGAGAGGACCGGAGAGTACAGAGTCGAAGATGACTGGTGTACGGCGACGTTCACCATCCGGGCGTCAATCACCGGCACGCACGGCGTCCCGTATGACTGGGTGGTAAACCTCCCGACGGCATCTTCGATTACCAGCGGCTTCAGGCAGAACGTCGGGACGATGCTCTCCAACTTGCATGTGTACCCTGCCGGGTGGGGCGTCGCCTCTTGTGAGAATACGAGTTCGTCGCAGAACATCCTGTTCTACCTCGACTCCTCCACCACCGTGAAGATGCGTACCGCCTCGCACAACTCGAACGTATGGAGCCCAAGCCCGGACCAGTTCACGGGGCCGGAAGTGATGGTGTCGGGGACACTTCAGTACAAGGTATAAGGTGGCCTGATGAGTAGTATCTCCGACACAAGCATCGTCGTTGCTTCTGGCGGTCTGGTGGAGTTGGGGTACTCGCAGATCACAAGTGGTGTTCTTCCAACGTCAACGTCAGCCGCCTCGCCAGATACGGTCATCAACGACCTTACTGTTGTGTGCGACGGCAGCCCGATACTCGTAGAGTTTTACAGCAATCAGGTTCGCCCGATGAACTCGGCGGGCACCGACATAAAGATTTCCCTGTACGAAGATGGCTCTGAGGAAACCCGCGAGTGGGGCCGCTTCTACAACGGCGTTGCCAACTACGACAACAAGCCCTGCTACCTGTCGCGCCGCCTTACGCCGTCAGCGGGGAGCCACACCTACAAGGTCACGGCGTTTGTGTCCAGCGGCACGGGGTACGTCGGGGCGGGGTCGGGGGGCACGGGTGAAGCCCCCGCCTTCCTCCGCGTCAGCAAGATCGTTGAGGCAACTCAGTGGCCTGCTGCCACTACAGGCACGATCATCTGCACCAGCACCACGCGGCCTGCGTCGCCGTTTGAGGGGCAGCAGATTTACGAGACTGATACGAACCTTGAGTACACATACGACGGCTCGGCATGGAAAGTCAGGTCGCGGGACATTTCCTTTGCCGCGTATGGAACGAGTTATCAGGGCGCCACAACCGGGTTCTACAACTTCCTCCTTGACATTGAGAGTTTTGACAACGGTAGTTGTTACAACACTTCTACAGGGGGCTTTACCGCTCCTGTTGATGGGGTCTACTTCTTCTCACTCAACTGCCGTCTTGACAGCCTCACTGCCAGTGGTTACGTCAGGGCATACATTTACCGCAACGGAACAACCCAATGGGCGGCACCAAACCTTCACGGCATTTTCGGCGCGTCGCACCCAACGGATTACCAGCCGTTCGGCATAAGCGGCCTAATGTCTTTGACCGCAGGGCAAGTTGTGTATGCGGGCGGCGGTCATGTAAGCGGTTCGTCCAACTTGCTTAGGTCAGAAACTACGTTTACCGGCCATTGGATTAGGGATAACTAGATGACCTCAGACCCCAAGTGGCCTGATGAGTAGTATGTCCGACACAAGCGTTGTCGTTGCTTCTGGCGGGCTGGCGGAGTTGGGGCACATCGACATCACAAGTGCCGTAACGGTCACATCAACCACCGGGCAGAACGTCGGTTCTGTAACGGCGGTGTGTGACGGTTCGCCGGTCGTGGTCGAAATGTTCTGCCCCTACACGGTTGTTGGCGGCCTCTATCTGGTGTCGTCGCTTTACGTTGACGGGTCTTTCCAGCAGCGTGCTTCTGTGCAGGTCAGCGGTACGCAGCCGATGTACGCAAAGGTCCGGCTCACGCCTAGCGCGGGGACTCATACGTTCCAATGGGACGCGTTGGTGAACACAAGTTCAGCGACGTTCCAGTTTGATACGGCACCAACAACAAACGGTGGCCCCGGCTTCCTCCGCGTCAGCAAGGTTGTGCAGGCAACCCATTGGCCTGCTGCCGTCACCGGCACCATCCTTTGCACCAGCAGCACGCGTCCCGCGTCGCCGGTTGAGGGGCAGCAGATTTTTGAGACAGACACTTCCACGTTCTTTGTGTGGACGGGTGCGAGTTGGGATTTGATTGACGGAAACCCAACGGGCACAATCCTTGACTTCGGGGGAAGTTCTGCTCCTACAGGGTACTTGCTGTGCGATGGTTCAGCAATAAGCAGGACTACCTACGCTAGCCTTTTCTCAGTCATCTCTACGACTTACGGCGCAGGTGACGGGGCCACGACGTTTCAGATTCCCGACTTCCGTGGGCGAGTATCAGCAGGGGCAGGAACAGATGGAAACGTAGCAACACAGAATGTTTTGCTGGGTGGAAAGTCGGGTGACTACAGAGTTCCGACCCACACTCACACCTTCTCAGGTAACACTGGTTACATGAGCCACAATAACCCGCACGAACACGCTCACGAGGGTCCAGCAGGTCACTCTCACGGTGTCTGGTACGGCGGGGTTGGTGGCCTTGTCACGTTCTCATTCGCACCAGCAGCAGTGTGGAATGGTGCCTACGGCGCTCAGGGTGACACCACGACCCACACAGACATCAACCACTATCACGCTTTCTCTGGAACCACCTCTAGTGGTTCATTGAGTGGTGGTGCAGGGCTAAATGTCCAGCCGACTCTCGGCGTAAACAAGATCATTAGGATTTAGGAGAACCTGTGTCTCACCACATTATGATTGGCCTCTCTGTTGGCTATGCAGAGGACAAAACAGATGGTCCCACGATTGCAGAGATTCGTGAGGCAGTGACGCCTGCTCTTGAGGCGCTGTACCCAGACGACACGATTGCGTTCAGCGCGACTCTTGCAACCACACCTGTTATGGCGATGCAGCCAATCCCGATGCCTGACCCGGATTCTGGGGTCATTGTCGGTGACCCGCCAGAAGGCGTGGGTTGGGCGTAGACCTTGACGCTCCTACTCCTAGTCACCAGCAGCGGAGTTCAGCACTACGCGCAGTCAACGATTGACGCTTCTGCGTCCGTTGCCGCAGACCTGAAGGACGGTACTGGGCTTGTGTCATCAACGATTGACGCCTCTGCGTCCGTTGCGGCAGACCTGAAGAACGGTACTGAACTTGTGTCATCAACGATTGACGCAGTTCTTACGCTCTCATCCGTACTAAATAACGGAACGAGGAGCATTTCGACAGCGGTTGACTCGACGCTTCTTGTGACGGCAGACCTCTGGGACGGTACGGAACCAATCGTCTCAATCGTCCTTATGGCCGCAACGGTCAGCGGGACTGCGTATAAGACAAGCAACCCAATCCAGTCTCAGTTGGACTTTGTTGCCGAACTTGCAGGTATTCTTTACGAAGGATCAAAACCGATTGAGTCGGTTATCTCATTTGAGTCGTCGCTTTCGTTTGCGTTCCCCGGTCGTCAGTACGGTTCAACAGGCATTACATCTGGCGGTGCAAGGACCGGATCGGGCGGTAGTACAAGTTCTAGTAGCGCACGTTCCGGCTCAGGCGGAACCCCAACAGCAGCAGGCGGTAGGTCGTAATGGCAGGATGGACTGGATACTTCACTGGCAAGGGCGATGCTCCATCACGCCTTCAGCGCATGGTGCAGCAGGGCAAGGAAGTTGCCAAGCAGGAGCGCAGCCGGTGGCAGCAGAACCGGATGATCTACCGTGGCGACCAGTGGTTCCGTCCCCGCCCCGGCGCTGGCTTCTCGTCCGGTCGCCTTGAGGTTCTGTCGGAGGGCGCTCGTGGCCGCAGGCGCGACACGTTCAACCGACTGCGACAGATGACTGACGGTCGCGTTTCCACGCTTACCGCTTCGCGTCCTCCCTACGAGGTCATTCCCAAGACTCGTGACCAGCAGGTGCTTGACGCTGCTCGTCAGGCTAAGAAGTTGATCGCTGCTAAGTGGGAAGAGTCTGGGTGGAACGTCGGGGGCACAATGCGTGAACTCGTGCTTACCGGAGAGATTGACGGAGTTTCGTTCCTCAACTGCACGTTCGACCCGAACTGCGGCGATGAGACTGTTATCTACGTCAACCCGGACGGTCAGCCCATCTCAACCCGTGAGGAGTATGAGGCTGCTATCCAGCAAGACCCTGATGGCGGGACTCTGTGGATGGAGAACCGTGTCCGTCTGGGTGAGATTGTCTGGCGCGTCGTTCGTCCCGGCGCTGTCGCAGTTGATCCGTCTGCCCTGCATTGGAAGGATGTGAACTGGGTTATCGAGTCTCGTGTTCTTCCGAAGGCGAAGATCGAGATGGATAACAAAGTCAAGATCGACAAACTGCTGAAGGACGAAAAGAACCGGGCGGGTAACTCAAACTCGAACCGTGACGCAACTCTTGGCCCTGTCGTTGCAGAGGATGAAGGGCAACTTGCTGACCGCGTTATTCCGGGGCGCGAGGAGTACATCGTCCACGAGATGTACATGAAGCCGTCGGCGGAGTGGCCGAAGGGATGTCACGCAAAGTGGCTTGACCGCGCACCCGGCCAGCCGCTTATGGTTGAGGAGTACCCCGACTACGACCTCCCGTACCGACCTTTCAACCCGAAGCCGGATGGCGGTCACTACATGCGGTGCCGTGGCACCGTTGACGAACTTCGCCCAATCCAGCAGCGATTCAACCGTGTTCTTTCGTTGCTTAGTGAGTGGATGGAGAAGGTCGCCCGTCCCCCCGTCCTCGTCCCCGTTGGCTCGCTACGCAATCAGGAGTTGTATAACGAGAAGGGCTTTGCAGAGGTTCACCCAATCGGTGACCCGCACTTCATGCCTACTCCTAGCGAGCCGGTCGCTGTCCTTACCCAGCACCTTCAGTGGTGCGTTCAGCAGATGGCGGAGATTGCCAACCAGAGCGACGCCCTACGTGGTATGCAGCCCGGTGGCGTTGAGTCTGCGGTAGGTATTCAGGCGCTTGCACAGAACTCCGAAACCCAGTTGTCGGGTACGGCAAGTCAGGTTGCGTCGATGATCGAGTGGGGACTGTCTCGCTCACTAAGACTCGTCCGTGACTACTACTCGATACCCCGGCTTGTGCAGACCTCAGGCGTTGACTCGTCTGACGAACTGTCTGCATTCGTCGGTGAGATGGTGCGGGACGCAGAGGATGTCCAGATCACCGCATCCATCCTTCCGCGCAGCCGTGCGCTTCAGTTCCAGACGCTTATGCAGTTGGCGCCTCTCGTCGGTCAGGACATCCGACCTTATGTCGCTCGATTCGTCGAAGGTTCTTACGACGAGTTCATCTCAGCGGAAACTGCCCAGCGCGACAAGCAGCAGCGTGAGAACCGTGCGCTAGCAGCACTCGGCAAGTTGGACGAGCGGGATCAGGTCTGGGCTGACTTCAGCCAGATTTCCGCGCAGTACATGCAGGCGTTTGCTATGGCCTCCGGTGAGGGCAACCCGGAGGAGTCACTGATGATGGCTGGTATCCAGCCTCCGTCGGTCCTCCGAATGCTGCGTGATGCAGGTGTCAACATCCCGCGTGTCGAAGATTACGACGATCACGCGATGCATCTTCGCGCCCTTGACCTCTGGCGACTTAGCGATGGCTTCGACGCTATCCACCCGCTTGTCAAGCAGGCCGCACGTGAACACGCGCAGGAGCATAAGAAGGCGCTCCAGCAGCAACTTGTCTCTATGGGAGGACAGACTCCCCCGGAGATGCAGGCTCCCGGTGGTGGTTCGCCGCCAGCGGAGAAGGGGAATCCGTCGCCCCCTAAGGAAAGCGGCGGTCCTAACGTACCGATTGCGGGGGCGATGTGAGTGAGCAGGAGAGGGGCTTTGGCCCCGGATTCGAGAAGGACGTAGCAGCGATCCTTGCGACCGCTGACCGTGGACTTCTCTACGCACGTGAGGTTCGTGAGAATCTCGCCAAGGCTGGCATGCTGATCTACGATTCTGTGGAGATGCCGGAAATCGAACTTCCTCAGTCTGAGGATGTCGAGATGAGTGACCCGATGCAACTGATCGGTCACGACGACACGAACGACGACACCGAGGAGGATGTCGATGAGTGATGAGCAGCAGGAGCCTCAGGAGGAGGCACCGAACCCTTGGGCCGCATGGCAGGACGTTGGATTCGATCCTGAGGAGTTCGACCCCGAGGACGTTCGTAACGCCTACGAGGGCTGGAACGCTCTAGCAGACCGTGACCAGCGACCGTACCTCGTGGAGCGCATGCTTCAGGGGAACGAGATTCCCGAGGGAATGAGTCTCAACGAGGTCATGGAAGCAGCAAACCTGTACTGGCAGGCGAAGAACGACCCGTTCGGGCAGGACGACGAGCAGTACTACGAGGAGCCTGTTCAGTCAGAAGCGTCGTACGGCCCTGAGTATGGGGACGGGCCTGCGTACGACCCCTCCTCGCTTGATCCGAACTACCTTCGGAGCGTCTGGCAGCAGGACATGGAGTCGCTCGTGGACGAGCGGATTCAGCAGATGGAACAGCAGTATCAGGAGCGACAGCAGTTCGAGGAGTTCCGCTCTGAAATGGATCGACTTCGCGCCGATCACAACCTGTCCGATACTGACCTTCAGTTCATCGCTCCTCGCGCAGTTGAGTATGTCCAGCCCGGACGACCGATGACCGAGGCCATCCAGCAGGCGTGGGGGGACTTCGACGAGTGGCGTCGCAACTCGCTGGCGAACTACGCGCAGCAGCAGGGTCGCGCCCCTCGTACCGGACCTCCGAGCGGCCTTCCGGCTTCCCCGGAGCAGCCGCCGCGCAGTCTGGCCGAGGCGCAGCAGATGATGGAGAACCGTTACAGCAACGGATTCTAGGCGAATGCCGTGCTTCGTGTGTTAGTGTAACGCACGAAGCACGGCGTCGGCTCTGGCGAGATGAGTTCTCGGGAGGACGGTGTGGAAATAGCGGGGTTTCCCCGCGCTTTTCAACCATTCTCTAGTCAAGGAGACTAACTCTCTTGTCCCTTTATTCCTCGTCCTCCGCTTTTGCGAAGGATGTCTGGCTTCCGGGGCTGAACTACGAACTGCTGGCAGAGCCGGGCACGCTGCTCGGTTGGCTGGGTTCGTACGCTGACAGCCGCGTGACCGTGGACATTGAGGGTCGTCGTTCGTACATCAAGTTGCGGATTGGTGACTCTCTCGGTCAGGCCAGCATCTCGCAGGGTGGGGACTTCCCCGATCCGGGCGACCCGACGTACGACGAGGCTTCGATGAGCCTCGCGCACCTCGCCCACGCTATCTCGTTCACGATGGAGGAGATGGCCCTTCTTGAGTCCACGGAGGCCGCTGCGGTCCCGATCATGGCCGAGAAGATGAACGCTGCCAAGGAGGCCATGTCCTCCGACATCGAGCGTCAGGCATGGGGTGACGGTACTGGCGTTCTCGCCAACGTCGCTTCGTCGTCTGGTTCGACGATCACTCTGGACGCCACGACCACCTCGCAGGTGGACCGTGACCGTTACCTGTGGATCGACGACGCCAACCGCGCTCGGTACGACGTTGTTCACGGCACGACTGGCGCCCAGCAGGTGACGGGCTTCACCGTGTCGGACATC
>JAAOEI010000828.1_pt1 | contig 11687 bp, 7 predicted proteins | sample 7059261 | NCBI WGS metagenome assembly JAAOEI01 (sample SAMN14008812, study PRJNA610033) | viral metagenome | isolation source: viral particles filtered from seawater | place: China: Hangzhou Bay, Yangshan Deep Water Harbour | collected 2017-10-31
TGTCCAGCGCTAGAGAGCACGTTAGTTGATTGTATTATAGCGCTCGCAGAAAAAGCTCCGGCTATCTGGCTAGAATAAAAGTAAGTGCCGGAATATATGCTTCCGGACAAACTTACGTAAGTCATTCTAAATCTACCAGAACTAGACCTAGTCACATACCCGTTGTTTGTATAACCTGCTCCGGCAACCGAAAAAGAGTTTCCTGTTAAGGTTACTGAGCTTACAAAAATTTGAATTTCTCCGCCAGCACCATAACCACTATTGCCATTATTTCCATTACTCTGACCTCCGTTATGATAACTTGACCTTATGTTAGCTGTTCCGTCTTGAATATAAACGTTAGCATGAAAATATATAATACCCCCACCATCTCCACCGTTACCGTTTCTAAACTGCCCTCCTCCAGAACCAAAAAGCAATTTTGAGTAATCTGTTATAGAACTTAATACATTCCCTGAGAATTCCAAATAATCATAAGGATTAGTATAATTATAATAGTTGTCATGAGCATTATCATCAACGACTTCATCATCTCCGTGATGATTTCCGCCTGTCCCCTTCGCTGAATGAGATCCTCCCCCAGCATCGTTACGGGCTACACTATCTGAACTGTACTCAAATGGGCCGCCCATTATACTTTCTCCAGTCGAAGATCTAGCGCTAAACGCAGCCCCAGCTGGTCCCCCTCTATACCCAATACCCCCAGCATCTATAGTCCCATTATTTGTAAGAGTCCCTCCTACTCTAAAAATCATCAAACCTCCTTTAGTGCCGTTCCACTTGCTGGCAGTCATAGTGGCACTTTCACCTACGGTTAAGTTCGCGTAATGAGGAACTCGTTGGACAATGACTTTCATTTCACTGCCTCCTGTTCCAATAGTACTGTCTGAACCTGATGCGTTTCCGTAATATTTTTCCTTAGTAGTAGTAAAAGTTATTGTCTTACTGCTAGAATCTACAGAATCTACTGTCAAAAATTCATAATTGCCTACGTTGACTCTTCTGGTATTCGGCGCATCATTTCCAACAGTTCGAGTATGAGTTCCATAACCTTGCGCGCAATAAATTATTATTTCGTCCCCCGCGGCAATACCACTTGGAGTGTCAGTCAAACCAACAGTATTAGTAGTAAATGAATCAGCATTAAAAGCCACCGCATCTGCGACTGTTCTTCCTGCTATCAAACTGTCTGTATCCATCGTGTAAGTGCCTGATTGAGACACAGTCACGTCTCCATCTGATCCGTCGCCTGTATTTAACTGCTGTTCTATTTTTGCTTTTCCGTCTATTGCATAGCCATTACTGTTGTCTGTATCTATATTATTTGTATTACTATACTCTTCTATAAACATTCCAGTAGCTAAATCTAACTGCAGTCTTCCGCCAGTCGCGGGATTCAACATTCCGTCTGAAAATACAGCAGAAGTATTATTAAAGTTAGCTGTACTATCAAAATCGTAAATAGCTTGGTTAGCAGAACTAGATATGCTAACATAAGCTTCGTCGGCTACTGCTTTAGTGGTAACATTTGAAAACGTTGATCCATCATCGCTGCTTAGCTTCAAAGCTCCCCCAGATTCTTGAAGTACTTGTTGGCCTAAGTATATAGAAGTGCCGGATAAATAAAGGTCTCTCCATCTTTTACCTGTTGTTCCTAGGTCTCGAGTATTTGTAGCGTCAGGAACGATATTTTGATCGACAGCCGAAAGGTCCACACTTGACTCTGTTGTTATTCCCGAGAATGCCAAAGTGCTGCCGGACACAACTGGTACTTGACCTTCTGAACCTAAGCTCGCTACAGTATCACTAAGACCTACAAAAGAAGTAGCTCCTCCAGCCCCTGAAGGACCGGTAGCACCGGTAGGGCCTTGTATGCCTGCTAAATGCCTAACTTCTATCTCTAGTCCGCTAGAAGGAGCCTCTGGAAAAGTTAATCCTGAGCCACTAATTGTATAGTTGGTTATCGGCGATTGTAACAATCCATTAATACTTACTATAATATTTTTAGCTTCACCTATGCTATTTGTTAAATTATAACTCGTCGTTGCTCCGTCTCCAGTAAATAAGTCAGAGGCTAAAGCTCCTATCACTCCTGTTGATTCACCTTGAATTCCTTGAGGGCCAGTCGCGCCAGTGGGCCCAGTTGGGCCGGTAGGTCCTGTCGAACCTGTAGGACCCGTTGGTCCTGTTGGGCCAGTAGGTCCTGTGGGTCCAGTCGGGCCAGCTGCACCATCAGCGCCACTTGGACCAGTAGGACCCGTAGGGCCAGTTGGGCCAGTAGGTCCTGTTGGGCCACTAGGTCCTGTTGAACCCGCTGGTCCTGTTGGGCCTGTCGCTCCTGTCGCTCCTACTTCTCCTTGTATGCCCTGTTCTCCGGACGGGCCTACTAAACCTCCCAAATGTCTAACGTCTATTTCTACGCCGCTAGAAGGAGCTTCTGGAAATAGCAGCCCGCTTCTACCACTTATTAAATCATAGTTATTACCGGGTATTTGAAGTAGTCCATTTACTGCTACTGTTATACTGAAATCATTTACTGGAGCTCGACTCATCATGAACCCAGTCGTCACTCCATCTCCCGTGAATAAATCTTCTCCTAATATTCCACTATTAGAAGTAGTTACTCCCCCTCCTCCTCCTCCTGCCCCAGCTGGCCCTGTTGGCCCAGTAGGCCCTGTTGGACCCGTTGGGCCGGTTGGACCAGTCGGGCCAGTTGCTCCTCCTCCAGAAACTCCGGAAAATACAAGAGAGTTACCGTCAGCAGAAACAACTACTGATTGACCAGCAGACCCTAAGCTACCCGGAGTATCTGATAAATCCGTAAATATACTAGCTCCTCCAAAAGAGCCTGTTTGTCCAGTAGTAACTAAAGAATCAAATCCAGAAAAAGCTAGTCCCGTTCCACTTCCTATAAGAAACTTTCCGTCTTCTATAGTAGAAGGAGTGTCAATCAATTGAGTGAATTGACTAAATGTCCCTGATACGACAGTTGTGCTTGTTAATGTTATTCCAGAAAAAGCTAAGCCTGAACCAGAGACTACAACAACCTGACCTTCACCCCCGAGTCCACTAGGAGTATCTGTTAAATCGGGAAAAGCTGAAGCTGTTCCGCCTCCGCCAGTTACTCCAGAAAATATTAAAGAATTTCCATCCGAAGAAACGACTACTGACTGCCCAGCGCTACCAAGTGAACCGGGCGTATCAGTTAAATCGCTAAATGCAGAGGCTGAAGCGGAAATGCCTGAAAATGCTAAAGTCGCCCCAGAAACAACTACTACTTGCCCTTCGTTTCCTAAAGAAGAGACGGTATCAGTCAAATCAGCAAATGTTGATGATCCTGCTTCTGCAGTGATTCCAGAGAATACTAAGGAGCTGCCATCTGCACCAACTACAACTGATTGACCGACAGAACCGTAGCCAGCAGGAGTATCACCTAGTCCTATAAAATTATTTGTCGAAGTAAAGAAATAATTGGAAAGATCTCCTATGGTAGTGGACTTATTAGTTCCACTAGGAGAATAAAAAGTATCACTGATGTCTACTATTAGTAAAACATCTTCCGACGCCAAACTCCCAGATGGTAAATTAGGGAATTGTGATATCCTTGTTCCTGCCATTCTTAGCTAAATATATTACACTTTTTAATCATATCGTATATAGTTGTCCTGTATTTGTATAGTTTTCTGGGAATAATAATAATCCGTCTTCTAAAAATATTTCTGCATATCTACTATTTTCTTGAGCTATGTACTGACATGGAGCTCCGTCTGCCAAATGAATAGTTGAATCTACTGTCAAAAGATCAGGTAAATACCAAAAAGGATTATCTTTTTTGTTTGATCTAGAGCTTATTTGAACTGGATCCAAAGTCCTGTCTGCTGTTTCTGGGAATTCGCAAGGGTTGAAAATTCCGCTTCTGATTCCATAATGGAAATATTCCCACTGATAAGACCCAGTGTCGGGTTCGTAGAAAAAAAGATTACCCTCTTCAATTGCTTCGTATTGCAAATAACCATAAGTATTACTACCTGTTGAAGCTTTTGTGTAGTCAGGCTCAGTTGTTTGGTATCTTATTTTTGGAAATTCAACTCCAGTTGGAAAAGAAGGCTCGGTCTTAGCCTCTTTTGGAACAGGATCAGAATTATAATCTATTCTATTTAAAGTATTTGTTTTAGAAAATCTTTCAAGAGGTGTAGAAAAATAATTTATGTCTGACAGTTTACTTTTTCCGAATCCTCTAATGAATGACTTGGAGAAATAGTTTACGTCCGATAATTTATTTTTTATGAATCCTTTGTAAAAAGGTGGCCTAAAGTTTTCTATATTATTTAAAGATATATTTGCCGAAAAGACTCCTTCGAAATCATCTCTAGCGAAATAGTTTAGATTACTTAAAGTATTTGTATTTTTAAACCTATGAAAAATATTTCTTGGATTATATATAGAAGTAGACAAAGAGTATTTCTGTTTTTCAAAGTTTCTAGCATAATTAATTCCGACGCTTCTACTTAGACCAACTCTTTGACTAAAATTGTAAGCATAATTAATATTTACTTTTCTACCTAAACCAAAACGTTCTGCTATTCTATAAGGATTCTGAAGCTCTAAAGACGTGGAGCTTTTGCCTTTAATAAAACTTTCTTGAAAATAATTGGCCTGCAAGACTAAATAATTTTTTCCTTCAGTAAAATCATCTGAAAAGTAATTAGCTCCAAACTGAGAAAAAGTTTTGCCCTCAATAAAAGATTTGCCGTAATAATTGGCTTCTATTGTATTATAATTTTTTCCTTCTATAAAAGATTTACTATAATAATTAATATCTTCGATGCCTCTGACAAAAGTCTTGCCCTCAATAAAAGCTATTGAATAATACTGTATATTAATTTGTCTGCCCAAGTTAAAGCGTGAGCTTATTTTGTAAGGATTCTGAATATTTGGTTTTATTTTAAAATCTATTCTTGGAGCAATTAAATAATTTAAGCTAAAAGAAGGATCAATTTCAAAATCTACTCTAGGCGCAATTAAGTTATTTAAATTAAAAGAAGGATCAATTTCAAAATCTACTCTAGGCGCAATTAAGTTATTTAAATTAAAAGTTGGATCTATTTCTAATTTTACATCTCTTCTATTTTCTTTCGTGAAGTATTGTATATTAGAAGCTGAAGCTGTAATCTTTCCAGTTTCAGCTGGAGCGTCAAAAGCTCCCGTAGGATTAAATGTAGGTGTGTCCCCTCGGAAGCCCCAGCCTCCGGTGTTGTAGATGGGCGGAGCTGTATAGAAGGTGGACATTTTAGTACTCTCTTAGATGCACATCTAAATAATGATAGCTTAATCCATCTAAATCTGTGTTTGTAGAACCAGCTCCAGAGACAGCTACATTTTTAGGATCAGAAGTTCTAGTTATAGCTAAAACATTGTCTCCAGATGTACTTAAGTTATAATCTTTGTCTGTATCATAAGGACTGCCTATATTATTTATTGGATAAGAGATTAAGTGGCTACCTGCCCCTGTTAGATATGAGTATGGAGAAGATGAAAATGAAGTCCCTGTGCCAAAGTGAGTTTCTTGAAAAGTTATATTATAGTGACCGTCTCTAATGCTATTTGACACAGAACCTGTTATGCGCACCGTCTCTCCGTTAGTTAAGCTATTATATCTTCTATTTGTTACAACTGGAGCTCTTGAATTTAAAACTCCGGTTGCTGTTTCTAAAGCTGAAATTTCATTATTATTGCTAGTGATTTGAGTTTGAAGATTGCCGCTTAGTACATTATCTGCATTTTCATAATCAACTTGCAAATTCCCACTTAAATCATCAAACTGGTTTTTAAGCCCAGTTAAGGAAATATCGCCAAGCCCTGAAATAATTTGAAAACCTGTTGCGCCTAATTGGCCACTTAAGGTAAGATCATTGTGATAAGTGTAAGAAAACGCTGTTCTTAACGGGTCACCCTGACCGTCATTAGCGGAAACCCCTGTGTTTACAACATTTAAACTGAAACTCATTTATATACATTATAGCTGCCCAGTGTTTCTAGTCCAAGTATATTTAAAAGAAACCTTTAAGATATGATCATTATCTTTATCTCTTGGGGTTGCTAATCTATAAACGTAGCCATTGTCTCTCGCCGCGCCACTCATCGTTATAGGATTAATCGACCAGTCAGTTGTTGCTCCAACGCCGACAGTAGCCCACGCGTCATGGACTCGAGCTCCGTTTTCTATAGAATTGCCAACTGCATTGTCATAGAAACAGAATTTTGTAAGAGTCCTAGAATCGCCAGATTGAGCAGTATTATACTCTGCTTTCCTTAATGGTAATTCATAGAAGTTTTCTCCAGAAGTTCTATCATAAGCTACTCCAGTAGCCCCAAAAGCTTGAACCGGATCGGTACTTGTTGACAAGAAACATGAGGCACCTCTCATATCCCATGAATCCCATTTTGCGCTAAGATTAGCAGAAGCAAATCCTTTGGTTGTGACTCTCTCGTCAAAAGTCAAATAAGACCCGGCCGCGGAATTTTGATCTGGTTGATAAAAATGATCAACGTTAAAATACTGAGCTCTTTTACTCTTATTGTCTTGACTAGAGGTAGCCGCGCTCACGCCCATTTCAGTTAAAAATAATGCGTAATTAGGATTATATAGTCTATTGGAGCTATTGCTACTTGGAACACCTTCCTCAAGATATACATTGCTAGAGCTAGAAGAATCATAAGCATTAAACGCCGACCAATTTACTTGAGAATTTTCTATTCCATATCTAGACACAGGCCTCATAACAAAAGATAAGGGGCCATTTGTAAAAAACGGAGTTTGATAGCTATTGCCATAAGTCTCAGTAGCGGTTCCAAGAAATTGCAAAAGGTTATGCCCATAATAAGCGCTACCTTGTGATGTATAATTACCTATATGGGAATTAGTGCCATAAGCAGTAGCAAAATCAAATAACTGTTGATAGCCAAGATAATTACCCCAAGGCCAGTAACCAGAGGCGCCGGAAATAGTATTTGAAGTAGTCGCAGCGCCTTGTACCCCGCTCATATTTTTATGAACGTTTACGCCAAGAACTCCGCTTCCTGTTATTGCATCATGATTTATAAATCTATTTACATCTTGATAGTCGGTTAATGTCAGAAGCGGCCCCGGCCTATCAGAAAGTCTTTGGCTGCCCACGGGTTGCTTATATCCAAGAATCGTACCATCTGCGCCAGTTTCTTGGAAAACATTTTCTCCATTTTGCCACCTATTAATGTACCCAAATCCCGGCCCGAAATCTACTGCGCCAATAGAAAAAGGCTCGTTAGAAGCTCCGCCAGCGTCCACCGGCTCCGCGACACCTGAATGATTGATTCCCAACATTCCAATATGCTGTAGTCCATGCCTGTCTCCAGACGCAGCAGAGCCACTCCAAGAAATAGTGGGTAGGTTGCCATCTGACCCTGTTGGAATTAGCCCTGATACACTTGGGTTAATTGGGTCGAGCTGAACGTTCAATTCGTACTTTACTCTTAAAAATTGGCCCGGACGTAATATTTCTGGGTCGGGTCTACCGGCGGCAGTATTACCATCTAATACAACACGCGAAAAAAGTTTCTTAGCTCCGGGAGTTTCTTTAAATCCGAGCTCTGTAATAATAGCGTTTTGTTTCTCCGCCAAGAAATCAAAAGTCCTAAACAATTGAAGATATCTATTGTCTCCACTAGAGTAAATATTATGACCACAATTCCCACTTCCCGGAAGGTAAAAGGAATTCATCATCTTTGGCTTTTCTAGTTGAGTATCAGATATAGCAGCAGGAGTGACTGATCCGGACGGCTGGTCACCAGCAACACAAAACTGAAACACCTGAGCCCACGGCATATATGCAATTTTGTCTAGACCACAATCTAAAATTAAGTTCTTGTGCCAATCTCCTTCTTTTTCCATGGACCCATCTGGGTTCATAACCATGGTTTTATATTTACCTTGAACAGAGCGTTTAAATTCTATTTCAGGTATTTCGATAACTTTTTTGGGCTCGTATCTAATACTCATTATGTTTTAATTATTACACTTTTTTAAGGACTTTCTGAAACAAAAACCGCTGACCAATCTTTTAAGTGCGGATATGACGAAGTATAGTCTCCGTGATAAGTCAGTGCGTAGATATAATGTTCGCCGCTAGGGACAGTTGCGGTCGCTGGAGGCTTTTGTCCATGCCAAGCAAATTTATTGTATTCTTGTACTGTAATATCTCCGTTTCCAGAATTATTATATACTCTTACTTGATAGCTTCCTTTGACATCTGGAGTTCCGGAAAAATATATATTTGAACCATCATGATTTAAGATAAAAGTATGAAACTCTTGACTGTGGTCAAAGTAATAAGTTCCATTATTTCCAGTCGTTCCAGTAGGAGCGCCGACTCTTAAAAGATCTCCAAAGTCGGTATCAAGATTATCTCCTGTAATTCTTAATACTTGAGAGTTTCTGCCTCTAGAGCCATCTACATACCTAGGGTCTATTTTATTTAACCCATGAGACATTTATTATCTACCTTCCGCTAGAATATCTTTAATTTTATTAGGTATAGACTGCTGATTTGATAAATCTTCTACAGGTTTTCTAAAAGAAGAAACGTGTTTTGAAAATTCTCTTAAAAGCCTATCTGTTAACATGTTTCTATTATCAATCGGGACAATGCCAACGCGAGATGCATGAGCTTGAAGGTCCGACATATTCATGTCGAAGATTTTACCTTTATAGTTTTCGTAATCTAAAGTACCGTATTCGGAGCTGCCTTCGTCTCCCCAAATTTGATCTAATGTAGTGGGCTCGTACTTCTTTTCTACTTTAGCGTGAGTCTGATTTATACTATCTAAACTTTTCTTTTTCCTTTTAACTGCCATAACCTTTAACCTTTCCTTATTATATATAAAATACACAAATAATCTAATAAATAGAAATAAAAAACCCGCCGACCGAAGTCGACGGGCTTTGAATTATCTAAGTTGCTTTATTAGGTGCGTCTGCAGTGAGCGCCCACAAGAACACGAGCATCGATACAAACACGACCCTCTTCTACGGAACCGTAGAAACCAGTCTTGTCTGCACGCTGAGTGAACTGATCATCAGGCAGCGCACTAAACGTAGCGCCAGAGTCTGCGTTACGAGCGACAGGGCGAATAAGAGCCTCGCGGCTAGCATCCACACCGAGTACCAACTCGTGGTTAGAACTATCGTTAAACGCAGTAGTGGTTGTAGTACCAGCCTCGTTAACAGCAGCAGCCAAACCAGCAGTATCACTGAAGGTCTCGTACAAGGTGTTGTACTTCTGGCCGACACCGAGCTCTTGCAAGTCGATAATGTTAACGCCGAAGATATTAGCAATACCAGCAGCTCTATAAGCGTCGCTCTTTGCGCCTTCTGGCAAACTCTGATTAGCATTATTGCCAATCGGAGAGTATGAGAACGCTCTGATGTCCTGCTTGATCTCAGGGCTAACGAAAAGATCAGTGATCCCTTCAGAATAAACCTGAGCAGCAGTACCGCCAGCGAACGACTTGTTAATGCGCTTCATACGAGTAATCATCGCGTTCAAGGTGTCCAACTGGAAGCTTTCAGTGCTGCCAACATTGTTAACAATGTGGTTACCATTGCTAGAACCAGTGCCCTTACCCTCGGAGAGGGCTTTTAAGAGGACGGCCCAAGCATTGCGCTCTTGCTTCACCAAGACTTCCTGAGCCATACGCTCAACAGCCTTGCTAACTACGTCTAGACGACCGCGGCGAGCGTACTTCTTCAAGAAGCTAACAGCTGCATCGAGCCTATAGGTCGAAACCTTGAGCTCGTTAGCGCCAGCAACTTGAGAACTCGGAAGACCACCAGCAATATTTTGCTGCACGACAGAAACATAGTTATCAGTATTTCTTTGCTCGTAGAACAAATCAAGCGGATAACTCGGGTTGTCATCTTCGTCATAAACAACGTCGGAATAAACGGCTGAAGCGGTGTCAGCCTGAGTCAGTACCTGCTGAATGACAGGGCCAATAAATGCTGCAAAAGCCTCAGAAGCTTCGCGGGAAACTTCTGGACGCTTAGAGCCCATAGCCTTAATCAGTTCAACCTGCTCTGGAGTATTTTTAAATTTTAATTTCATCTTTATAAATCTCCTTTAATTACAGTTCGAGTTTAACTAGAACGGAACCATCAGCATCAGCAGCGCCGAGAGCCTTACCAATTTTGGTATTCTCAGCAACAGCGTTGGTAATTTTACCGTCGCCTGTCGCGTAAACTGAATCGCCAGCTGCGATAACGATGCCAGCTGGAGTCCAAGCGCCGGTTGCGAAAAGGAAAGTACCTTTAGTTGCAATCGGAACAGCTTGACCACTGATAGCGGCCTGAAGCTCAGCAGCTTTTTGAGGGTTAAACTTTAACAACTCACCGTTTTCGTCGTTTTCTCTAACGTCATAAAGCGTAACACCGAGGGGGGTCTCAGAACCACCCTGACAGTATTGCACTTCAGCGTTAACGCCATAACGTTGAGAAACAACGTTATTGTAAGAAGCACCGGCATCTCCAAGAAGTTGCGTTTCGTCGGTGTTGCTCCATCCTGTCTGAATCTTAACGATAGATCCAGCATAGACGACAGTAGAACTGTCTAGAGTAACTCCAGTATCACCGAACGCAAACAAATTGATGACATCGTGCTCATCATAATCCCTAAAGGGCATTAGTCTTTCATTTGCCATAATATTTTGGTTTTCCTATTAGAGTTTGATATCGAAATTTTCGATACTAAAAGCTTTGCTGTATTTCTCAGTAATAGAAGGCTCTTCAGCTGGAGAAGAAACAGGAACAGTTTCCTTTTCGACTTCTGCGTTTTCAACAGCAGACTCGACTACTTCTTCAGCGACAGAGGCTTCTACTTCTTCTACAACTTCTTCAGTCTCTTCAGTTTTCACTTTGGAGGAAAGAAGAACCGTCATGTTCTTATCAAAGGAGGCGAAATCTTCTTCGGTCAAGTCCTTGATTTGACTAGCGAGAACCTTGCGGTCCTCGTCACTCAAGTCATAACGCTCGTCGAAGGAGGCCATTCTTTGATTGAACTGCTCTAGCATTTCTCTCTCTACCTTTTCAGTTTCAAGAGAAGCTAACTTCTCCTTGACGGACTCTAGTTCTGCCTTAAGAGTTTCATGCTCTTTCAGCAAACCTTCATGCTTTTCATTAGCTTCAGCAAGAGCGTCTTCTTTTTCTTGCTTCTCAGAAGTGAACTTCTCAGAGGCATCCTTCAGACTCTCTTGAATGTACTCATGAATCGCAGAAGCTTTAAGAGTCTGCAAGGACTCGTCATTGATGTCTGTGATATTTTCTATTTTCATAGCTTCCACCTTTCGAATACTTACATTTGTTTTAGTATTTTGGGAAATTTTTTCTTCATTTTGTTCGGCAACTTCGGCTTCAATTTGTGTATCTTCCGAGGCCACGAGAACACCTTTTACATCGGCCGCTGGATTTTCAGTCAGGCCAATTCCTAACGGAACTACTTTATTTACTACTTTTCTGTAAATAAACGAACCATCATCCAACTTACCCTCGCCACCGAAGCCTCTTAGTTTGCCCTCATGGGCTTCTACTTCTTGTGGGTCGGAAATAATTCTAGCATTTTCAATATTTTTTTCTTCAGCTTCGAGAACAACAATAT
>JAAOEI010000829.1_pt1 | contig 11674 bp, 17 predicted proteins | sample 7059261 | NCBI WGS metagenome assembly JAAOEI01 (sample SAMN14008812, study PRJNA610033) | viral metagenome | isolation source: viral particles filtered from seawater | place: China: Hangzhou Bay, Yangshan Deep Water Harbour | collected 2017-10-31
CACAATCGTCAATCATGCCTTTTGTCTGCAAGTAGCCACCGGGCCAGTATTTGCTCGGCTGGCACCAGGTTGGCGTGTGGATTTGCATCAGGCCGAAGCTCTGCCCATTGTCGCCAATGGCACCCGGTAGGCAGCCAGACTCGAGCTCTGCGACCTGTAGCGCTATCCATAGGTCGTCAAGCACAAAGCCTGCACGTAGGGCTGTATCGGCCCATTCTCGGCAGCCTGGGCCTGTGTACGCAGGCATGGTCGTAACCACGCTCATATCGCTTCCTAATGCGTCTGCTGGGCTGTCCAAGCCCACCGTGCCCAAAGGGGGAGCCGTGTACACGGTGGACTCGGACACCAGCCCTGCTGTGTCTGTTTCTGGATCGGATGTCAGCATGAGGCTGAAGCCCATGAGGCTTGAGAAAGCCAGGGCGATGATGGTCAGCGGATTCATGCGACGCTCGGATGTGTCGGATCGATGCGAGGCTGATGGGTCAGTTTTGATGGCTCGCTCCAATCGTCGTCTGCGTTGAATCGGTAACGCAGCTGGGCTTTGACTATTTCGCCTTGAGCGTCCCTAAAGACTACGAGATGGAATTGCTGAGCTGTTTCGTTACAAAGCCCGGTCAGGACTTCGTAGGTAATCAGGTTTGGTGTGGTCATGGTAGGCCCCTCCAGAAGCCTGTTTTCACCTTAGCGCCTCTTGCGTCGCTTGTGGGGGATTTGCAGTCTTTCAACCTTTTGCACCATTCCCCACGGTATGAGCAGGACATTGTCAGCGCCCTGGTCGGTCGTGCTGGTCTGGATTAGTACGCAGTGGCGCTTGAACCTCATCAGCGTGCCGACCGATACGCAGACACATGGCGAGTCATCAATGTCTGACACTTGGTGCCATTCGTTGTTGTCCAGGCTGTGCGCGTCGTGCCACGTCACACGGACAATCTGGCGTTCTAGTCGAGCCATACCACGTACTCGGCTGCGACTCGGCCTTTGTCTGGATCAATGAAATGCAGCCGTTGGCTGGGTATGCCGGTGGCTGCGACAAACTCGCGTGCGTATTCGTTGTGCGACTCGGGCGACCCGGTCACGAATATGCGACCACCGTTGCTCATAGTCAAGCTCATTGGTGTGTGCCAGTGACCCATGTAGCAGTCGTTGAAATCCTCAATGACTCCACCGGCCCAAGCGTTGACCTTGCGCAGAATACCAAAGGCTGGCGTGTTACCACCAAAGCTTTTGATTTCATCGCCGTGTACTAGCAGGGCTGTGTAGTTGCCGATTTTGACAATCTGATACCAGGCATCTGAGCTCTGCCAATCCTTGACTAGGTGACCGACCTTGCTACGTGCAATCTCGTAGCTAATGCGATCCACGTTGTCACCCTTTGGCATTTCGCCATACCGACCAATGCGACCGTGATTGCCGTATTCGCACACCACACGCACAGACTCGAAGTTGGCAGCCAGCGTCGTGACCGTTTTGCTAATCAGCCTGGACACCTCGAACAGCTGTTCATACAGGTGGCTGTCCACCTCGTAGGCCTGCCCTGGGAATATGCCCATGCCTTCAACCATGTCACCGCCCAGCAGTAGCACTGCCTCGCGTACCGGGTGATGCTTGCGTTGAATGTCGGTGATGTGCAGCACTTTGTCAATGAAACGATCTATGCGTTGTGCGCACGTTTCACTGCCATAGGACACGCTCTTTTTGCCTAACTGCCAATCGGTGCAGTGGATGACTGCAACCTCGGGTCGGCCCTTACGTGTGTCTTTTTTGGGTGGCGTGACCTTGACCGGTGGCGTACCCAGGCTTGCATCCTTTGCAGCTTGATACACGGCATTGACAAGCTCATCCTTGCGAACCTTCAACTTGCCGTACTGCTGCTGAGCGCGCTTGAGCGCTTCACGCAACTGATCAAGCGACTGCTGTTGTGCAATCTCGTTGCTAAGCGACATGCTTTGCCCTGAACCGTGCAATCAGATTTGCGTCAGCCTTGAAGCCGTGCTTGGTCAGCAGGCCGGCAACGGCTGCACTGCTGTATTGCTGGTCGTAAATGATTTCGTACCATTCCTCGCCATTGGGTTGAGCGTCAAGCCAAACGGCTAGGTCGGCAACCCTATTTGGTTTGGTTTTTATTTCGTCGCGTAGTGCCATTGTCGTGATCCTCCAGGTGGGTATTTAGCTTGTTCTCAACCCTAGTAAGAATCTTGCGCACGTATGCGTGATCGTCGGCATTTTCTCGCCGGGCACGCTCGATGAGTATTGCCGGCAGGACAGCTGCACAGATGATGGCTACGCCACTAATCAGCGCTACGGATATCTCGGTCGGCATGCAGGCTCACAAACTGCTGCACTTTCAACGGTACCTTGTCGCCCACGTAATACCTGATGTGCCATGGTTCGCTTTGTAATTCCCAGCAAAAGCCGTACCAATCGCAATTTGCCAGCATCCAGGTCAGCCGATCACCGCTGGCATCGGATACGTCAACAGCCAAGCCAAGGTTGTGCATGGATGTGCCCGGTGTTGCCATCGGTGCCATACCTGGCTTCAGGTAGTACTTCACGCCCTTGTACGTGCGCACAGACGTGGTCGCAATCGGTGCCGTGGTGTATCGAGCCAAAAAGCCTTTTTCTTGTGTCTCCAGGCTTCTGTACGTGTCTGCCATGCTGGTCGGCTTGAACGGCCTAATGCCGTCAGCGTGCGCAGCTTTGCGCAACGCCTCCCATGCCTGAGCTGCCAATGGATGAAGCGCCCCATATGGCCTGATGGGCTTGAGCAGGTAACTAGGCAATCGCCCTGGCTGAACTCCGCGTAGGTCAGCCGGTAGCACTACTGGCTTGACCGGGTACTTCACTGACGACCGTACCTAGTGTCCTTTGTATTTGCCCATGCGTAGATCATCGGCAGCACTGCTGCGAGCCCTGTCTTTAGCGCGCTTTCTACGTTGTAGTTGCCTGCCATAAACACGGCGACGCTTCCAGCGACGAAAGCTTTCAACCAATCTTCGAGCATAGGGGCCCACTTCATTTACGCTCCTATCAACGCAGCAACTTCGGCCTGAGTCAATCCGAGAGCAGCCAGTTTCGCTGTTGCCGATTTGATTGCGTCTAGCCTTGCTTTTTCTGTGACAGCACTAGCAGCGTTTTGAGCCACAATTGCCTCATAGTTGGCAAGTTCGTCGGCAGTCATTTCACGTTGCACACCGTTGTCGTTTATCAAGTGAGCCATTAGACGGTTTCTCCTAATCCGTAGATCGTGTAAGAACCGGTCATAGTGCCACCAGTAAAAATGATTCCGTCATAGGCCGTAGCCGTCGAGTGTCGGGTGGCCTCAGTCCATACTTGGATTCCGCCAGTTATTGAGTATGACCCGGTTGACCATCCTGTGGTTGATTCTGCCAAAGCTGGCCCACTCAGCCACAACGTGAACACGCTCATGTTTTCGCCAATCGCGCCAAACTCGGCGCTGGTTTGACCTGTTGCTCGAGCACCGCTGATGGTTGTGCTGCTGCCTTTCATGTATTGGTAGTCGTAGTTCGTCGCAGCTGTCACGCCACCGACGCGCAACTGATAATTGATAAGACCTGCCGTTGTGTACGTTGCACGAATAACAATTACGTAGTTTGTGTAAGTGGCGCTGAATACGTTGTCGGCTGTCACTGATGTGACACCACTAAATGCTGTTTCCGCTTTGACAACGCTTAGGCCGCTACTGGTCGGGCCGACTGTTGCCCAGGCTGCACCGTCGTAATACTGCACTACGTTGGTGGATTCCAGGTAGCACAACTGGCCTTCTGCCAGAACTTTCTCGCCTGTGCCACCAAATCCTGCGTCACGATCAGTGGTGTTGGCAAAGACAGGCACGCCAGTACGCGCCGACTGATTCATTTGATCTGCTGTAAGTACCTGTGCAGCTGTAAATGTTGGAACAGTTGTCTGTGCGTTGGCGCCCATGGTTACCTCATCCTAATACGTTTGTGCCGTCAAGTTGACCAAATACGGCATCATTCAAAATGAACTGATAGACCACGGTGGTTGGGGCTGTGTAATAGGTAATTCGATGCCCAGTCGCAAAGTTGATAATGCCTTCAATGCCTTCAACACTGAGCTCTGAAGTCAGGCTGGATAGGCCAGTGATGTCTTTAGTGATGGTGATGGTGTCACCGATGTCAACGGTTACAGCGTCAGCGCGTTCAGTGTTATCCAGCAACGCAAAATTGGTGCTCACAGCCGTGAACCTCGGCCCTGGCTCAGGCTCAAGCAGGTAGTCAGCCAGATCATCAACCTCGCCTTGCAAATGCAACAGGCTGTTGGTCAGCGACTGCGACTGAATGAAATATGTGCCCTGGCTACTCAAATCCTCAGCCGTTGCAGTCTTGCCGTCCAAGGTTTGAACATAGGCGCGATTGATTACGCCATCGGCATCAAACTCAATGTCAACACCGTCATACGGTGTGTTTGTGCCGTCATCGGCAAAGGTAATGACCGGGCTGCTCAACGTGTTGCCGATACGTGGCTGAAACGTCAGCACGCCTGCTCGACTCATAAACACACGGCCCTGCTCGGCCTGATTGATCTGCGTGATGTATTGCAACGTGTTTGTGCCGGCTGGGACGTTGTATGAAGCGTCATGACCAAGGTTGACCGTGCCGGTATTGATGCTGGTTGTGCCTGTGTAGTTGACCTCGGGTAGTGCTAGAACAGTCTCAATGCGTTCGCCCGAGGTTTCCGCACTCGGGTTGAACGCAGCCAACTGCGTTTGTGCCAGCAAGTAGAAGTCATCTGAGCAGTTGACTAGCACCGTGTTGGGGCCAGCCAGGGCGAACTCGTAGCCGTAGGACGTGACGTAGCCGACAAACACATATTCGGATGATCGACTGAGCCGGATTCGTCGCATTGGTGCCAGACCTGGCTGGTCATTCATCGGGTCGTAGTAAGGGCTGCTGGTGTCATACGGCCCCAAGATGCCTGTCTCGTCGCGCATCGTGAAGCTCATGGTGCCTGCACCAAATTGATCGTCAATGCGTTGGCGACCACGCTTGTAGCGAACCTCGGTCACAAACTCTGTTATGTCTGCGTAACTAGTTTGAGGACCCAAGCCGTAAGTGGTGTTGTCAAGTACGCCTTTTTCCGTGTCATTGAGCCTGAAGCTGTTGACATCAAAGCCGGTGTCAAGCTCGAGCAGGTAGGTGCCTGCCTGGACTACTGCAGCTGACATTACGCAATCTCAAGTTGTAGAGGGCCACTGCGACGGTTGTATTCGCGCAAAGAATTCACAATGGTGTCACCAAGGGTCGCGTCAGCAATCGTGCTATTGACGGTCACGTTGTACACGTTCTGTTTTGGTGCATAGGCAGCATCAAGCAACGCTGGCACTTCGTAGTAACGATTCTTTGCGTCGTACACGCTCGGGTCAAAGGGCATTACGGTCATGCCACCACCACCACCGCCACCGCCACCACCGCCACCACCGCCGGTCGGCGCTGGCAACGTCAACGGCGTTGGGCTGGGCAGGCTTGGCACTTGAATCATGCGTTCCACTCGATCAGGGCCGGCAGTGACTCTACTGCCTTCGGTCGTGCTACTACCGCCACTCATGCTGAAGCGTGGCAGTTTGATTTCGCCAAGTTCACCAATGTCAACACCTGGCAACAGGTTTAGACCGCGAATAATCAAATTGATCATGCTGACGTAATTGTTAGCGATGCTCTCAAATACGCCGATGATGAAGTTGCCCATTGTCTTGAAAGCGTTCATTACACCGCCAGTTTTGACGACCAGCGCTGCAAAGCCTGCGACCAGCAGTGCTACAGCTGTCACGACTAGGCCGATTGGGTTGGCAGCCATAGCAAGGTTCAATGCCAGCTGCGTGACCGTGATGACCTTCATGACTGCGTTTAGGGCGAGAATTGCACCTGCCAGCGAGCCAACGACCGCCATGACCGCAAGCACTTTGTCGGTGTTGTTTTGCACGTACACAGCAAACTTTTGTAGCACCGGCAGCAGGCGCTCGAGGATGGGCAGAAACGCAGCACCGATTGATTCTTTGGTTTCGCCAATGGTCAGCGATAGGCGCTTCATCTGACCTTCGGCGCTGTTAGCTGCTACAGCTGCCGATCCACCGACCGTGCCAGCCACCGCAGCAAATACTTCGTCCAGTGACGCGCCTTCTTTGATGAGGCTGCGTACTGAGGGCAGCAACGTGCCCAGGGCCTTTGTGTTGCCTCCGTAAGCCTTGGCGATGGCATCTGTGGCAGTGCCCAAATCAACGCCTGTGGCAGCTGCGATATCGAGCGCCAGCGTCAAGCCGTCCTGGGCTGAGGTCATTTCGCCAGTCACCTGGACGAGCGATGCCAGCGCTGGGCGTAGCTCATCGTCAGCCACCGCGGCCTGCATCATGGTCTTTTCAATAAACGCCTCAGCGACCTTGACATTGGCTTCCCCGGCCAGCGTGTTATTAGTAATTGCCTGGGCGAGCAGCGCCTGTGCTTTGGCATCCTCGATGGCTGCCTTGGTTGCATCACCGATAACGACAGCCAGGCCACCAATCGCAGCAGCTGCTGGTACCGCAGCCTTTTTTAGCGCAAATTGGGCTTTAGCGCCTGCGCCTTCTAATTGCTTAAATTCCGCTACAGCCTTTTTAATACCAGTGCCGTCAAACTCTGAGACTATGGGTATTGAAACAGCCATGTCAAATCCTCACGTCGCGGTTCACTTGTTCCATTAAGTCATTAACGATAGCCCGAATGGCATCCTCGACATCCGCACGCTTTCGCTCATATGAAGGCCACATCAAACGCGAAGCCTTGCCAAATCGCGCATCAAGTGCATTGATCATGACCTTGCCAGAACCTGAACCAAATGAGCCACGACCTGATATGTCAAACAGTCGAGCACCTGGCCCTGTCCAACGAATGTAGAACGTGGCAAGGTTTGACATAAAGGCAGTGTGCCTGCCAGCACCTTTGCGTGGTCGCTTGCCGGATACGCCAGCCTTCACAGCTTTGCTGTTGTAATCCCAGGGCAAGATTGCGTTAGCACCTGAACGTCGTTTTTCCTCAGCAAGCACGCTTGCAAAAGCATCTCGGCGTGACAAACGCTGGTTGGGCCCTCGACCTTGCGACGGATCCCAACCACGTTTGAATCCTGACAGTGGTGGCCCTTTAGGGAAGTTGCGTGATATCTCATCAATGACTGGCTGCACGACTTCGCGGTAGCGCTTGGTCAAATCGCGTCGAGCACTCTTGTCAATGTTGTTCAGCTCACGCAAAGCATCTTTGATGCCGACAACTTGGATATCTGCACTAACGGTCACGGTTTTGTTGCTTTCTCGCCAGCAGTAACACGGTAGCCAAATCCTCAGAATCAAACTCAACGTCTGGAGGCCACCAACCTGTAGCCAACAGCAACTCGGCTAACTGTCGCCTGATGCTGTGGCTTCCGTAGGGTTTGCGTGGGCAGTCTCCACTACCTCAAAATCCTCTACGGATTGCAGCCAAGTGTCGTAGTCACGACCTTCACGTTTATTGACGTTCAGCTGATGCCAGGCCATAAACATGATGTCGTCAATGCCGATACCGGCTTGCAGATCGCTGGCACGACGCTTGAACTTACGCTCCCACGCAGCAGCCGTTGCGATTGTCGTTGTGACTTGCTCTGTAACCATTTCCGCTGCTGGTGTCTTGAAAGACACCTTTATGGTTAGTTTCACGGGGTCACATCCTCAACCAGCGTTCCGCCAGTGATGGTGATTTCCACTTCGGACAGTTCACCGACCGAGCCGTTCACCACATCAAGCGACTCAAGGTAGCCGCCAGTGATCTGGAATTCGGGGTTGGTGGTGCTAATTGCGCTGTTGGCATCGGCCTTGACAGCGACGTACACGTTGGTGCCGACCAGTGAGGTCAGGTCGATGTAAGTGCCAGGCGTGCTTGAGTATTCCATCAACAGGGTTGCCGTGACGGTCACGTTGGTGAGTCCACCAACGAATTGGCGACCTGTGTTGCCAAACGAAGTTGAGTCAAGCGCTTCACGTGCTTTGGTGACAACCACGCTCTTGCACTGGTCGGTCAAATCCTTGACACCGGCAAGGTTCACGCCAATCTTGAAGCTCGGGGTTGCAAGGTATGTGGTTGCGTTAGCCATGTAGCGAATCTCCTCTACGTCGAGGGTCGCTGCTTACCCGATGGGCAGTCTAGTCGCCCTATGGGCTTACTTTCGTGCGTATTGTGAGCTCGTAAGCCGGATAGTCAGCGCCACCGTATGACACCGTTGTGGGTCGTGCATCGGTCAAGCCAATTTGCTCTGCGCGTACCAGGTCAATGTGATCAAGCAGGCTGTCCAGCGTTCTGTTGTCGCCGGTACCCAGGGCGACGACCACCACGCGAAACTCCATGTCTGCGACCACGTTGGTTGCCATAGCGATTGTCGGTGCCTCGACTAACGCGCATGGTGGGTTCATGTTGCGTGGATCATCAAACACACGCAGGCCAGTGATGGTCTGAAGTTTGGTTACCAGTTGGTCGTAACCATCCTTGAACATGTTTGCCATGTCAGGCCACCTGTGGCTTATTGACTCCGAGCAAGCGCAAAATCTGACCGTAGTTGCCGGTCACCGGGCCACCTGTTGCCAGTGGGTCAAACGACGCAAAGGCTTCCGTGGAGCCTCGCTCACGGTAAAGGATGGCTGCGTATTGCACCGTTGCCAGCTTTACGTCGCCACCGGGCACCGTGCTCAACGACTCGTCAAAATAGCCCGACTCCTGGCGCTTACGGTATGCGAAAGCGTTGGCAGCCGAGACAGCCATGTTGGCTACGTCTAGATCGGCGCTTGGGTTGGTGAACGTGAAGCCGAGGTAGTCCTCAAGGTCGCCTAGGGCAATCCACGTGCACGTCAGTGTGTACGTGGCCGTGCCGGTGGCTGCCACACGCTCGACATCGGCTGTGGTCAGTGCGAATTGCACTTGATTGGGGATGAGGACGTTGTAGTCGTATTCGTAGTCGCCCTGGAGGCTTACGCCGGTGAAGTAATACTCGGGCAGGGCCGTGATTTGGTGTGTGCCGTTGAATGTGGCACCCATGCCAGACAGGACAATGTCTTGTCCGACCTGCGCGTTTAGAGGGAACGACTCCAGCAGCTGAACAGTGGCAACATTGTCAATTACCTGCTTATGGGTAACGGTGTATGTCGCCACTGTTCAGTGTCACCTGGAGGGAGTGAACTTACGACTTGAGCAGCTTGACGAACTTGGTCGCGTCAGCCATGAACACGGCTGCGTAACCGCGGAAGGCAATCGTGCGACCGAGCGTTGAGGGCACATCTACCGAGATGGCACCCTTCTGCTGTTCGTAGAACTCGAAGCCTGCAGCCGAGCCGGCAGCGTGGCCCACAACACCGTTGAGGCCACCTGAACTGGTTGAGCCAGCCATGTTCTTGTCAACAACAAGGCTCAAGCCGAGTGGGTTGCCGTTCCAGCTGTTCGCGGTCTGCACGCCAAATGCGTTGTATGGCGCGACCGATGGGAACAGTGGACGGTTGGCATCGTCAACGATCATGCCGAGCTTGGCCCAGGTAACCGGGGCAGCAAAGAAGTGCGTCGGCAGGTAGTTGCTGGCGTTGCTGATTTGGTATGCAGCGCCGTAGATGGCTTCAATCCAGTCAGCCGATGAGCTGAGGTCAACGATGGTTTCGGTCTGGGTCGTGCCAGCCACCATCTGATCGACTGCGTAGTTGTCGGTTGCTTGACCGTAGGCGACTGCCAGCTGGTTGAGCACGATGGCAAGCGAGTTGGGGTCTGTCCAGTCAAGGTCTTGCTCGGACAGCGTGACGTACGTACCGAACGTCAGCTTGCTGATGTCGTTGTTGGCAACGGTGACGGTCGAGGGGTCAAGCGTGTTGAGCTGACCGGTCGGCTGTTGCGTGACGGTCGGGCGCACGGTGATCTTGGGGCGACGGAACGTTGCACCGCCTTGTGGCATGGCGCGTGTTCCGATTGCGGTCACGAATGGGCGAATCGGGTTGAGCGAGTCGTACACCGGGCCGACGATCGGCTCTGGGAGGATGCCAGGCGTGTCGCCGGTCGTGATGTCTGGGGCAGCAGCTTTGATGCGAGCGTTGAACTCGGCGAACTCTGCGCCACCGCGCACGAACTTTGCCATGTACTCGCTTGGAGTTGGCAACTTGAAGTCGCGCTTTGACTCTGCCCACAGGAGCTGCGGTGCAGCTGCTGGTGCTTCTACGGATGCTTCGACCTTTGCTTCGGACATTGTGGTTGTCTCCTCTTGTGGTTCGGTCGCTGCAACCTCTGTAATCATAGCACCCTTGAAAGCAGGCGCAGTCACAAGTGACAGCTCTACCCAGTTTGCCTTTTTGATGATCATGGTGCCGTTGTCGTCGTAGGAAGCGTCAACTACGTCAACCCCTACCGATACAGCGTCAATGGCTTCATCTTTGATGAGCTCGAGCATGTCGTTGCCCTCGGATGTCGCGCTGATTCGGGCCGTGAACAGCATGCCGTCCTCAGAGTCCAAACGACCTGTGACTACGCCAACCGGTTGCTCGGAGTCGTGGTACTTGAGCAATTTTGGCTTTTTGCCACTGATGGGCAGTGATCCGCGCTCAAACTTGACGCGAGTACCGTCGCTGACCACGGCTTCGGTGTTCCAAGGTACGGCAACACCTGAGATTGAGCGTGGCGTTTCGCCATCCTCAGCCAGGACAAACGTGTTTTGTGCAGTTAGGCGAATCATGAGTTCTCGCTTTCGTCATTAGATGGTAGCGACCGAGAAGGTGCAGCGTCGTCCTCCTCGGTCGCGTTCTCGTACTCCTCCAGGTATGAGTCAATGTCCAGATAAATGTAGCGACCGCGTGGCGTGATGTTATTCATGCTCAACGTCTGCTCGATGCAGTCAATGAATGGTTTGGCACCAAACAGGTACAGGTCTTGGCGTGCTTGCTGTGCGTTTTGGTACGTCATGCCGGAGCCTGATGGTGCACCGACCAGGTATGGCGGAATGTTGGCGACACGTGCCATTTCAAGCGCCTGATATGTGCGTGCCTCGGTCAACTGCAGCTTGCTTGGATCCATGTACGACTCTTTCCAATCGACGTACTGGTTCAACGCAGCGATGGCATTGTTGTTTCTGGCTTCAGCGAATCCGGCTGCCAGTTGGCTTAGTTCCTCGGCGCTCAATGGTTCGCCTTCGGTTTGTTTGAGCACTCCGGCTGGTGTTTGGTTGCGTGCAAAGCGTTCAGCGCTGGTGTCAAGGTTGATGTTGGTGCGGATTGAGCGTGCACCCATTGACAGCAAGCCTTGGATTGGGCTGAGGAATTGAATCACGTCATTTGGGTTTAGATCAATGCCGTTGAACGTGACTTGCTTGCTTGGGCCGAACCATTGTGGGCCGGCTTGGTCGCGTGTTTGTACATCGGCTGCTGGAATCCATGTGAACGTGGCTGGAAAGCCATTCCCAAAGCGCGAGGTCACTACCCAGAAGGCTCGACCGTAGAACAGCAGGTCATCGGTCGTCCACGACATGATGAAATTACGTGTCACGTTTGGATCAGGTTGATGGAACCACGTGTCATCCGGCAAGTCCAGTTCTTCGTAGTCGTCGTCCATCCACTGTTTTGCGTACTGATGGATTTCAAGACAGCCAACCATTGAGCAGATCAGGTCACGTGCCC
>JAAOEI010000830.1_pt1 | contig 11667 bp, 9 predicted proteins | sample 7059261 | NCBI WGS metagenome assembly JAAOEI01 (sample SAMN14008812, study PRJNA610033) | viral metagenome | isolation source: viral particles filtered from seawater | place: China: Hangzhou Bay, Yangshan Deep Water Harbour | collected 2017-10-31
GATGGGCGAGCGTGATGGCTCCAACATGCATGAGGTGCTGCAAGCCATCTTCCGCGCCATGAACCTCAAAGTGGACGAGCGCGCCAACGCGCAACCACGCTTGCCGAACTGGGCCAACGGTTTTCCTTATGTCAACGGCGGCCTGTTCTCCGGCAGTGCCGAGGCGCCGCGCTTCACGCGCATGGCGCGCACCTACCTGCTGCACGCGGGCAGCCTGAAATGGCGCGAGATCAACCCGGACATCTTCGGCAGCATGATTCAGGCTGTTGCTGATGACGAGGAGCGCGGTGCGCTGGGCATGCACTACACCAGCGTGCCTAACATCCTGAAGGTGTTGAACCCCCTATTTCTGGATGATCTGCGCGCGCAGTTGGCTGAAGCGGGTGACAACAAGATCAAGCTGCTAAACCTGCGCAAACGTATGGCGCGCATCCGCGTGTTCGACCCGGCCTGTGGCTCCGGCAACTTTCTGGTCATCGCCTATAAGCAGATGCGCGCGATAGAGGCGGAAGTCAATGGCCGTCGGGGAGAAGCCCATTTGGGCAGTGAGATTCCGTTGACCAATTTCCGGGGTATCGAGCTGCGCGACTTCCCGGCGGAGATTGCGCGCCTGGCGCTCATTATTGCCGAGTTCCAATGTGACGTGCTTTATCGCGGACAGAAAGACGCGCTGGCAGAGTTTTTACCGCTGGATGCGCAGAACTGGATTGTTTGCGGCAATGCGCTGCGGTTGGATTGGTTGAGCATTTGTCCACCCACAGGCACGGGCGTGAAGGTGGTGGCGGATGATTTGTTTGGTACGCCGCTGAACCAGACAGAGATGGACTTTGCGAATGAGGGCGGGGAGACGTTTATTTGCGGGAACCCACCTTATAAAGGCAGTAACTGGCGAACGCCCGAGCAGACGGATGAACTTGGGCAGCTTTTTTCTTCTAAATGTGCAAGCTGGAAAGCGTTAGATTATGTAACGGGATGGATTCTCAAAGCCTCTGAATACAGTGTGCGTTCGCCCTGCGCTACAGCGTTCGTAACTACCAATTCGGTTTGCCAGGGGCTTCAGGCATCAATACTGTGGCCGTTAATTTTTGAATTGGGGCAAGAAATCGCTTTCGCTCATACGTCATTTAAGTGGGCGAATCTAGCAAGTCATAATGCTGGCGTGTCGGTGATTGTTGTAGGGTTATCCCCTTCTCCTGTAAAAAACAAGTTCTTGCACGAAATAGGTACATCGGGTGTAACGAGCGTTCGGCATGTTGAACAGATCAACGCCTACCTCCTAAATGCTAAAAATGTTTTTGTAACAGCAGCGAAAACTCCACTCTCTTTCGATTCACTAATAACCGATGGAAGCGGTGCGTTGGACGGCGGACACCTCATACTGTCGAGCGACGAATACCGTTCCCTTTCGACTGACTCGGCAGGTAAAGTTGACCGTTTTGTACGCCCCTATCTTGGTTCGAGTGAGTTCATCCGTGGCACTACGCGCTGGTGCCTGTGGATTGAGGATGCTGATGTATCCGTTGCTCTGGAGAATTCACAAATCGCCAAGCGCATTGACGATGTCAAAAATTTTCGAGCGAATGCGGGTACACGAGCAAATACAGCTGCTATTCGCCCCCATAAGTTTGCATGGATAAACAAGCAGCGTGGTCTTCAACTTATTATTCCAAAGCATTTTTCGGAAAAGCGCGAATACGTGACCGCTGGCCTGCTGGATGACCGCTACGTTGTGAGTAATGCGGCAAGTATCGTGCAGTCGCCAGAATCTCACATTTTCGCGATTGTTTCGTCATCCATGCATATTTGCTGGATTCGTGCAGTAGCCGGAAAGTTAGAGGACAGGATTCGATACACGTCGGCCACTTGCTACAACACCTTCCCCGTGCCACTACTCACCGAGCAGAATAAGGCCGATTTGACCGCCTGCGCCGAGAACATCCTGCTGGCGCGCGAAGCGCATTTCCCCGCCACCATCGCTGACCTCTACGACCCGGACAACATGCCGGAGAACCTGCGCCACGCTCACGAGCGCAACGACGAAGTGCTGGAGCGCATTTACATCGGCCGCCGTTTTAAAAACGATACCGAGCGGCTGGAAAAACTGTTTGAGCTTTATACAAAGATGACGACAGCAGTGGCCAAGCCCGCGAAGAAAGCAACGAGGGAGAAAAAGGCATCATGAGCGAGCAAACCGGCAACCCGACCAATGCTTACACTGTGCCATCGGTGTCGATTACCACGGCGCGCACTGGGGCATCCAGCAAGGCCAACGCGCTGGGCATGCGCGCCATGCAGGAGCGCGCCTATTCCAAGCGCGGCGAGCAATACTTGTTGATCAAATCCCCCCCTGCGTCGGGAAAATCCCGCGCACTGATGTTCAACGCTCTGGATAAACTTAACAATCAGGGCTTGCGGCAGGCCATCGTTGTGGTTCCAGAGCGTTCCATTGGCGGCAGCTTTGCCGATGAACCGCTGAGCCAGTTCGGCTTCTATTGGGACTGGCGGGTTGCCCCGCAGTGGAACCTGTGCAATGCCCCCGGCGTGGACGATGTAAAGGTCGCCAAGTCCAAGGTCAAGGCGGTGGGAGAATTCCTTGCCAGTGCGGACAAGACGCTGATTTGCACGCATGCCACCTTCCGCTTTGCGGTGGAGGAACTGGGCATCGAGGCATTTGATAACCGCCTGATCGCCATTGACGAGTTTCACCACGTTTCCAGCAACCCGGATAACAAGCTGGGCAGTCAGTTGGGTGCATTTATCGCTCGCGACAAGGTGCATCTGGTGGCCATGACTGGCTCTTATTTTCGCGGTGATAGTGAAGCGGTGTTGGCCCCGACGGACGAGGCCAGGTTCGAGACGGTTACCTATACCTACTATGAGCAGCTTAATGGTTACAACTGGCTCAAGTCATTGGACATTGGTTACTTTTTCTATACGGGACGTTACGTTGATGCTGTTACCAAGGTGCTGAACCCGGCACTGAAAACCATTGTCCATATACCCAACGTGAATGCTCGCGAAAGCCTCAAAGACAAGCAGCGTGAGGTGGATGAAATCATGCATGGCCTGGGTGAATGGAAAGGTATTGACCCGGTCACCGGCTTCCATCAGGTGCAAACCAAGGAAGGCCGCACGCTGAAGGTTGCGGACCTGGTGGATGACAGTGACCCTGCAAAGCGTTCGCGCGTGCTGACAGCGCTGAAGGACCCGGCCCAAAAAGACAATCGAGACCATGTGGATGTGATCGTCGCGCTGGGCATGGCGAAAGAAGGCTTTGATTGGATTTGGTGTGAACACGCATTGACCATCGGCTACCGCAGCAGCCTAACTGAAATCGTGCAGATCATTGGTCGTGCCACCCGTGATGCCGAAGGCAAGGAGCGAGCGCGTTTCACCAATCTCATCGCTGAACCCACCGCCGAGCAAGCGGCAGTAGCCGAGGCAGTGAACGACATGCTCAAGGCCATTTCCGCCAGTTTGCTGATGGAGCAGGTGCTGGCGCCGCGCTATGAGTTCACCCCCAAGAATATGGGGCCGAAGGAAGGCTTCGATTACGGACTTGAAGGCTACCAAGCGGGCCGCAGCAACGTGGGTGTGAACGAGGCCACTGGCCAATACCATGTGGAGATCAACGGGTTGGCAACTCCACAAACCCCCGAAGCCACGCGCATCTGCAAAGAGGATTTGAACGAAGTGGTCACCAGCTTCTTGCAGGACAAGACAGTGCTGGAACGTGGTCTGTTTGACAAAGAAAACACCCTGCCCGAAGAGCTGACACAGTTACGCATGGGCAAGATCGTGCGCGAGCGCTACCCGGAATTGAGCGAAACCGACCAAGAGGCCATTCGCCAGCATGCCATTGCCGCCATGAACATCACCCAACAAGCCAAGTTGGCTTTGGCCCAAGCCGATGCTGACGGCGGCACAACGGAAGGCAACACCGCATTGCTGGACGGGGTGAGAAAGTTCGTTAACGTACGTGATCTGGACATTGATTTGATCGACCGTATCAATCCCTTTGAGGCCGCCTATGCGGTATTGGCGAAAGCGATGGATGAAAAATCGTTGCGCCAAGTACAAGCCAGTATTGCCGCCAAAAAGGTCAGTATCCCTGAAGACGAGGCCCGCGAATTGGCGAAGCGCGCATTACAGTTCAAGAAAGAGCGGGGTCGTCTGCCAGATATCAACTCTGCCGATGCGTGGGAAAAGCGTATGGCCGAAGGCGTGGCTGCACTGGCACGCTACCGCGCACAGGCGAAGGCGGCACAGACGCAAGGGAATTCCAGCAATGGCTGAGATGGACGACGACGAACTGCTGGACGCGCTGGGTGTCGAAGTTGCCCCGCTCAAGGCGTCCAGTCGAACTCCGCGCGAGGAGCGGATCATCGCTGGCTTTGAGGACATTTTGCGCTTTCATCAAACGCATGGACGGGCGCCGTTGCATGGTGAGGGACGCGACATCTTCGAGCGCCTGTACGCGGTGCGGCTGGACCAGCTTCGCAAGCTGCCGGAAGCGCAGACGCTGCTGGCGCCGCTGGATAGCGCCGGACTGTTGTCCGGTGCAGTACCAACGGCGGCAAATGTGGACGCTTTGGATGAAGATGCGTTGCTGGCCGAACTGGGTGTCGGCGCGGCTGCCGGTGGCGAAACTGCCGACCCCGACAACATCACCGTATTGCGCCATGTGCGGTCCAGTGCTGATAAGCGTGCAGCGGAAGAAATTGCGGCCCGCACGCCGTGCGTGGATTTCGATCGCTTCAAGCCCTTGTTCGAGAGCGCTGGCGCCGGCCTCAAGGCCGGCACTTGGATGACCAAGCCCTTTGTCAAAAACGCCAGTATCGAGTTGGGGGATTTTTTCATCACGGGCGGCCAGATCGCTTACGTGGCTGAAATGTTTGAAGGCACCAAGACCAGCGATGGCCGCGACAATCCGCGGCTGCGAGTTATTTTTGACAACCATACCGAGAGTAACCTGTTGCTGCGCTCACTTTCGCGTTCGCTCTATCCGGACGGAGACACCCCGGTGGGTCGCCGCCTCATCAGGAAGGACGATGGCCCGCTGTTTGGCAGCGCAGCGGAGCCTGATGACATCGAAACGGGCACCATCTACGTGCTGCGCAGCCTGTCCAACCATCCGTACGTCGCCGCACACCGCGAACTAATCCACAAGATCGGTGTGACCGGCGGTAAGGTCGAGGCCCGTATCGCAGGCGCAGAAAAGGACGCCACCTACCTATTGTCCGATGTGACAGTGGTCGCCACCTACAAATTGCACAACGTGAATCGCATCAAACTGGAGAATATTTTCCATCGCTTGTTCGGCGCAGCGCAACTCGATTTGACCATTGAAGATCGCTTCGGGCATCCAGTAAAGCCGAGGGAATGGTTTCTCGTGCCGCTCCATGTGATTGACGAAGCTGTTAAGCGCATTCGCGATGGGTCGATTACCGATGTGGTTTATGACCCGAAGACAGCCCGGTTGCAAGGTTAGCGATTGTCAATCGGCCAACCGATTAGATTTTCTTTGACTGTGTGCGGTAAAACTTATTCTTGGTGAATCGTCCCGGCTGAGTTCTGACTGTGCGCAATAAGCTAAGCAGCATTGCTCCGTAGCCGTATTACTTTTGCACCGACTTTCACCTTATCCAAATAATCCGCCCAACCCTGCATCATGCGTCGCCGTTCGTCGAGATATTGCGAGCGATGATACGCTGCACGCACTTTGTTCTTTTCGGAGTGGGCAAGTTGCCGCTCGATCACGTCCCCGCGCCAGCCTTGTTCATTCAAAATCGTGCTGGCGGTCGCGCGAAAGCCGTGTCCGGTGGCCCGGCCCCGATAGCCCATGCGATAGAGCGCATACAGGATTGTGTTTTCGCTCATGCACTTTTGCGGGTTGTGTTCGTTGGGGAATAGATGTTCGCGGTTGCCGCTAAGAGCCTTGACTTGCTCAAGCGCGGCAATGGCTTGCTGCGATAGCGGCACGAGGTGCTCGGCGCGGGTTTTCATGCGCTCGGCGGGTACGCGCCACTCGGCTTTGTCGAAATCGAACTCCGTCCATTTGGCCGCGCGCAGTTCGTTTGTGCGCACAAAGGTCAGCATCAGCAGGCGGATGGCGTGCCGCGTCATATCGTGGCCGTCATAGGCATCGAGCTTTTTCAGAAACTCCGGCAAGTCCGATTCTTTGAGGGCGTTGTAATGGCGCACTTCGCGCCGCTTGAGCGCCCCGCGCAGGTCGCGCGTAGGGTCGGACTTCGCCCGGCTCGTGGCGATGGCGTAACGGAACACCTGGCCCGTCACAATCAGCGTTTTAGAGGCCAGTTCCAGCGCGCCACGAGCCTCAACGGCCCGTATTACGCCTAGCAACTCCGCCGCCTCAATCTCGGACACGGGACGCCCGCCCAACGCCGGGAATACCTCTTTCTCCAGTCGGTGCAGGGTCGCCTGCGCGTGAGATGGCGACCAGCCGCTACGCTTGGTTTCCCACCACTCGCGCGCAACACCTTCAAATGTATTGCCTGCACGAAAAGCCGCAACCAGCTTTTCTGATTTACGCTCAAAACCGGGATCACGGTTTTCCGAAAGTGATGCCTTTGCATCCGCGCGGCGCTTGCGCGCATCAGGTAATCGCACATCCGGGTAAACACCTAAGGCAAGCACCTTCTCTTTGCCCCCATAGCGATACTTGAGCCGCCAGTACTTTGCGCCGCTGGGCTTCACCAGCAGATACATGCCCTCTGCGTCGGTGATCTTATAAGGCGCGCTCTTGGGCTTCGCATTGCGCACTTCAATATCAGTCAGCGGCATGGGGGTATCTCCGTGCTGGGGGTATCAAATATACCCCCTATGATACCCCCAAATTTGGCCGGAAACTGAAAGATACTCCCGGACGGCTTTGGATGCCGTTTTAGCAGTTTCACCTATGAAAAACTGCTATTTACTGGACGTTTTTGGAAGTCTTTAAATGCGGGTCTGGTGCCGGGAGCCAGCATCACACTGACGCCATAACCAGTTGATTCAATTGAAATCGAATTGATATGAACTACTAAGATACCCCCATAGATACCCCCAAAACATCATCGCTGGGAGTGTCTGCCCTGCCATAGGGGTGACCAAAGCAGTTTGCTTGCGGATTTTAGCAGCCCCGATCAAAATCGGCTTACTGCTTTCTCAGCAGAGCCAGTTCGTTGAGCGACTGGTCACTGGATCATTTCTGACCAGTGCCCGTAGTGCCCTGGCGGCGAGCGGGACTCACTTGGAGTCCACTATGCCTAGCAGCCTTGCGCTACTTCGTTACCGTGCTTACCAACGTCAAAATCGCCGTTGCTACTACTGCGGCTTCCCGATGTGGGAGAAAGACATTGATCGTTTCCTGTCTGAATATCGCGTCTCGCCCGCGCAGGCGCAACTGTTCCGCTGTACCGCCGAGCACCTGAAAGCCAAGAGCGTTGGCGGTTCCAATGCGGCTTCCAATATTGTGGCGGCCTGTGACTACTGTAACCGAACCCGGCACAGATCATCCAAGCCGCTGGAGCCGGACCGCTATCGCCAACGGGTACAGACGCGACTGGCAAAAGGCCGCTGGCTGCCGTTGCCTTGTCAGCTTGCGCCCTCGGCTTGACGCATCTCGCGTACCACCGCTTTCGCTAATTCGGCCACGTCCGGCACGGAAGCCGGTCGCTGGGTGGCCAAGCCTTTGATGATTTCGCCCTGTCGCGGAATTGCCACTTCTCCGTAGCTGAAAAACGTCGTCAAAACCTTTTCATGGCCGAGATTCTGGCTCCATGACTTGAATTCCTCCGGTGTCTGGCAACGCTCTTCGCCCAGCCGTACCAGCGTATTCCTGAAACTGTGCGGGTTGAAGTAGGGCAGGCCGGCGTGCGCGAAGGCTTCACGAAAAATCGTGCGTATGCTCGCGGCGCTGCTCCAATGCATGCGCTTTAATCCGGCCGGGCCAAACCTTTGGGATTCCCCCAACGCGACCAGCGTTGCCGGAAACAGCGGATCGTCATTGCTCCACAACTTTTCTACCCGCAAAAACGTGACCCATGCCGCCACGATCTCGCGCACGTCGTCGCCGACCGGGAAAAAGTAAGTAGGAAACGTCTTGCTGAACTTGGTTTGAACCTCGCGCGCATCCTGATAGACGCGGTTTTCCGCCAAGTCGATGTGTTTCAACTTCATCGAAGCGATGGCCCTGTCCCGCGCGCCGGTGAGCAAGGTAAACGCGACCAAGGCACGGTTACGGCGCTCAATGTCCGTGGTGGCAGGCATCTGGGCGATAACGTGCTTTATTTGCTCCAAGGTCGGCACGCGCTGCTCCCGGCGTGCGGTTGCTACGCGCGTATCTTTTTCCGACAAGCTGAAATAGTCGGCGTGGGAATAGGAAATGCGCGACTTATACCCTGGTTCCCTTGAAAGCCATTGAAAAAACCGCTTCAAGTTCGCCATCGTCGCGTGCAAGGTTGCCTTGCTCAGGCGCTCCCCCGACCGCTGTCCGTTCTGTTCGGCCAGGTATTTCTTGAAGGCGATGGCCTGCTCGAAGTGGAACGCCTTGAAGTCCCGGTATTTCGTCTGGGTCTCAAAGCGGCTAAGCGCCTTTGCCACGGCGTCCACCGTCGGCTCGCTTTGGCGCTTGGCTTCCTTCAAATAGACGAAGTAACGACGCTTGATGCGCTCATTACTGGGGTTGTGCATTGTCATGGTCTGATAGTCCTTTTCCGAAGTCACTGTTTACGGAGAGTCGGCCAGTCTCAACTATGTGTCGCTGTGCCTCCGATAACGTGATGTCCAATTCCCCACGAATCTGGTCAAATTTCAGCAGACTGACGCGCCGGTACATCATTGCCTCGCAGGTTGGGCACATACCTATCAAGTTGCCGGAGGTGTCGGTAACGGCGACGTAATCCGCCATGCCGCCAGCCGGTGACCTGGGGGCGCGGCAGCGGACGCAATAGATTTCACCCGGTTTGCACGGACGCTTGTTTTTCGTCCTCATTGCTTGCAGAAACGCGGCGAGGTCGCGGCCCAGCACGAGGGTAGGACGCTTGTTGTCGCAGGTCGGCAGGCCCCGTTTGATCCAATGCCGCACTGTGTTGCGGTGGACGCCATGCAGCGCGGAGATTTCCTCCACCGTGTAGTTGCGGTTAACCTTGGCGAGGCGTGGGTTAGGGTGGCGCTTGCCCATTGGTTAGGCCGCGTGTTTGCGCTCGTTTTCGAGTTTGGCGACCAAGGCGCGCATTTCGTCATTGGTCTTGCCCGCAATACGTGCAGCGTTCAGCGTGGCCACTTCGGACGCGGGCCAGCCAATGGCACGCGCACCCAGGTTCACGGGCTTGGTCCAAAGCCCCTGCTGCATTCTCAGGTAGATCGTCGAGCGTGAGAGGCCCGATTCTGCTTTGACAGACGGAAGGCGTAGTATCGTTTGCGGCATGTTTGCACCTCATAAGGTGTTGTTGAACATGCCGTGCATTGGGCGCGGGCTAGAGGACTAGCCCGCAACCTGTCTTGATAAGTGCTTGTCAGTGCGGCGTTTTTTTCCTTATCGAGACAGTCGTTTTTCTCTTGCCCGCTGATAAATCCCCCCACGCATTACCGGATGATTTCTTTGTATCCACGATTTGCTTGAGGCGCGACACCGAAATACCTTCATCCCTCGCCACGCGCTGTAAAAATGCCCGTGTTCCCTTGGCTTTCTCAGCGCCTACCAGCGCGCGCAGTCTGTCGCACCGCTGTTCCGGTGTCTCCGCCACGGCATTGGCTGCCGGGTTGCCCACCAGCCGCATGAGTTCGGTTTTATCCAGGGCGAGCGCATCTTTTTCAATGGCCAGCACCTCAATGAGCGGCACGGTATGGCCGGCAAGCAAAAGCTGTAGCTCGCTTTCGGCGCGCAGTGTTACCGCGCTCTTATTGGTTTTGCCCTTCAATATCCCGACCGGCCACTGACCGCCATTTGCCGCAGTGGATGCCGTCCGGCTGCATTCAAGCAACACCGCCAGCGCATCGGCAATGAGTACGCCGGTCGATTGCCACTGCGTCAGCCGTAAGGCCGACACGCGCACCCGGTTAATGTCACTGCGCTTGTCGCAAACGATAAACGATGCGGTGCGCGTCGAATAGGTCACGGTTTGCACCGGCATCACGCATTCCCGCTCGCAGCCCGGACACACCACACTCACGGCTGGGCGCGCCTTCACCAGCAACTTATGCGACTTCATGGCCGCGACTGCCGCCGGGGGCCATTGGCTTAATTCCTCGTCGTTCACGAATACCGGCGTACCTCGCGCCGCGCCCAGGCGCGCCAGCAGTTCGGCCAGCGCATCTTGTGGCGTCATGCCTGGGCGGGTTCCTTGGGTTCGATGCCGGAGGCGTGCAGCATGTCGCGCAGCCGCAAATCCAGTTCGTCATACTTCAGTGAGCACGAATTCGGGTGCGTGATGCGTATTGTCACTGTCTTGGCTGGCTTATCGCCCGCGGCTGCAAGTGTGGCGGCAAGTTCAACCTGGGTCACGTTATAGAGGTTGAGGGGAACCGATTTGCCGATGGTGTCCAGCAACTCGTACACCGCATTTGCGTTCTTGTTTGTGTCGGCTTCCAACGTGATGCGGTCGCCTTTCTTGATCTTGGACGAAAGGCGCAACTTTTTCACTGTCACTTCCTGGATGCCGCTGCCCACGTCGTAGAGGAAATCGAAACCCTTTTGCGTTACCGGGTTCAGGTCATACACACGCCCATCTTTCGGATCGGGCGGCAGTTCAGGCAGTTTGAGTATTGCCGTTGCGAACATGCCCTGCAAAGGCTCGATAGCTTTATGGGCGCCGCGAAAGTTTAGATCAAGCGAGCCGTCTTTCTGCGAATAGACATAGATCACCTCGAACGCGGGGTTATGCGGTCGTCGCCCAAACTGCCCGTCCACCCATTCAATGCTTTGCTGCGAATAATCCTCCGGGTAGGCAAAGTAATAATCCAGTTCGCCACGGCGCAACGGCTCCACGATGCAATTCTTGCCCCGGCCTTCGGTGTGGTGGAAATAGCCGCGTATCAGGTCGGCCAGTTCGCGCAGGCTCGCCTCATCCACCGCCGCAGGCTGGTGCGGCAGATTCTTGCGCTTGCGCCAGTATGGGAGATTATCCGCATGAAAAAAGCGGGCTGCTCCGTGCCAGAACGGCTTGTGGTCGATATGCGTCACCATCGCCCGTTCGTAATGGTTCGACAGGGCCGCAAGCTTGGCTACAAAGGCTTTATGCTCACCATCGGTTAAGTGAAATTCCGCTTCGTCGATGATCGCCCGAAAGCCCTTTTCGCAACTCAGCTCGAATATGTCGCGGAATTCCGCGTCGATCACGTTGCGCTGGTCGTCGGGAATAGTCAGCCACCTCGCGAACAGCATATCGGGCTGGCCTTCTTTCATGGCCGCGAAATCCACATCGCCCATGAGTTTGCGTGCCTGAAAATAACGGGCAAGCAAAGCATTCGGCGTTTGCCGGAAGAAATCCTTTGTTGAGTAATGCCGGGCCATGCTTTTACCCCTTTGTCATGAGGTGGAGCCACTGCCACAAGACGCTAGGCATGGTACTGTATATTGGCGCCCATCCAAATGGCAATTGACTGGCCGTTGCTAATCGACTGATGCTTGGCCCCGCCGGTGTTGCCTAATAGGTGAACCAAAGG
>JAAOEI010000831.1_pt1 | contig 11650 bp, 7 predicted proteins | sample 7059261 | NCBI WGS metagenome assembly JAAOEI01 (sample SAMN14008812, study PRJNA610033) | viral metagenome | isolation source: viral particles filtered from seawater | place: China: Hangzhou Bay, Yangshan Deep Water Harbour | collected 2017-10-31
AGTACACCACTCTTCTTTTTAACTCACTTTAGGATACCATTACAATGGCTGCTGCACTTCCCATTCGTTTTCGTGACGTGAACAGCGCGGGTTCGGATGTTACCCAGTTGTTCCTCAAGGTTTACGGCGGCGAAGTTCTGACCGCCTTCGAAACCGAAGTCGTCACGATGGACAAGCACCTCGTCCGCAACATCGCATCGGGCAAATCCGCCCAGTTCCCCGCCACTTGGAAAGTTGGCGCGGAGTACCACACCGTCGGCGCGGAAATCACCGGCGAAATCTCGAACACCAACGAAGTGGTTATCACGGTTGACGACATGCTCGTCGCGCCGATCTTCCTCGCGAACATCGACGAAGCCATGAGCCACTACGAAGTGCGTTCGATCTACTCGACCGAAGCTGGTCGTGCGCTGGCCTACACGTTCGACAAGAACGTGCTCCAGTGTATGGTTCTGGCGGCCCGCGAAAGCGCGCTGATCAGCGCCGTGACCGGTCCTCCGGCTGTTGCTGCCTCCAACGGCGGTACGCAGCTGACGTCGGCGACCACGCTGTACAAGACGTCCGCGACTGACCTCGCGGCTGGCCTGTACCTCGCGGCCGAGACGTTCGACAACAACGACATCCCGTCGGATCGCAACGTGTTCCTGAAGCCGGCGCAGTACTACCTGCTGGTTCAGAGCGTCAACCTGATCAACCGTGATTGGGGTGGCATGGGCTCGTATGCGGACGGCAAGATCGTCCGTATCGCGGATATGCCGATCGTCAAGACCAACCACCTGCCGACGACCAACATCACGTCGGGTGTGGCCAAGTACCAAGGCGACTTCAGCAAGACGGCTGCCGTCTGCACGACGCCTTACGCTGCGGCCACGGTCAAGCTGATCGACCTCGCGATCGAAAGCGACTACCTCGTGAACCGTCAGGGCACGCTGGTGGTTGCGAAGTACGCGGTGGGTCACGATCACCTGCGCCCGGACTGCGCGGTGGAACTCAAGACCACGTCGTAATACCTCTGTCTCACAAGCCGGGGCGGGTTCGCCCGCTTCGGCTTTTTTTCTTTTAAGGATATACATGGCTACCATCAAGAAAAAGGTGTTTGTGAATTCGAACACCACGGTGACCACGTCCTCGGGCTACACGGTACCGGCGGGCTACGCTGTGACGGGCGTTACGGCGCTGGCCACGGACAACGCGGGCTCGGCCAATCTCACGACCTCGTTTGATGCGGCCAACCACACGGTCACCGTTGTCTCCGTCACCGGCACCGAGGCTCTCGTCAAGGACGAGTACCTCGAATTCGATCTCACCGATTCCACTAGCTGGGCTCAGCTGTAAGGATTAGCAATGGACGGACTAACACCTACGACCGAACTAGAGGCGGTCAATACCATCCTCTCCATCATGGGTGAGTCCCCTGTGAACTCGCTCTCCGTGGAGGGTGACCTCTACGTTGAGCGGGCTCAGTCCGCTCTCAAGGAAATGTCCCGCGAGGTTCAGTCCAAAGGCTGGTACTTCAATCGGGATTACGAATACAGTCTTGCCAAGGATGTCGACGGCAAGATCAGCATTCCCCTCAATGCCCTCGAGGTGACCCCGGACGGCGACAACTACGAAGATCCTTTCGTCTCCCGTGGGGACTTCCTGTACGACATCGAGGATCAGACTTACGTCTTCACCGCGGCTGTCTCCTGCACGATCGTCTGGTTTCTCGACTGGACGAATCTCCCGCAGGCCGCCCGCAGGTACATCACGATCCGCGCAGCGCGAGCCGCGCAGGAGAGACTGGTCGGATCCGAGAACGTCCATAAGTTTACCATGGACGACGAGAAGATGGCCCTGAACGAGTTGATGCGTAACGAGCTCCGCGCCGTGCGCGCCAACGTGTTCACCAAGGGGAGCACCACGATTACCAAAATGATAAGGAACCGGAGCCTCTAATGGCACTGATCTCGAAGTCGATTCCCTCACTGTTCAATGGAGTGAGCCAACAGCCTGCCCCGCTACGCGGGCCTTCGCAGTGCGAGACTTCGATCAATGCCTACCCGGCCCTGTCGACTGGCCTCCGCAAGAGGCCCCCTACACAGCACATCGCCAAGCTGACGTCCACAACGGACTCGGATGCTTACGTGGCGGTGTACAACTACTCGACTGCGGACAAGTACATCATCGTCCTCCGCGACGAGGCGATCGCAGTCTACCACGAGGACGGCACGGACTGCACCATAACTAAGACCCCGTTCACCGCTTGGGCCGCCTCGACGGCCTACAGCCTCGCTGACGTCCGCATCCCCACGACCCCCAATGGTTACCAGTACCGGGTCACCGTGGCTGGCACCAGCGCTGGCAGTGAGCCCACGTGGCCCACCACGCTGGGCGGCACGGTGGTCGACGGTGGCGTAACGTGGGAGTGCGTTCCCAACTACCTGAACGCCGCTACCCCGCGGACGGGCTTCGGGCATACCGTCTTCGGCGAGTACGTCCTCATCCTGAACAAGAATGTCGTCCTTCAGGAGCGCGCTGACACCGTGTCGGGCTCGATCACGAGCACCGTGCAGACCTTCGGCGCCCTTCCGGCGGCCACCGGCTCCGGCAACATCCACGAGATTGCCGGCGACAATACGAACAACTTCGACAACTACTTCGTCAAGGACACCGCCTCGGGCGTTTGGTCCGAGTGGCTCAAGCCGGGCGAAGTCTACCGGCTCGACGAGTGCACGCTTCCGTACCGCCTGACCCGCACGGGTAAGTACACATTCACCTTTGATCTGAACACGTGGGACGACCGGGCGGTCGGCGATCGGGCGACGGTTCAGCCCCTGAGCATCATCGGGCACGCCATCGCGGACATCTTCCTGTACCGTAACCGCCTCGGGTTCATCGCGGGAGAGAACGTGGTCCTCTCCCGGTCGGGCTCTTCTAACTACTTCAACTTCTTCCCCGGGCAGGCCACGTCGGTCCTCTCGGATGACCCGGTGGATCTCACCACGGCCTCCAACAAGAAGACCGTGCTGCGCTACGCGATCCCGTTCAATACGGCGCTGATCATGTTCAGCGACCAGACCCAGTACCAGCTGACGGGCGGCGACATCTTCAGCCCGGGCACGGCCCGCATCGACCCCATTACGGAGTTTGAGAGCGACCCGGACTGCAAGCCGGTGGCGCTGGGGCAGGAGATCTACTTCTCCGTCCCCCGTACTACCAACGCTGCTATCCGCAACTACTTCATTGATACCGAGGCTCTGACCAACGACGCCTCGGATATCACGGCGCACGTGCCCAACTACCTCCCGGCCAACGTGTTCAAGCTGACGGCCTCGTCGACCGAGGACCTCGTCTTCGCGCTAACGCTCAACGAGCGCAACGCGATCTACCTGTACAAATTCTACTGGCAGGAAGACAAGAAGGTTCAGGCCGCATGGCAGAAGTTTACGTGGGACTCTGGCGACACGATCCTCAACGCTGAGTTCCTGAACAACATCTGCTACATGATCGTCCAGCGATCCGACGGTATCTTCCTCGAGAAGATCGACATGCAGCCGGACTCGACGGACACCGACGCGGGCTTCCTCGTCCACCTCGACCGCAAGGCCTCCCTCACGGCCACCTATACGTCCGCGACGGATACCAACGAGTGGACTCTGCCCTACAACGACAACGGCAACTTCAGCGTGGTCATCCCCGACGACTTCACGGGGCGCAAGGGCGAGGTCATTAAGTGTACCCGACCGGGCTCCGCTAACAAGGTTCAGGTCATCGGACAGGGCGACCTGTCGGCCAACCCCTGCTATGTGGGGCGCAGGTATACCATGACGTACACCTTCAGCGAGATCTGGTTCAAGGATCAGAACGGCCTACCGGTACTCGGCGGGTCTCTCGCCCTGAAGAACATGGTGGTCAACTTCTCGAACACGGGCTACTTCCGCGTCGAGGTGACCCCCTTCGCCCGCGACACGTACTCCTACGTGTTCAACGGGCAGGTCCTCGGGACCTCCTACACGACCATCGGGCAGCCCTCGATGGCCAGTGGGGCGTTCCGGTTCCCGATCCTGTCCCGTAACGTCGGGACGGTCATTAGCATCATCAACGATACGCCTGTTCCTTCCAACATGCAAAGCGCGGAGTGGACTGGCGACTTCACCCTCAAGAGCCGTAGGCAAGGATAAACAATGAGTATCTTCGACGACGCCCTCGGGTTCGCTTCGAGCTTCGCCAACAGCGACTTCATGAATACGCTGTCCAAGTGGGCTCCGATCATCAACACCGGGGCTAACATCGCTGGCGCGTGGATGAATTACAGCGCCCAGAAGGATGCGTACAACCAGCAGACCTCCGCCATCAATCAGGCAATGGTGCAGAACCAAGCTGCCCTGAACGAGCGGATGATGGAGAACCAAGCCGCGACCAATGACAGCATCGGGCAGCGTGCCCGCGCTGCGGCCATCGAGAAGGCGAAGATGGCGGCGATCCAGAACGAATCCGGAGCAAGTGGAAACACGCAGGCGCGCCTGCGGAATTCCATCATGGCCCAGAGCGGGATGGACATCGCGACCCTTCAAGCGAACAACGACTCGTTCAGTCGCCAAGTGGCGAGAGAGATTGCGCGTGAAGAAGCCCGAGCCACCTCGGCCAAGTCCGCCCTCGGCGGGAAGCCCAGCTGGCTCACCCCCGCCCTCGGCACCATCGGGGCCATCGGGCAACTCGGGTTCAGCTATGCGAATCCCCGCAAGCCAGCAGGACTTAAGACTACCGGATTCTAACTAAGAGGTAACCCATGCCCAAGGAGTACACCCGGCGCATTCCGTCGACTGAAGTGAAGGACCCCACACTGTCCTCGGTTCAGCGATCGGTCCATGCGTCCCCCGTTGCGGTCCCTCGGATCACCGAGCAGGACAGCATGGCGGGAGCCCTCCTAAAGGGCCTGTCGGCGCTGAACCCTGCCCTTAGCTCTATGGCCGCGCAGGCGACCGCCGAGCGACGGGCCCAGATTCAAGAGCAGTACGCACGCGAAGTGAAACTCGAGCAGGCCCGCGGACAAGCGTGGGCCATCGAGAAGAAGCCTGTACCGGCGGAAGCCACGCAGGCCTTCCGGGACTCCCACAGCCAGACTACGGGAGCCCAAGCGTCCATCGAGGACGGCCAAGAGTTTCTCACCGCCTACTCCGAGGCGATGAACACGCCGGGCTTCGAGCACGGTAAGTTCGTGTCCCAATTCTGGGACGGTAAGATGAAGGGCCTCGCTGGCGTCGACCCGCTCTACGCGGCGGCGTACACCGAGGGCCGGGCGAAGTACGAGGCGGAAGCCTTCCGTAACCGCCAGAAGGTTCTGCGCGATGGCCTTGCGTCCAATCGGCAGCAGGCCGCGGAGGTTCAGGTCACCGACCTCGTCAAGGAATACGACCCCTCCAAGTATGCCGAACTGCGCGATCGCCTCACGCAGACGGGCGTCACCCGCGAGGACTACGCCCAGCTGGTCACCCAGACGGCCATCAATGCTTCCCTTCAGGACGGCAACATTGAGCGCCTGAAGAAGCTGATGATGCCGGTGGACCAGTCCGGCTGGTCGCCCACCATGATCCCGGCCAACGGCCGCGCGGTTGAGGGTGCGATCCAGCAGATCATTACGAAGAAGCGCATCGAGGCAGGCCGCGAGGTCGACTTCGCCTCCGTTGAGGCCACCTCGGAGCTCCTGAAGAAGGCCGCCGACGGCGGCGTGGATGACCCCTCGGCTGCTGCCTTCGCGCACGCACGGGCCTACCCGAACCGCTACGATACGACCGAGAAGGTTCAGGCCCTCGTCCGCCAAGTCGCCTCGGCCGCGGAGGAAGGGCAGATCACCAACCACGCCAAGCGCTGGCTGGCGAACCCGGACGACCCGCTCTCCCGGGCCTCCCTAGCGGACCCCAAGGTGCGCTCGAAGGTCTCCGACCAGATCAACAAGGCGATCGCCAACTCCAACGGCGACGCGCAGACGATCGTGCAGGGCCTCACTGAAGCCCAGCGCGGCGGCATCGACGTCGGCAAGTCGATCGGCCTGTACGTCGGCTTCGGCAGCATGACCCCCAACGCGGACGGCACGCTCCCTGAGCACATGAAGGGCGGCCTCGCCCTTCTCGAGATGCTGGACCGCACTGGCAACCTGCACCTCGCCGAGCAGTACATGAGCTCGAAGGACCTTACGTGGTACGCCCGCTATAAGGAAGGCGTCGCCGGTAAGCTGTCCTCCGAGGACGCGGCCGCGCAGGCCTACAAGCAGACCAGCCCGGACGCCAAGAAGCGCGAGGGCGAGTGGAACGCGCAGGCCACCAAGGCCGTCCGCAAGGTCGGCAAGGAGCTCCACTCTGGCTGGCTGGACCTCGACCCGGATAACACTACGGCCGTGGACATCGAGCACCTGCGCCTGTCGAAGAATTACTTCCTCGCCGGGATGTCGGTCGAGCAGGCGGCGGATCAGGCCCGTAAGGATCTGGCCAACCGCGCGGTCACCATTGGCGACCAGCGGGTCCTCCTGAACGGCGACACGCCCAACCTCGTGCTCCGCGATGATCTCATCAAGGGTGCCAACGGGACCCTCGAGGATCTCCGCGCTGGCGACCCTGATAAGAACTGGCAGGTGCTTCAGGACAATCAAGGCAACTTCGTCTTCACCGACTACCAGACGGGCGCAATGGTCCGCCGGTCGCGTGAAGAGATCGTCCACAAGGCCGCCCGGATGTCCGCTGGCTCCGTCCCGACCCCGAAGGGTGTCGTCGACTTCCAGAACCTCCGCCAGCGCCTCGATGGTCGCCGGATCTCCCCCATGAACGTCGAGAAGCTGGGCGACATGGAGCTCGAGAACATCATGTTCAACATGAGCACCCTCGTGGGTCAAGGCCTCATTAAGCCAAGCGAAGTGGCTGCTATCCGCACAGAGCGCGGTCGCCGCATGGCTAAGGCCACGTCTACGTGGGTCACGAGCAATGCAGAGTACGACAAGAATGTCCGCCCCAAGGGTGGCAAGATGACGGACGCCGACGTGGCGGCTGTCAGCATGGACCCGCCTGCGCGCCTAGACGCCGCAGGGAAGTATGGGTCACCCAAGGACTTCGCTCTGCGCTACGCCGACAAGGCCCCCACGGCCGCCCTCACGATAATCACCGAGGGTGTCCGTCTGGAGGCTTATAAGGACGTGGACGGTCACCTCACGATCGGCGCTGGATACCAGATGTCCAGCAAGGATCCGAAGGTGGTCCGCCTCGCCCTGCGTGATGCCGGTGTACCCGAGAGGGACATTGACGGCGTGATGAAGGGTAAGGTTGCCATCACTCCGGAGGCTGCCCTCCTTCTGACTCAGAACGAACAGAACAAAGTGTACGCCCCTGCCGCCCGCCGCCACTTCGAGATGAAGTATGGTGAAGGCGCGTGGCAACGCCTACAGCCCAACGAGCGCGCTGCGCTCACTTACCTTGAATGGAACACGGGTAACCTCGCGCAGTATCCCAAGCTGATGGAAGCCCTCGCCAAGGATGACATCGAGGCGGCCGTCAAGGAAGTTGAGATCAGCTTCACTAAGGCAGGCAAGAAGTACTCGGCCAAGCGGGCCGTGTCTCTTGTCCGCTCGATGCTCAGGGGCACTGGCGATTTCAAGGCATTAGTCAACAAAGGAGTCTAAGATGCCCCTCCCTCTGGAGCAAGTGCAGTACAACGACCACTCGGCCGAGCGCAAGTATCGAGAGCAGCTAGCTTTCGAGAAGGCGCAAGCCGAGGCGGGATTTGCGCCAGAGGGCCCGAGCCTTGCTGACACCTTGATGGCGGCCGCGAGCCAGCAGTGGAGCGCCATGGCGCTGACCAGCTATTTCACCAAGGAAGGCCACGACGTCGACACGTCCTACATGATGGACGAGGCCGAGGTCAAGCGGCTGGGCGAGGGACTCCCCCCGGAGACCCTTGGGGAATTCTCCTTTGCCCGCTCCAAGGAGCACGCCGAGCAGATCCGTTCGGAGATCCTGCGGGAGCAGTACGACAAGCAGACCCTCCAGTCCGCCGGGACGATCGGCCTGCTGGCCGAAGTGGGCGCAGCCCTGACCGACCCGTTCAACATCGCCACCATGGGTGTCGGTGCTGGAGCGGCCATGTACCGGGGCGCCGGTACGGTCGCCCGCCTCTACCGGGGCGGCCTGACGGCGGCTGCCTTCAACATGATCCCTGAGGCTGTCCTAGCCTCCGACCAGTACACGCGAGACCCCTCGCATATCCTCACCGCCGGTCTCCTCGGGTTCGCCCTAGGCGGCCTAGGTGGCGTCCTGACGCGGGCCGAGGTTGACCAGCTGGCCACCAAGGCGCTGCGTGGGGCCGACGAGGTGCAGGCCGACACGGTCGCCCGCGTGGGCGGCCTCAAGCCTGAGGATGTACGCCCGGGCCCGACGCCGATGGAGTTGTGGACCGAGCGGCTGAACAACCTAGCACCCGGGCGGACCAGCACGGTCGCCCTCGAGCAGGCCAAGAACCTCGGCCGGGTGAAGTCCGACAAGGTCATCGAGGACCTGAAGGCACTGCCCGCCGATGCGATCACCGACGCCGAGCGCAGCGAGCTAGTCGACCTGTTTGCTAAGGCCAATCCCGCTAACCGCGCGGCCCGCCGGGCCCGCATGAACCAGAAGCCCGAGGTGCAGGCCAACGCCCGCCTCAAGGCCTCTGCTGACGAGTACTTCGCGCACGAGGAACAACTCGAGCGCATGGCGAAAGAGGCCGCTCACGAGGCGGCCGAGCGCCAAGCCAGATCCCTCAAGGAAGCCCAAGAGGAGACCATGAAGGCCAGCGCGGCCCTCAAGCTGGCAGACGACGCCGGGTTCCTCCCGGGCTCCGTCGGCTCCGCCCAGATCACCGAAGTCAGCGACGAGCTCCCCAAGTGGAGCAAGGTGCGCTTCGACGTCTTCGCCCGCGCCGCCAGCAACAAGAAGGTCAAGAGCATCCGCGCGCTGGCCCGCCGGGTCTTCGAGGATCCCGTTGGGGACGGCAGCACGAAGGGCTTCAACGCCACCACGCACGCCGACATGGTATTCAAGTCGTCGGCCGGTACGCTGCTGGCTAAGATGGGCAAGCACTTCTACAACTTCGCCACTGAGGAAGGAATCAACTTCCGCCAGCGCCACTTCACGCTGGGCGCGGAGAACGACTTCTACAAGCGAGTCAGCCGGGCCGTCCGTGGTAACCCCGAGGACAACCCGCACGTGCTGGCCGCTGCCGCCGAGCTCAAGAAGACCAACGACTTCCTACTCGCCGAAGCCAAGCGGCTGGGCGTGAAGGGAGCCGACGACTTCGAGGCTCTCGAGAATTACATCTACCGCCGGTTCAACCACGACGCGATCAGCGACATCAACGCCCGCTTCGGAGACGATCAGGTGGTTGAGCTCATCTACGGCGCCATGAAGGCCGCCCCCGAGCGGATGGGCAAGCTGACCGACGCGATGCTGCGGGTCACCGCTAGGGCCTACTGGAACACTGTCAAGCGCCTGCGGTACAACCACGAGTTTCACGCGGTCTCCCGTGGGGGTCTCGACTATGACACCATTCGCGAGACCTTGCTGAAGCAGGATCCGCACCTCAGCGAGAGCGAGGCGGATGCCATCATGGAAGCCGTAACGGGTGTCACCCGCGAGGCCACCGACGACGCCAACAAGTCCGCCCGCTTCAAGAAGCGCGTGGCCTTCGACGAGACCTTCGCGATGGACCTGAAGGCCAAGGATGGCACGGTTGAGACAGTGCGTCTCGACGACCTCTTTGTCAACGACGCCCGCGAACTAGGCGCGATCCACGCTCGCCAGATGGCCGGTCACATTGGCTTCGCCAAGGTCGGCATCAAGTCCGAGTCGGATTGGACGGAGGCTCTTAACAAAGTCAAGGACGAGGCCTCGGCCGTCGTCGCTGACGCCGAAGAGCTCCGGGGCCAGCTGAACCTCCTCGAGATGGGCCGCAAGCAAGCCCTCGGTCTCCCCTTGGAGAACGACCCGGGCTCCACCGGGGCGCGCCTTGCGCGCGGCTTCCGTAACTTCAACTTCATTACCAACATGGGACAGGTGGGCTTCGCCCAGCTGGCCGACATCGGTAACATCCTCGGGCTCGCCGGATGGCGGGGGATGCACCACTTCATGGACCGCAAGATGTTTGCGGCTGCCATGAGGGGACACCTGAAGGATGACCGGCTGTCCAACCAACTGCACTCGCTTATCGGCACCGGCGGCGACGCGGCTTCCATGAAGTCCGTCGCACGAGACATCTTCGAGTCGGAAGCCTATGGCGGCCTGTCGAAGACCGAGCAGGTCATCGAGAAGGGCCGCGAGGCGGTCACTATGCTGTCTGGCCTGCGTCCGATCAACCTCGTCCTCAAGCAGGGCGCGGAGCGGATCTACCTCGACGAGATGGTGCGGCTGGCCCATACAGGGCTAGACGACCTCCCGCTGAACCAGATCCGTAGACTGGCGACTGACGGCCTTGACGAGAGTAACTTTAGCGGCATAGCTGCTGGTCTCAAGAAGTACGCTATCCGGGACAAGAAGGGCCACGTCGTCGAATTCGACTGGCGCAAGTGGCACGCTCAGGACCCGGATGCCGTGGATCTCTTCCGGAACGTGATGTTCCGTCAGGTCAACCGGGCGGTACAGGAGCCGTCGATCGGAGAGACGGCCTTCTTCATGCACAGCACGGTCGGGAAGATGCTGACCCAGTTCCGGGCGTTCATGCTCACCGCATGGGCCAAGCAGACCCTGCACGGGTTCAACCACTTCGATCAACGCACGGTCGCCCAGTGGGGCTACGGTACGTTCACCGCTGGTCTCGCCTATTCGATGCAGCAGGCGATTAACAGCGTCGAAGCGGATGATGAGCAATTCGAGAAGAGGCTGGACCCGGCGTTCATCGCGGCGTCCGCCTTCGCTCGAAGCGCGCAGTCCTCGCTTGTTCCGGGTGTCATCTCGACTGGTGCCTACGTGTTCGGCATGTCCGACCCGTTCACCTTTGCTCGAGCCTCAGGTAGCCCCATGGACTTCGTTGAGGGCTCCCCGACGGTTCAGACTGGAAGACGATTGTTCGCCCTCATGAAGATCATGGGCGAAGCCACGCTAGGCGATGGTCCTACCAAGGGCAGCGCCCGGCAGGCACTCGGCCTCGTGCCCAACCTCACTCTCATTCGTAACATTGTATCCGGCATGACGGCGGATCTACCAACTCAACAGGAAGACTAATGGCATACGCTATTGACACATATTCGGGCGACGACACGACGACCAATTTCAACGTCACGTTCCCGTATATCCTGAAGGCACACGTAAAAGTGTACCTTGACGGTGTGCTTAAAACGGAGACTACGCACTACACGTGGTTCAGCGCCACCGTCATTCAGATGGTGACCCCGCCGGCTACCGGCGAGACCCTGAAGTTTGTCCGGGCGACGTCCCCCACGGCCCGCCTTGTGGACTTCAACGACGCGTCCACGCTGACCGAGGCCAACCTCGATCGAGCCGACGACCAGCTGTTCTACCTCGCTCAGGAAGCGGTGGACGCGACAGTGAATACCATCACGCTGGATACGGACGACAAGTGGGACGCCGCAAGCAAGGTCATTAAGAACTTGGCGGACCCGGTCAACCCGCAGGACGCCATGACCTACGCCTCGGCG
>JAAOEI010000832.1_pt1 | contig 11643 bp, 18 predicted proteins | sample 7059261 | NCBI WGS metagenome assembly JAAOEI01 (sample SAMN14008812, study PRJNA610033) | viral metagenome | isolation source: viral particles filtered from seawater | place: China: Hangzhou Bay, Yangshan Deep Water Harbour | collected 2017-10-31
AACCCAATGTAAGCGCCCACTATCACGGAGACGAAGCTATAGAAGGTCATTGCCACATTTGATATCTGTGGTTCAAAGATTAAAAGGACCGGGAAAAACATGCCGCCAATAAAAGCGCCCCAAGCCATTCGTCTTCGTTGCTTCCATCTATCCATAAGTCACCTATAAATGATGCGAGATTAAAAAGCCGATAATGCCAAAACAGGTCGTAATCACCATTCCCGCCGCCCACCAGATTCGCGAGTTCGTTTTATCCAGCCTGGATACAATAGTAGTCACACCTGACTGAATTCCCTGGTATCGGAGTTCGCATACTTTCTCGTGCGAATCGATTTTATTCCTTGCTTCTAACGCCATAGAGTACGCCTCATCCGCACGTTTCTCGATTTCCTTCATACTGGGCATGGGGGGGGTCATCCTTTATTATTGATTATATCGGTTAATGCTTCTGCGATGCTATAGCATCCCATTTCCACATTATTGGTAATAACTCTTGTATTATCAATGAATTCCGGTTCAATAATTAATGCAACGCATTTTGTTTTTGCGAGAAAAAAATCAGGCCCCTTCGCCTTGTTCATCTGGTACCAGCCTTCCTTGGCCCCTCGATTCGGTGAGAATATTCGGCTGATGGATTCTTGCACGGCCTCGGCTGCTGCCTGGCCTTTCTTACTTCCTGGATAATATAATGTTTCAGACCCTTCGCCCACATTAGCCATTTCGCCATCATCGACCACGCCATTCGCGTTCTGGTCCCGCCAGATTTGCGCGGAATTAAAATGAATCTCAATAGCAATATCACCGGGCTTCGCTTGGTCGTTTATGAATGAAACTTTCTGTCTCAAGGTTCCGTTAGGAACTCGAACAGCATTATCGTTTAAAAGTTTGGCAATCTTGTCCGCCCAGACCGTGGTCAGGCTGTACTCAGTCACACCGTTATAGGATGCGCCCTGGGCTTTTTCGTGATGGCCTGCAGATACGTATATCATTGCCGCACATCGTCTGCCGCGTCGAACGCATCAACCGCCGCCATATCTGGCAATGCATCAATCTTGGCAAAAGTGGATGCGACTGTATTGCCGCCTGTATTTATTTTTAGGCCCATTACCGCCTCGGCTTGGCGTTTCTTCTGTTCTTTGGCCTCACGCAATATTTCGGCCTGTTCTCTGTCTGGGTCTGGAATTAAACCATTATCATAAATGAATGAATTAAATCCACACTTGCTGGCCTCTATCTGGTCACATTCCGCATCCGTTAACGCGACACGGCCTGGCGCATCATCCATGTAATGCTGAAAGCTTTTATCTGGGTAAACTTCTGCAAAATAACGAAGCTTACGGTTTACAACTACCGATGAACCGTCCCACGACAGGATATATTTTCTGTTAGTTTTATATTGATTGATTAAAGTCTCATCAGCCACGCTGATATCTATCGCATTTACTGGCGCGCCTTCATCCGGATTTTCCGGGTCGGCTGGATGCCATAAACCAACAATTATAGATTTATCATTTAGAATTATTTTCATTACAGGCCCCAATAAAAATGAATAGAATGTAGATATACGGTACCAATTGCGTTTTCGTTTCTGTAATTAACTGTGAACGTACTAAGCGCATCGGCTGTCACTGTCATTGTTCCAGTTCCTTCACCGCCTGGACTGTTATCAGAAATAGAAACAACCGTTCCACTACTTACATAAGTCTGCAATGATGTACTGCCGGATACACCGATACCCGTTACTGTGTAATATAAAGTTGTCACATTTGGCGGTACTTCAAACGAAAGCCTGGGCAATGATGTATATGTACTGGATGTTGCAGAAAGTACACTATCTAACCATTCAATAAACCCTGCTGAGATAAGCGCATCTTCATCCATGTTAATAGATGCTGCATCAATGCTATCTGCTGTAACCTGTGTCGTTCCGTCGATGGTTCCGCTGCAACTGGATAATGCGATTGTGCCACCATCACCACCACTATGGTCGTGACTGTCACCATTCGTCACGCCGTTCCCGGCTGTCGTAGCATAGGCCACGGTAGGGGCTGAGGCGTCATTCTCCTGAATAGCCAGGGGATTATCTCGCATCTTGGTCATCAGGTTATTCGTGACCGGTGCGCCTACAGCAATTTCACTATTCGCTATCGCGGTATATGTTGTCATTCAAATATTTCCTCGGTTACCCATTCTGCTACCGTGACACAACGTATTGCATAACGCTTGGACCACGGAAGTTTATCTATCCTGGCCTGTTCTTCCTCATTGTCAGCCCAGGTCATTACCGCAATACCCTCAAAGTATTTACAGTCCGGGCAGCACTTGTGCGCCAATCGCTTAACCTGAACCCCGCTAATCGGGCAGGGGACCAGGACGTTATCTGGTATCTCTACGTCTGGCGCTATTGGCAGCTTCGCAAATTTCCACATATTCTCACCTTTAGATGATTAAATATAATGTTCCGCCGTCAGGGAATAGCCCCGAGTTCGGCCCTATAAATCCATTGGCTAACTTTTCAGCCGCACTCGCATTATCGTACACCGTCATTGGTGAAGTTGTGTCCAGGGCATTATCAGCCACAAAACAATAACGAGTGTTGTAAGTATACGAAGAATTCATCGCCGTGTATTCTATCTGGTGGCCTTGGTCCACTTCTTTAAACTTGGTCACCTGGAAGCGAGTTGTTTTATTGCTGCCGTCAGTATCCTGAATCCAGCGGGTAGTAATATCGCACAAGTCCCCCACGCCTAAATCTGAATCCTTAGCATCCAGATAGAATGTAATCTTAACCGGAGTTTCACCGAACCGGGCGATGATACGCTGTGCCGCCTGGATAGCGGTTGTATCTTCATTATTTGTTAACCAGCGGGTGGTTAATTCCTTCAACTTGATTTCGTTATACAGGTTCGCGCCCTCTACTTCCGTGTCTGTCTCGAAGTGGTGCCGGGCGTGGTTGGATATTTTATCGTCATCCGCATAATTCAGCTTGTCGTAATGAAGCACTACACGACTGATACGCTTATCCGGGTCCTGCATGACCTTAGTTTTATCGGCCAGCAAGTTATCTGCGTCCGTCAAAGATGTGACCGGAGTATTTCCTAATGGTGGGGCGTTAACTTTCAGCTTAATTTCCTGGGCCACCTCATCCCACCAGATATCCATTTGGAATATAAAACACAGTTCAGAAAGGAGTTTAAACGCGCCGGTCGGTGTGGCTACATACGCGTCCAGAGAAACGCCATTAAACCAGTTAGACTCCTCTGTATCCCAATCTTCTTCTGGGGACCCGCCTGAATAGGGAATATAACTGGCCGATATACCAACGTAGGTATCTAGAATCTCATTCGCTATCGCCACCGGAGAACCGGTAAAGTTCTTAATAATCTGGACCCCGTCACCGGCTTTCGCTGCCGCTGCGGTAGTGCCTTTCTCACCACGGGTTAACGTACTGAGAGTGAAACTGGACCTGGACCCATAAGTAATCCATTCATCACCGATAGCCACCATACCGCCGCCGGTCGGGTAATCCGCCACAGTGGTGGAACTATCTAAATCAAAGCTGGTGGTCTCACCTGATGTTAATGCCGCATCAAGCGTGCCATCAGTCGGCGCGGGGATTTGAACCTTATTATTCTTGGCAAGACCCAAGATATCCGAACAATGAAAAGTGTATACAATATCGTCACCTGAACGAACTGGCCCCGTGACTTTCTCGATAATATACAACCGGGTCTGAAGTTGAAGTGTGCCGTCTTCTGCAACATATCCATCCTTTAGCCGGGCAAAGCGACCCACGTAATAAGGGTTACGCGCAAGTAACTTGCCGAAGAATGTACCCTGGTCTTCTGGGGTATAGGTCCGAGTAGAGACGTAAGGGTCTACACCTCGGTCATGGTGCGGAAAGTCCCGGACTTTAATCTGAACATCAGACCGTAAAGACATCCCCCCATCGGGTTTAATCTCGGTCGGGGTGAACTTGGGTTCATCCACAATGCACGGATACATCACCGTGCCGACCGGAAGATTAGGGTGTGGGGTGCAAAATGTATAAGTCTTGGTCGTCTTGGTGAAGTTGTCGGTGTCCTGACAATCTACCCGGCAGTTATAGCATTCTGAACCAGCGGATAATGCCGCTGTACACGTACCGTCCAACGGAGAATCATTACCACCACCATAAGTGTTAGAACAATAGTCCAGGTCAATTTCAAACTGAATAAACGGTTCACGGCCTAGCCTCGCCTTTTCAGTATCATACGTCATATGAGTGCGCCACAGTCCAGACTAAAGTCCATGTATGCATCCGCGTTATAGGTCGGATTATTGATACCGTTCGTCCAGCAGAATGCCACCTCAGTCGGTGCATCTTCATAATCGTACAAAAAGAAAAACGGCTTTATTTCTACATGGTCGGCCAAAGCTTCCCAGTTACTACTTACCCATGCCGGGGTTACGTTTCGCTGGTCAATCTCGAACTGGTACCCATTTCTATACACAGACTTACCCACAAAGTTTCCACCCTCTGTGATACTGTTCATAATCTTTTTATTTCGGCCATGGTACGGAGTCACAAAAGGAGACATCAGCGGACGCTGTAACGTTAAGGACTGGCCCATCGCAACTGCACCAATGAACGATGCATTGCCCGTGCTGGTAATCTCAAAACGGTAATATCTCACGTTCACAGAAGTGACTGGTCTGAATATCATTTCGTTATTCGCCGAGGGAGTTTGCACGGTATCCAGGTCTGACCAGTTGAATGGGGAGGTAGACCCAGAGGAATATTGAGGTTTAATGGTCGCGGAATTGTCCGCCATATCATGAAAAGCTAATGCCCAATAATCCACCGTTGTAGCACTGCCCATATCCACTGTGATATAGACCGTACCCGCCGCGCTAGCCTGCCACCAGTCACCAGATAACCAGTCGTATGCATTTTCCTTTTCATAACCCGTTGCCTCAGAGGTAACTGTGACCGTGCCGGTCTCAAAGATATTGTTATAACCTATGTATGCCGTCATGCTGTCACCGTTGCATTAAGTATCACGCCGTTGTCCTGTTCTTCATTAATAGTATCAACCAGCGCCCGGACTTGTTCGCCAGTTGGATTTCCAGAAATAGAAATATTATAAACCGTCTGGGGTTCTTTTCGGGCTGCGCCATCTGCTTCACCAGGTAAGGCCGCACCGCTTGGAGTGGGCGGGGCAATGGCAGATGTTGAAGGCACCGCCGCTGCCGATGTGGCCAGGGCAGGTAGCGTGCCAGAAGAACTCTGCCAGGTCTGACGTTTAATGTTCCGGACCTGCATATAACCCAGCGCGCCTGCTGCTGCCGCTGCAATGGCATTGAATGGGAATGGGTATGCGCCTAGTGACTGACTTATTGCGGAGTAAGTGTTGATAATCGCTTCAGCAATTTTCAGTTTCTTGATTTTCTCGAATTCTGATTTCGATGAAGCATCCATTGTTGCCGCCAAAGCGCCCAGCAGTCCAGCTACTACGGCGCGTTTCGTTGCCGCTTCCTGTTTGGCCCGCTTCTCTCGCTTGTCCGCCTCGCGGTTTTCAATCTCGGTAATAGCCGCTTCTTTCTGTGCGACGTTTCGCATTTCTGCCTGGTCCCATGCGACTTCGTTGCCAATCTCCCTGGCCCGTGCCGCATCAATAATCGCCTGCTGTTGGTCGAACTTCGATTGAATCGCTTCCAGTTCGGTTTCCTGGGAAACTAATAACTGTTCGTATTTCTTCTCGTAAAACTCCTGTTCTTTGGCCAGGGCTTCATTATGCTGTTCTCCAGTGGCGCCTGGTTTGGTTTTCGCTGCCGCCAGTCGTTCCTCGGCTTCAACCTGTTTGTTAATCGCATCAGTACCAGCCCAGATGGCCTCGAACTCTGCTTCTCGTGCCGCTGCCGCTTCGTCTCGCATCTGGCCGATACGTTCCATGGCATCAAAGTCCAGCGCAAAGAAGGATGCGACCTGGGCAGCGAAGGCACCAATCTTGTCACCAATATCCACAAAGGTAAGGGCGACAGTTTCAATAACTTTTTTAATGAATAAGAAAGGTTCGACAATAGTATTTATCGCGGTTTCGGATTCGACTATCTTCGTGATGAACTTGGTCATCCATTGGACGGAATCTTTAAAAGCTTGTGTTAGCCCAGCCTCGCCCAGCGCCACAAACAATCGGTCGATGGTGTCTTTGAGATTCGAGACCTTGCCGTCAATGGTGCCCATTTGTTCATCCATTGCACCAGCAAACTGGACGTTACCAATACCTCTTAAGTATCCCTCGATTTCTTCCGCATTCTTACCAATAGTAGTGGTCACGCCCTGGAAAGTGAGGGAGACTTTATCGCCCTGACTTCGGGCTTTGATACCAAACTCTTTTAGGCGTTCAAACTCACCAGTTGCCGCATCGGCCACCGCCTCAATCATTTGATTTAGAGATTTGCCCATCGCTGACGCCGTATTACCATACGACCGTAATGATTCCTCAGAAGGCTTTAACCCAAGGGCTTTCAGTTTTATAAAGGCCTGGGTGACTTCTTCCACCTGAAAAGGTGTGCTGGAAGTAAAGGCCTGGATTTGCTTCATGGCCTTGTTAGCGTTCGCTGCCGAACCGGTCACCGTCTTCAAAGATGCTTCCATCTTTTCAAACGCCGCTGCAGTAGATAGAACCCCTTTGCCCAGAGAAACCAACGCGCCGACGGAACCCAAAGCAATGAATGCCTTCTTGACAGCGCCGACAGAACTTTTCGCCCGCTTCTCGAATCGGGAAAGCTTTTTCTTTGACTGATTTAATTGCCGATGAAGCTTTTCGTTCTCAGCCTCGAACCGGACAATCAGTTTCTGCAGGTCTTTAGCCATCTTTCTTCCTCGCCATTGCCTTCATCGCTTCCAACGTCCTGACGGTTTCCCTTTGCTTCCTAATCGCTGGATGAACATACATAAAGTCCTCCAGAGACTTACCCGCTTTCAGTTTACCGCTGTAATTTGCTATCGTTGCCGCAACTACAGACACGTCATAATTCTGGCGTTCATGTCCAAAGGGTTCAATTTGAGAATAGGCCTTCCACTTTGTAAACTCGTCCGACCCTAAAGAGTCCTCCAGTTCTCCGACCGTCTTACCCAAAGCTAAAGCAAGACGAAACAGAAATAACTGATTAGAATCGGCTAAGAGTTTTTTACCGCGTCTTTCTCGTCATCGTCACCCAAGCCAGAAAGTTTCATTACTTCATCGGCCAGATTAGCGAACACCGTGCCCGGCATTTCAAAGATTTCATCAATAGACGAATCTCTGAATTTCTCACAACCCATTTTAATTGCATGGGCCTGGGAATCTAAGGCATCCGAATTATCATCCTGATAAAGTTTAAACAGTTCCTTACGTTGCCGGGCGTTAATTTCTTGAATCTTGAATTTTTCACCGTCGATAGTTACGACCTTAGTTTTAAATTTCATATTACGATACCGTTATTGCACCTGAGATTTTAAGAGAGAAACTAATCATAGTTGCATCATCAACCGACGGAGTGATGGACCAGCTTAATGGAACACCGGCAAACGTATAAGTGATTGGTGTGGTGCCGTCTGTTAATACAATCTGATAGTTTCGTGTGGTTTTAGCATCAATCAATGCAATCACCTGGTCCTGAACACTCGGGCTGGAATGAACACGCAAGCATTCAATCGATATTTCCGAACCGTCCGCCAGGCCCGCAATGTATTCCCGCGCTGTGGAATCAAAGCTGGTCGCGTCAATTAATGGATTAGTAACACCCAAACCAGAAACCGATTTTGCTTCTGGAACTGTTGAGTATACCTCTGGGGATGCGCCGTCACTTACTTTAAGAGTTAGGCCACCTGTATAAGCTGAAGTCATTTTTTAACCCTCACTATGCCATATTGAAAATATATAGGTCTGCCGGTAGGCTTCGACGCTATCTTCGTAGACCGTTGCCGGTCCGTTTATAATCTGGCACCTCTGGATAGTAATTCCACCAAAGCTACCGGAAACATTGTTAAGTGTAGACCGTAATGCGTCACCCAATGTATAGGCGCCTGCATACGTTTTTGCCCAGCAATCAATCTGATAAATGGACTGGGCGTGCCCGGTTTGACCGTCAAACGATTCAGACATGTCTGACGATTCATCAGAATAGGTCATGGCTGGGTAAGTCGGTTCCTGGGGCAATATCAACGGATGAATGCGAGTTGAGACGATACTCGTTATCGCAGACTGTGCCGCCAGGTATGTATAAAGATTATCAGATATCATCTTATTTTATTAATCCGTCTTTTAACCTGTCGGGCTACTTCATTTTGAATTTCGGGCAGGTTCTTTTCAAAGATTCGGAAAAAGAACTCACGTGCTGGCACGCGTTTTTTATTTGCATATCCAGCATGCACAAACATTCCGTAAAATCCTTCAGGCTTTGCCGCTATCCATGCCGCCACCTTGCCGCCACCTATTTTACTTCTAAGCCTCAAACTTCGTTTAAAATGGCCCGGACCTACCAAGCGACCCTGAAACGTCCTGTGTGCTATTTTCCCCACGGGGGCAATCGCACGTATCTCGCGGAATGTTGGGGCCATCGCCCCGCGCACGGAGTTACGCAGAATCTTTAAGCTTGTGGCATGTTCAATACCGTCAAGCTGTTTTAGCAACTTATTAAGACCCTCGACGCTTGCCATAAATCTGGATTTCCTTGTTCATTTCGTTGTAGTTCACAACCGCCTCAATATCATAATAATTCGAGTCATACAGAATACGCATGGTCTCATTGATTGCCTTGGTTGCGTTGTTATAACGAACCGTGAACTTCACCGGGTAGGTGTTTTGTTCCTGATATCCATTGTACGTCTCAGCGCCTTTAACGGCCTTTATCTCGGCCCATTCGGTTGCATACGCCGCCCAGGTCTCTATGGGTTCACCATAGGAATTATTCGCCCGCGTCGGAGACTGAATCGCAATCTTTCTGTTATGCCGTCTACAGCGCAATGTTATCCACCTTGTAATGCATCAGCATTGCATCCAGGGCGTCATCTAAAGCCTGACCATAGGCCGCATCGCACATATCAAACATTTTTTCGACATACAATTTTATTGCCCGCTTCAGGCTTTCCGGGACATCTTCCGGGTTTCCGTAACCAGCCACAAAAGTAACCGTTACGGCGTTTAAATCGTCATAGGTATCTGGGTAGGTTTTTCCATACGCTTGATTTATTCGTCCCGGATGAGATTTTGTATCCACCGTATATTCAGTGCTGGCCAGGGTCTGAGTCGCGTCACTGGTATCCTGATACTGGATACTGGTCACAGACTGTAAAGGAGGTCTGGGTACCTTAATTTCTTCGTCCAGTACATCCATTCGCATTTCATAAGTCTGCGTGGTTAATGACCGGCCCGTCACGCCTTCGACCCATTCTCTGCCCTCAATAATAAGATTAGCAAGGGTCACATCCGAGTCATCATCCGTAATTCTCAGATGGTCCTTTATTTCACTCAGCGTCACCGCTTCAAAGGTCGGGTCTACAGTTCTTGTAAGAGATGTTCCCATAATTCACCGTTTTGTATCTCTGAATAATGCCAGTCGGCGTATGGTAGTAATTGTAGCCAATTTGGCTGGGACATTATACTGGTTTTACTTTTACAGATAACGTCCAGACCTTCCAGCCCAGCAAGGGCCAGCGCGGTTGTATTATAGCCGATAGCGGTCCTGTGTCGTCTCAGCACATCAACCAGGGGTTCATCATATCGACAGTCATCAGGATGCAATCGCACTGTATCGGCTTCCTCAATTGGCCCGCTGTAATCCGCCAGGAATATGGTCCCTTCTCCGTGATTCTCTCTTATTTCTGGGACCGGCCTGCCTGTACCCTGCTTAAAATCTCTCCCGCCATTCTTATTCATCCAGCCCACAGATACCCACGGCATAGAGTGCCATGTATCTGGCGGGTCATCATGATAATAGGCGCGGTCTAACAAAATAACTCTCGGATGGTCCAGCCAATGACTTTTGGCAAAGTGGGGGCCAGAGACAATATGAACGTCAGACTCAGATGTGGGGGACCCGTCAATTCTCAGGGTATGGCCGTGCGCCTCCAGGCCCTGCTTTAACCATTGCCCATGTTCTATTTGATGAGGGAGTGTAAAGTTGCAGTGAAAGGTGATAAGCATTCGTCTTTAACCTCGTGAGGGTCAGGCTTGCCATGGAATACGCAAACTTTCATCCAATCCGGAATTTTCCCTTCTGGTCGGACATGGTATTTATACGAACCCACGCCGGGGATACGCTGCCAGTCATCGCCCAGCATTTCCCACAAGAATTCCTGGTCACCCCATAGCCTGGCCCGGTCCTTTTCATAATTAAATTTGTCGTAAGGTTCTGTCCAGTTACCAGGCCATGCCATCACGGACGATTGAATCCCGCCATGCCCAGACTGCGCCCAGTTCGCAGGGGCACTGAATGTATCGGTGTAATCGGCCAGATAATCAATATTCTCGGTAATGACCACATCCAGGTCGAAATACAGACTGGGGCCTTTCGCCATCCTGGGTGTAAACAGGTTAAACTTTGACCACCATGATTGATAAGGGGCAAAAGGCAGAATGCAATGAATGCCCTCTAGTTTTGAGGTAGTAATGCATTTAAAGTTGTGAGGAATAGTCAGGTATTCGGCTACCATGTCCCGTAATGCATAAACATAGTGGGCGGGGTATTTATCCCCTACGCAGACACAAAATACAGTCAGGTCCATAGATACCACACATTATTGAATGTTGTCTCGGGTTTACAGTATTCCTTCACCGCTTGAATCACGCCAGGGAAGTTCGGTTCGTAATCGTGACCAGAAAGGAGTCCACCCTTCTTCACTTTGGGCGCCCATAACTCAATATCACGCTTCACGGACTCGTAATCGTGCTGGGCATCGATAAACACGAAATCCAACGACCCGTCGGGGACTTTAGCCGCCGCCGTCTCGGAATATTCACGGATTTCTATCACCCTATCCCGATAAGGCTTCACCTTGCGCCTATAAGCCTGGTAGATGCCGCCCATATCCCAATCCAAATAGGTTTCATTGCCTTTCGGCTGGGCTTCCCAGGGGTCGACGGTGTACATGGTTAAATGTGGATAAGTTTTAAGCATATGTTGAACGAACCGGCCTTCCTTGACACCAATCTCCGCACCCATTACGGGATTAGTTAATAATTCCTCAATAGCTTCCCAGCGCCACCTCATAACTCTATCAACAGTATGGAATCGTCTTTGTCATTCAGCTTTAACGATTCGATACTCTCCATTTTAATTTCTTCAGGCTGTTCATCGTGCCAAATAGGTCGGTCGGTCATCATCAGGTATTTAGCGCCGCTAGCCTTTAAGTTTTTAATCGCCTTTCGGCAATCTTCCTTGTTCAGATGATTTAGAACCCAGAGACAGAGAACCATATCCGCTTTCGGTGCTATTTCTTCCAAAATATCGAACTCTTTAACTTCCGGCTTTCTCGGGACCAGGTCATAATGATTAACCTTGACGGTCTTTGGTAACTTCATTTCCTTAAACCAGTTCAGGTCGCCCGCGCCGATGTCAGAAACGGATTTAATCTTGTGCTTGCGTATCATTTTAGGAATCCATGCCCGTTGCTTC
>JAAOEI010000833.1_pt1 | contig 11626 bp, 17 predicted proteins | sample 7059261 | NCBI WGS metagenome assembly JAAOEI01 (sample SAMN14008812, study PRJNA610033) | viral metagenome | isolation source: viral particles filtered from seawater | place: China: Hangzhou Bay, Yangshan Deep Water Harbour | collected 2017-10-31
CTGGACGTCAACGCCAACGCTCGAGCCCTTGGGGAGCACTAGCCCTCCAAGCGACAGCGCGTACCGTCCCGACGACGAAAACCGGCTATAGACGACGTCCGCCGTCCCGCCCGTGAGCGTCTTCCCATTGCCGCTAGCGGAGTAGGCCAGCGAATCCGCCAGCGTAAGATCGCTGCCGAAGTTCTGGTTTTCCAGGGTGCAAACGTTGGCGTCGGAAATAATCGTCCCGCCCGTGGGGTTTTTGCGGACGCCCACGCGGAAGTCCCCCGATCCGCCCGTGCTGGTGCCAAGCATGTATATCAGGGTGTCGATAACGATCGCGCGGGTTTCGTTGTTTTTGAAGTAGGCAACCGCGTTTTCGTTGGCGTCCGTTAGTGTGACGTCCCCGGTATTGAAGTTGTAAGCGTTGCCGTCGATCGACTCCCGCCGCCGATAGCTTTGGGTGATTGATCGGGTGTGCAACTCCCCGCGGGAAGTAGTCACCACGCCCTTATGGTCCCGGGCGTCAATAAGTGAGGTTGGCATAGCTAGCCCTCGTCTATGTTGTCGGCGTCGAAATCGCGCCCGGTTATTGCTGCCATATGGCAGCGGATGATCTGCAACTCGGAAAGCACGGCCTCGAGCATTTCCGTTAGGCCGCCTAGCGCTTCGCTAACGTCGATATCGACGCGGGCAACTTTGCCGTGAGCGCCGATGACACGCCAAGACGGTTTTCCGCCGTCCGTGTCTACGATCTTCGCCTTAGCGTTGCGCTCCACGGTCCGGCCTCACTCCCCGCTTAGCTTTCGCCGTAGGTCTTTGACCTCCGTCTTAAGCTCCTCCACGTCCTCCCGAACAGCGTCGAGATCGTTGCGCTCGATCCGGAGGTCCGCTTTCAGGTCTAGGACGTTGACAGCGACGGTATCGACGGAGCGTTGAACGTCCGAAATCTCCGCCTTTAGCTCCGCCATCTCTGCCCGGATCGGGCCCTCCCCGACTAGGTTGGTACCGATAGCGGTGCCGCCTCCGCCCAAGAGAAAAACGACAGACAGGCCGATGGTTCGTCCGTCCATGGGGATAGTTAGGCCGCGCCGTGGCGCCTCCTCTTCAGTCATGGAACCGGGTTGCCCTGGCAGTTGAACAGGCGGGTGCCGTTCTCGTCGTACCAGCCGCACGCCTGGTCAACCTGCACCCCTCCGTCAGGCGCGGCGCTCGTCACCCGCGGCTTGCGCTCGATGGTGGTACTGACGCTCGGGCTCACGCCCCGGGGGTAGTCGGTGGCGAAGCCTTGGCTGCCCACTACGGCGCGGCACGCGGCCGGCAGAGTCATGGCTGCGGCCGGGCAGAGGAACGTCTCCTCGTAGGTGACAGGCTCCACGCCGTCAGCGTAGGCCGTGTCGTCGGCCGGGCGAACCATCGTCACCGTGGACACCACGGCGCCAGGGGCGCGGGCAGGGGCCTTGCGGTGACAGACGCCCTCGACCTCAGACGCCTTGAAGTAGGACGACTGGGCGAGGCTGACGCCCGTGGTGGCGCCGCTGCCGATGATGGCGCCGAGTATGGTGGTGGCAAGGTAGCGATTCATCAGTTATTCCCCTGGAATGAGATCAGCCTGTGTTCGCCGCTCATATGCATGAAACATGCGGTATCGGCCCCCGCCGTGAGAGTGAGGCCAGCCGAAGGCACCTCGCGAATGCCGTCGCTTCTGCTGATCGTGACGTCGTTCGTTTCCGCCGTAGCGCAAAAGAAGAACCCATCAACAGCCGTCTCGGTGAAGTCCCAGGCACAACCGTGTACGTCGTTGCATGTAATGACGATGTTGGAATCGTCCGGCGCTGTGGTGTCGGTGGCCGGGTTGCCATCGCCACTGTCCGCAACAGTGATCGCCTGGCCGTTGTACAGAGTAAGTCGAGGGATGTTTAGTTCCTGCTCGCTTAAGTCGAAGCTCGCGTATTCGGTGAATGAGGTGTTCGCGATAATGATGTCGCCCTGATTCACTAAATACGTCCTATCGTTTGCCCCAATGGCGATGTCGTCACCTGCCCCGGAGCAAAAGAACTGTACCGACGCCGTGCCGCTCGGCTCGATCTGACAGTCCGCGTCGGCGGCGTCGAACGTAACGCGCCCGTCGCCCTCAATCGAAAACAAATCAGCGTTGGCGCTGTCCTCGATGACGAATGCGTCAGCGGTTTGGCCGGACGGAAGGGTCAGCGTGTGCTGGACTATGCTGTTGTCGGTCGGGGCGTGGGTGAGCTGCCCGTTTCCGCCGGCCACCTCGAACTTAAATACCGGGCCCGCAGCGTTGTTGCCGACCTTGAAGCTGCCGCCCGTCGCCGCGAAGACGTTGTTGTCCGAGCTAATCCGAATTTCGTGATTGGAGCCGGCGCCAATCTGCATGTCGTCGCCACTGTCAAACCAGCCAACCCATCCGTTGGCGACATTGCTGGCATCGTACACGTCAAACCGCCCGTTCACGTCAATGCTGGCAACGTTCCCCGCCTCGTCGGTGCTGTAGAAATCAATAAAGTTTGCCGTCGCCCCCGCCGCGTTGGTCATCGTGTAGCCGACGACGTCACCGTCAAGGGTGTGGGTAACGGTGCCTTCACCGTCCGCCACGTCCATCACCCACGTAGGAAACGCGGCTGACAGTGAGTAGTTTCCAAGCCAGACAATGTCCTTGGCTGCGAGATTGACGTCATCAGCGGAGCCGGCGCCGGACGAAATCACGATGTTCCCGCTGGCGCCGCCCTTCTTAATGTGGCCGCTATCCGCCACCGCCCCGTTTTCGGCGAAGATGATCCCATCATTCATAACGATGTCGTTGCCGTTCATGTCGATGTCGCCGGTCATCGTCCCGCCGGACAAGGGGAGGCCGCCCGGATTGAACTGCCCCGCGGCGACCTCGGACACGCCCAGCCCGGCCACCGCCAACACAACGGCCGCGGCCACAACTGCCAAACCGCTACGCATTACGGGCTCCCGGCGATCGTGGCTGAGCAGTACAGCGTGACCGTGCCGCTATCGACGCGGCAGTAGCCGCCGCCCGCAGCCCCGGGCTGCCAAACGGCGCCGGCCGCGGCGCTGGTGCTGATGACGGGCGAGTTCGCAGACGCGGGCGCGGCAATGCCGCTGTCCCCCACAGCTACGTCAGTCGCCGACGTGTTCACGCAGGCGAAATCGTGCATCAGCTCACCCGTGCCGGGCGTGATCTCCGTCGCCGTGGTCGCGCACGTGACGGTAAACGAATCGATGACGAGGCCCGAGGCCGCCGGCATGGTGCGGGCGACCTCGAGCAGCTCGACGGGGACGCGGGCGCGTGCCTGCGTGGTCGCCAGTAGCGCGAGGCCACCGGCGACCAGCACGAGCGCCGCGAGCTGTGCTGCGAAGCGCTTCACCGCGCCTCCCTTCAAGCCCTACTAGGCCGCGTGGGTGATGACGTCCGAGGTCACGATGCTGCCGTCGGGCAGCCGAACGTGAAGGTAGGTCGTCTCGGCCCCGGTGTCGGTGAGGTCGATGTCGGCGTCGCCGTCGGCCTCGCTGATGACCATGAAGTTGAGATCGGTGGTGAGCACGTGCAACGCGCCGTCGGTCCCGATCGCCGGGCTGGTGGCGTGCGCGGTCTGCGCGCCGCCCGGGTCGGCGACGTCCGTGAGCCAGCAGTACGCAGCCACCTCCTCGGCGACGTCGGCGCCGCCGAGGGTGAACTGCAGGGCAACGTTGATGACGTTGGCCGACTCGGTGCCGACTGTGATGGTGACGCCGTCGAAAGCGCCAGAACCGCGTGATCCGTTGGCCATTACTTGCCTTCCTTCTGGCGGTGCTCTTTCTCAGCCCGCCGGGCCACCTTGGCGGCCTCTTGGTGTGCTTTTTCCGAGCTTGTGCCCGTGTGCTTCTTCAGGCGCTCCGCGTACTTGTCGCGGCCGCGCTCCCAATTCTTGCCGCTCATCCGGCCAACCCCTTGCGCTTGCGCCCGGCCTTGGCCTTGTTGGCGCCGACGTCGGCGGCCATCGGGGCCGCCTTGGCGTCGGGGTTCTCGCTGCGCACGATGGCCTCGGCCTGAGCGGCCAGGGCCTCGCGCTCCGGTGCCGCCGCGGCGATGGACTCGGCCACCTTGGCCGCGTTCTTCTCGCCGTAGACGGGCAGCACCGTCAGGATCTCAAGCGGCTGCATCAGCTTGGCGCCGCTTCTCCAGGGCGCCGGCTTCTCCATCGGGAGCCAAAGCGGATCGCCCTGCTTGTTCTTCGCCGCGCACAGGCGCGCGAGGTGCTGCCGCTGAGCTGACGGTTTGGCGGGGTTGCCGCCGTTGTATCCGTCGTCGACAAAATCGAAGACCATCCCGCTATCGGTGTTTTTCATGCGCACAATATGCTCGTGCGGCCCTGCGATTCGGTTTCCGTCTGCGTCAAACTTGCTCATCGGCTTTTCCCTCTCTGAGGAAGAAAGGGGGGCGCCAGCGCGGCGCCCCCCGGTTCATCAGGCGTCGGTGACGATCGGAACGCCCCAGGTATCGGCGCGCTCGGCGACCGCGTACTTGGCGTTCACCTGAATCTCGCCGGCCCGCTCGCGGTGGTCGCCTTCGATCGTGATCTTGATCGGGCGGCCCTCGACGAGGCAGAACGCGCCGGGCTGCCCGCCCCCGCCCTGCTCGGGAGCACCCGAACCGCGGAGGAACATGGCGCCCACGACGTCGGCGCCGCTGTTGGCGGTCTGCCGGACGCCCACGCCGTGCGTGTAGATGGGCACGCCGAGCAGCTGACCCTTGAGCCCGTTCATCGCGAGATCGGGGCGATGGGCCACGATGTCGGCGACGGACAGCGACCAGACGCTCGAGGACGCGGCCGAAAGGCTGGTGAGGTCGGTGCGGAGGTCGCCGAGCTGCTGCTTGTCGAGGCTGCACACGATGTCGTCGTGCGGCAGGTCCTCGGCGGTCTCGAGGGTGAGCAGCGCGGTCTGGAAGTTCGCAACGCTCATGTTGGTACCAGACGAGCCAACCGCGGTGCCGCCGTTGAGGCTGGCGAAGAGGCCGGTGAGGTCGTTCTCGATCTTCTCGAAGACCATCCGCGAAAGCAGGCCGGCTTCGGGGGCGAGCGCGGCGAACTTCTGCTCAAACGAGCCGCGGTTCATCAGCTCGCCGACGGACGACATCCCGGGGATCCGCTCCTCGACCGCGTCATCGGTGATCAGCGACACGCTGACGGCGGTGGTGCCGAACTGCGTGGTGCTGGTGAACGCGGTGCCCTCGGTGGCGGTGGCCGCCTGGCCGGGGTCGTTCCACCGGTTCATTTTGAACGTGCCGGTGGGCTGGCCCGCGATCGAGTAGTAGTTGATCAGGTTGGCGACGACGCGCCGGGGCCGCGACTCCTGCAGGATCTCATCCGCAAGCGCCTCGGTGAGGCTGATGTCGCTGTACTGCGTGGTGCTGGTGGTGGCCATTGTTCAGGCTCCGACGGCGCTAGCCGCCCAAAGAGGTTCGGGGGGTGCCCACCGCCGCACGAGCAGCGACACGCGCAGCGGCGCGCTCATCGGGGCTCATGTCCCCGTAGGACCGAGCACCGTTTGACGGGGCAGGCATGGCCGAGGGCAGCGGGGCTGCCTTCGGCGTGTTCGGGGCCGCCTGCGCGAACTCAGCGAGCGCCGCGGCCCGCTTGGAAATGTCGGGGATCGATTCGAGCACAGCCCGTTGGCCGTCGGTGAGCTCGGCCGCCGCATCGGCGATCCGCTCCTCCTCGGCCTGCAGGTAGGAGCGCCAGCGCTTGGCGTCCTCCACATCCGAGTTCATACCCTCGAGCTGCGTCTGCAGTTCGCTGATGGTCGTCGCTCGCTCATCGGCCAGGGCCTTGAACTGGCCCTGCTCCGAAAGCATCTGCTCATGCTCGGCTTTTCGATCCCGCTCTCGCTGGCGGTACTTCGCGTTATCTCCGATCGCGGCGTCAGCCTTTGCTTCTGCGGTCTGCAGCTTGGCGACCAGTGCCTCGTATTCGGCGCGCGAAACGGCCGGGGCGTCTGCCTCGGTCGTGGTTGCCTCATCTCCCTGGATCTCGGCGTTTTCGTCGGTCACGTGACCTCCCATTGGTCACGAGTACCGACGCAGCAGGGCGCTCTACTCGGCGGGGTCGCCCATCGGCTCAGCCTCGGCGCCCTCGTCCTCGTCGGCGGGCGCCTGGTCGTCCTCGGCCATCGGCGGGGGCGGGCCCGCGTTGGCAAGCGCCTCGGGGACGGGCGCGCTGGCCAGCGTGTCGGAAAGGCCGGCTTTAACGGCGTCCTCGACCGTGCGGTAGTGGTCAGCGAGCACGGCCGCGCGAGCCTCGGTGATCACGCCCTTATCGAGCGCCTTGAACGCCCGATCCTGTTTCGCCATCGGGTCCTCGTAGACCGGGGGCAGCGTGAATCGGGCGTGATACTCAACGCCCTCGCCATCGATGGGCCCGCCGAGGTCGCCGAACGCGTCAGCGATCCGCGCGAGCTGCGGCAAAAGGTCGGTTTCCTCTACCACGCGATACAGGTCGATCCGCTCGGCGCGTTTCTGGTCGCTTGGGATGTTCTGCACGATCCGCGACACGCCCGAAAGGGGCGGGCCCGGCTCGGTCGCCCAGGCATCGGGGCTCTGGCGCTCGCTGACGCCATACATTCGCAGCATTTTCTCGATGCCCTCGAGCGTGATCAGGCTGTAGGGGTAACTGAGCACCTTGCTATCGGTGCCCTCGGGCAGCGTGATCGCGATGCCGGGGCCGCCAACGAGGGTCGTGCCCTTGAGCTTATCCACGCCGGGGCCGCTGAACACGCGCTCGCCGTGGCTCTGCATTTTGCTGCCAAAGGCCCAGTCGGTGAGCCGCTCGTTAATCGTCTCCTGCATATCGCGCAGATCGCGGCCGACGTCCTGATAGATGCTTTCGGTGCTGAGCCCGTCGTGAAATACAACCCAAGGCAGCTGGGGCAGCTCGTACTCGCGAGGCGGGCCGCGGGTGAGGCCCTCGTCGTTCACGTGCTGCACCTGCCAGGCGCCGAGCGGCTCGCGCCGCGTCCACACCTCATACCAGCGGGTTCGCTTGACCCCGGTGGGCGCGCTGATCTCGGCGATGAGCGCGTGCGCGGCCCAAAGCTCGCACGGGTGCTCGGGATTCGGGATTACGTGCACCTGATGCGGCCAGAACGGCGTGATCTCGTACCGCGGCCTCCGGCCCTGGTCGGCGCCGCTGTCGTTGTACGCGAGGCGCGCAAAGATCGTCTTCGTCGCCATCAACCGGCGCTCGATCTCGGGGATCACGAGGTGCAGGCGGGCGAGCTCTAGCAGGCGCTGGAACCGCTCGGCGCGCTCGACCTCGCCGGGCGCGGCCGTGGTTTCCTCGCCGGTGTCATCGTTGAGCGACACCTCGCCGGGCTTTTCGCCGTCCACGGTGAGCCACCGCTGAGGCAGCTGGCGGTACGCCTGCGCGTTGAGTTCGCTCGAGGCGCGTACAACGTTGACCGTGATTGGCTCCATCTGGCCGAACGTGTGCCGATAGTGCTCCTTCAGCCGGGCCTTCAGGTGCGGCACCTGATGGCCCAGGTAGAAATCGCGCATCACGCCCTGGTGCTCGTCGTAGCCGCCCGGCTTGTAATCGCGGGCGTGTTGGATGAGCTCTTTCATCGTGCGTTTGTTGGCGTCGCGGGCCGCGGCCCGCACGATGTCGATCGCGTCTTTTGTGCTTCGGATGCCAATCATGCTCGCCGCCCGCGCTTCACCCGCACGTACGGGCCCTGCCTTTGGAGTAGCCGTAGAATCTTGCGCTCGATCTCTACTCCTGCCGTGAGCCACCGGCGCCCCGCGCTCACGTGGAACGCGTGACGCGCGAACGTCTCATTGCTGGGCCCGTACTGATCCTTCAGCCGTCCGCGTTTTTTTCGCCGCTTGCGCCGCTTGAGGCTGCGCAGCATTTCGCCGGTCCACGTCAGGTTGACCGTACCGGCCGGCAGCCCGGCGTTGAGGCGCTTCCACGCGTAATCGAGGCTATACTGATCGAATGGCCCGTCCGGGCCCTCGCCCTTGACGGTGCGCTCGAGGACCAGGCCCATATACGCCTTGCCCGCATCTGCGGCCATGCGCTGCAGGTCGGGAGTGACCTTGCCGCTGAACTTCACGTCAGCGAGCACGGCGCGAGCTGCGCGCCCCTTGTAACTGGCGAACCCACCGCCGCGGTACTTACTCATCTGGGCACCCGTGGCCGCGCAGCCATTCGGGCCGGTCGCGGCTGCTGCGGTACTCGCCGGCGAGCCGCATCATGCACACGCTGCGCTCATTGAAAGTCGGCAGGCAGCAGTCGTTCTCGAGCAGCACGCCCGCACAGTCTGCGAACCGGTCTTCGTCGCCCTCGGGCTCGCCGGCCCACCCCGGATGCCGACACGCCGAGGTCAGATAGGCCAGCGCGGCGACCACGAGGACAAGGGCGAGGCGGGCCAGAATGTTGTTGAGGTCGCTCATTAGTGGAACCTATGGGCAGACGGTGAGCCGATGGCGCACGGGTGCATGTACTCCACAGCGTACCCCAGCGCGTCGTTTGCGTGGCTGAGATCCTTGAGCCCGTCACGGGTGCGCCCCTTCTGCGGCGCGCCGTCCTCGCCGTATTGCTGCCCCTCAAGGGCCCGCACGATGTAGGGCGCGGCCTCTGGGTCGATGAACAGCTCGCGGTGGTGCAGCTTGGTCTGTACCGCGTTGACGCGGTCTTTTACGGCCGGGTGCCGCGGGCGGTGCATAACGGTGAACCCGGCCTCGCGCATCAGGCGCACATCCGACGCGGTGAGCTTGTACCGACCGGCGCCGGCCGGGTCGCAATACACGGCCGTCTGCTGCGCGGCCTCGAGGCGATCGACGTGGCGACCCTCCCAACGGCTGTAGCGCTGCGACAGGAAGTCTAGGGCGAGCTCGATGGCGTCGATCGTGTCGGTGCCCTCCCTGGTCAGTTGACCATGTACGTGCATTACGTCGCCGACCGAGCGGCCAAAGCTCCACGCGATATTGCGCCCGAAGTCAACGCCCATCCACTGCGAGCCCTCCCACGGATCGACACAGGGCTGCGCGTGCACCTCGCGGTCGAATTTCGTGTAGACCCGGCCGGTATTCGAGACAAAGAACCCCTCGACGTACCGCTGCCGCTCGATGTCGGTGAGGCCAGCCAGGTTTTGCCGCACGTAGTCTTCGTCGAGGTACGCGTTATCCGTCGTGCGGGCCCGAATCAGGCGCGCGCCGGGCAGCGGGGCAAGCTCGAACCAGCGGTGAAACCACGATCCGGCGCCCTCGGGCGTGCCGACGGCGACGATCTGGCGCACGGGCGCCCGCGGCTCGCGCACACGGCTGCTGACCATCTTGGCCGCGGCCTCGCTGTGCTGGTCGGCCTCGTCGATGATCGCGTAGGCGAGGTTCGAGCCGGCCAGCTTGAGCGCGTCGGTGCTGTTTCGCAGCCGGATCAAGAGCTCACGGCCGTTCAGCTCGACGCGCAGGTCGCTGTCGCGCTTGTTGAGCCAGTGCTTTGCGCCCCACGTGTCCAGAATGTCGCGGAACGTGGGCACGATCACGTCCTCGATCATGCGGTAGGTCGGCTCGAGCACGATTCCGACGTGCGGGTGGTTCAGATCGGCTAGCTGCAGCGCCTTTATGCAGGCCGCGTAGGTCTTCCCGGCGCCAAAACCGGCCACGAGGCCGAGCATCCGGCTATCGGTGTCTGCGAGCAGGGCCCACTGATGCTTCAGCAGGGGCACCTCGACGGGTGCGCTCACCGCCGGGCCCGTTTCTTCTTATGGCGCCGCCAGGCCATGCGAACGCGATCCGCGTTTGCGAGGTAATACCGCTCAAGCAAAAGAGCGGGCGCGAGGGGCAGCAGAAGGGCGCCGAGCACGGCACGGGCCAAAAGTCGCATCAGTTGTCAACCTCGAACAAATCGAAAGATAGATCCACGAGCGTGTCGTTAGAATCGCCAATCGCGGACCCCCAGATGTCTGCCGGGCCCGGGATTGCTGGCCAGGCTTCAAACTGAATCTGCACCTCGCCGGCCACCTCGTCGAACGCCTCGATCAGGCGCTTCGGTGAGTATGGTGTGGTGACGTCGTCGGCGTTCTCTCGCTTCCAAAAACGCAAGCTGGCCGTTTTGTTTGTGCCGGCCGACACGATGAAACGAACGCGGGTCAGATACGCGGTCTTGAGCCGGGGCACCGAATATAGGCCGAGCTGCGTCTGCCCTGCCCCGGCCTCGATCTGCGCAACAAGGGTTCCCCCGGTCGTCTCGATCAGAACAGCGGCGGTGTTGTTGCCTGTGTAGGCGCCCGTGGCCCCCACGTAGGCGCGGTTCACCCGGCTAAATGTGGTGGTCGTGGGATCGCTAGCGCTCGCGCCCGCGGTGGCCACGGTCTCAGAGGCGGCGTCAAAATTCTCGTCGAGGCCCTCGATCGTGATCGATTGCGCGCCAGCGCCCGCGGCATCGTCGGCCGCGTTGCCACCAGCTCGGACCCTCAAGGCCGACGCGGCCTGTAGCCAATTATAGCTGCCCCCGCCGAGCCAGATGTCTTCATATGCGCCCGTGCCAACGGCGTCATTCCTGCCGAACTTTTGCACGCTGTTCACGTACGCGACGCGGCCAAAGTTGACGTCGGCGACGAATGACGACGTTGGGCGCACCAGCGTGGTGTCGTCCCACACCTGCAGGGATTGCGACGTGCCCGAGGACAGGTCGCGAGGCCGGGCAACGTGGTAGAGCGCCTGCAGCCGGAAAGAGGTCTGCGCGCTGCTGCCGTTGGTATAGACGATCCGAAAGAATTGGGCGACGACCATCAGGCTATGCACCTGGCTGGCGCCCGCCTCGACCGTCACCGTTTTCGACCGATCCCAATTGGTGCCGTCGGTAGACAGCTCCAAGCTAAGCCCGCCCGAGGCGCTGGCGACGTCTGAAAAAACGAAAACCGAGATCGATGCGAACCCGCTCACGTCCTCGGCCGCGCCCGTAAAAACCGCGTCACCGGCGAGCGTGTCGGATGTGGTGTTGCCCTGCGATCGGTACCCGTGACGGGTGACGCTTGAATTGCTGCTGTCGTCCCATTGCGCGACCATTACGGCCCCCCGTGGCAGAAACCGCAGCGGGTGCAGGCTTCCACCATGCATTCGCCGGGCGGATCGCCCCGGCGTCCGCACTCGGCCAAAACGGGCTCGGCGCAGTCCTCTGGCATCACGGCGGGCTCGCAACGCACGAGCACCGCCAAGAAGATCAGGGCCGCGGGCCGCCTCACTGCACCACCGCCGGGTGCTCATCGGCATCGCCATCGGGCGCCGTCTCTCGCGGCGCCTTTAGCGTGAACTTGACCGAAACCCCACCCCCCGGCCCGGCCGCGCCGGACTCCTCGGCCATGCGCTTAGATAGGCGCACCGCGGCGTCGACATCGCGGGCAGTGAGCGCTTTCATAGTGTGGAGCTGCCCCGCGAGGCGCAGGTAGCGGCTGCGGCCGTCGGCGCTGTCGAGCTCGCTGGCCGCCTCGCGCATCTGGGCCTCAAGGTCGGCGGCATCGGCGTGCGCTGTCGGTGAGGCAACTGTGATCCCTTTGTCGCCCTTGCTGTGCGTCACACAACGCCAGCCGCCATCCGGGTCGGCCTCGCGCAGCGGCTTCCGCATGCAGGGCCTACCGGTCG
>JAAOEI010000834.1_pt1 | contig 11615 bp, 8 predicted proteins | sample 7059261 | NCBI WGS metagenome assembly JAAOEI01 (sample SAMN14008812, study PRJNA610033) | viral metagenome | isolation source: viral particles filtered from seawater | place: China: Hangzhou Bay, Yangshan Deep Water Harbour | collected 2017-10-31
CGCGTCATTGTGGGACGACAAAGCGTCCGCAGAGCAGGCGGTGTTTGGTGGGTATCACAGCAGGCCGCAACCATTGCAAGCCTAGAAGAAACGGTCAGCCAACTTGGTTCAAAGATGGCTATCGAAGATAACGTCAATCTGAAGCGTGATGTAAAAGATGCATTTATGGAGATTGAGTATCTTTGGGACGAGCTAGACGAGTTGTGGGAAGACCATGACAATCTGGCTCGTACAATAGGTGCGATTACTGCACTACAGCAGCGCGTGGCGTTGCTTGAAAACGAACTCAAATACATCAACCGTGACCACGAAGGCATGTTGGATATGAAGGGGAGTATGAAATAATGGCAAAGGGTGACGCACTAAAGATGCTGCAAACCAAGTGTGGCGTAACAGCAGATGGGGCTTTTGGCCCTAATACAGCCCGTGCAATCGCAAAGTATTATGGTTTGAATGCCAATCGTGGAGCGCACTTGCTAGGTCAAGCAGCGCACGAGAGCGGCAACTTTATGATCAGCGAAGAGAACCTAAACTACCGCGCATCCACTATGTGCCGTGTGTGGCCTTCACGCTTTGCGTCAGAGGCCGAAGCTGCGCCATACGCAATGAACCCACAGAAGCTGGCGAACAAGGTCTATAACGGACGCATGGGCAATGCAGCGGGGTCTAATGATGGCTGGCTGTACGCGGGAAAAGGTTTCATTCAGTTGACGGGCAAGGACAACGTGCGAGCGTTTGCCGAACATATTGGTCGTGACGGCCTTGTAGATGATCCATCACCGATTGCTGATGAGCTTGCTATGGACAGCGCAATCTTCTTCTTTGAAAAGAACGGACTGTTTGGGCTTGCTGATAAGGGCGTCAATGACAGTATCATCAAGAGTATCACGAAGCGTGTGAATGGTGGCTATCATGGTCTTGATGACCGTATCGAAAAGACCAAAAAGATTTATGGGTGGCTATCGTAACTTGTTCGGCTTATTTTTCAAAAAAGATAACTCGAACAATTGTTCAAAATATGTATAATCTGGGTATCAGGAGATCGTTGAATGCCGTTCACAAAACTTCAGTTTCGACCCGGAATAAACCGTGAAACCACTTCATACACCAACGAAGGTGGGTGGTTTGACATGGACAAAGTACGTTTTCGCTTTGGGTATCCTGAAAAGATTGGTGGCTGGATTAAGCAGTCTAGCACCAACTTTTTAGGCACATGCCGCGCTCTACACCCTTGGGTAGCTCTGGACGGCACAAGCTACATTGGCGTTGGTACGCACTTGAAGTATTACATCAACGAAGGTGGTGGATACTCTGACATCACACCTATTCGCGCAACAACAAGCGCAGGCGATGTAACATTCACAGCGAACGCAAACACGCTTGGTGCTGATGTTGCGATCATTGATACTGACATTACCTTAACGTCAAGCACAGGCTTTCCTGACTCTGGACGTATCAAGATTAACGATGAAATCATCACATATGCATCAATATCAGGTAATATCCTGACGGGCTGTACTCGCGGTGTAAGCGGAACAACAGCAGCAGCGCACACATCTGGCGATGCAGTTACATGTGCAACATTGATCGTTTCTGACACAGATCATGGCGCGTTGGAGAATGACTTTGTTACGTTCTCAGGTGCCGCAACTCTTGGCGATGCGATAACCGCAGATGTTCTTAACCAAGAGTATCAGGTCACAGCGATTGTGGATAGTGATACCTATCAAATAGAAGCGCGTGAAGTTTCCACAATCAACAGCATAACGACATCAACTGGTCTAAACCCAACGTATGTATTCGCAACGACTTCAGATAGTGGTAGCGGCGGGGCAAGCGTTGTTGGTACATATCAGATCAACACTGGCCTTGATACGACCATCGTGGGTAACGGTTGGGGTGCAGGAACTTGGGGCCGTGGGGCTTGGGGTTCAGCATCATCCCTTACAGCGTCTGGTCAAACATTGCGTATTTGGTCACACGATAACTTTGGTGAAGACCTTATTATTAACGTGCGTGACGCTGGCATTTACTATTGGGACAAGACAAACGGCACAGCTAATCGTGCTGTTCTATTAGGCTCAACTGGCACCATATCTGCCATTTCATCGTCTGGTACATCCACAGGCTCTGCGACATACACACGCGTTACGCAGGACAGCACAAGCGGTTCTGGTGGTGGTGCAGAGTTCATTATTCAAGCAACTGGTGGTGTTTACAACATCATAAGTATCGTTGGTGGTGGTGTGAACTATCAGGTTTCTGATACAATAACCATTCTTGGCACGAGCTTGGGTGGGGCAACTCCCGCTAACGATCTAACGATTACAGTAGATCAGATAGAAAACTACAACAACACGCCAACTGTTGCGAAACAGGTTCTTGTTTCTGACCGAGATCGCCATGTGATTGCATTTGGCTGTGATGCTGAGACAGCCCCGGGCATCCAAGACCCTTTGCTTATTCGCTTTTCTGACCAAGAAAATGTTCTCAATTGGAATGCTACTATCGAAAACACAGCAGGTGATTTGAGGATTGGTTCTGGATCGCAGATTGTAACCGCTATCGAAACAAGGCAGCAGGTGCTTGTCTTTACTGATGTATCGCTACACGCCATGCAGTACCTTGGACCGCCATTCACCTTTGGCATCAACGCTATCTCTGAAAACATTACGATTGCGGGTCCGCTTGCGGCGATTAACGTTGAGGACAATGTGTTCTGGATGGGCGCAGAAGAGTTCTACGTCTACGGTGGTGCCGTGCAGCGTTTGCCATGCTCTGTGCGTGATTACGTCTTTACTGACATCAACAACGATCAGCTTGAGAAGGTTACAGCGTCCACCAACACTGCATTCTCTGAGGTAACATGGTTCTATCCATCAGCCTCAAGCAATGAGAATGATCGCTACGTTACCTACAACTATCAGCAAAAAGTATGGTACTATGGCACTTTGTCTCGCACTGTCTGGCTAGATCGTGGCGTGAATGCCGAACCTATTGCTGCTGGCACAGATCACTCCTTGTACTTGCATGAGATTGGCTTTGATGATGGCAGCACAAGCCCAGCGCAGGCGATTAGTGCTTACATTGAATCCAGCCAAATGGACCTTGGAGAAGGCGAACAATTTGTATTCATGAAGCGTCTAATACCAGATATGACGTTCCGTGACTCGTCAAACCCTACACCTAGTGCCACGATGACGCTGAAAGTGCGTAACTTCCCGGGTTCAAACTACTCTAACTCGAACAATGGTTCTGTTGCCAAAACAGCCAGTGTCCCGGTAGAGCAGTTCACAGACCAGATATTTGTTCGGCTTAGAGGTAGATCGTTCGCCTTCAGGATTGAAAGCGATGATACAGGCGTAGCATGGAGACTTGGCTCCCCGAGGGTTGAAGTAAGGCCAGACGGGAGAAGGTAATGTCCAGAAACCTTACCTTACCGTTCTTTCCAGTACCGCCTGAAGAGTACGATTATCAATATTTTGCAGAGTTAGTTCGAGCATACTCCACGTATCTTGAGCAAATACAAAACGCAGGTGAGGGCCGTAACACGTTTACAGTCTTTACTGCCTTGCAAACAGACGACAGTGGCCTAGAGTTAGGCGGCGTCTTTAACCATGGCGGCTATCTCAAGGTCGCTGAAATCAACACTCCACATGTTCGTGGCTCGCAAGGCACAGGGCAAGTTGGATATGTAACGGTGACAACATCATGAGTGATACTATTATTACAATGGCAAATGGGTCGAAATGGCGACCTTCAACAAGCACAGACACAGTTCATTGTGCTAACTGTGACAACGCGGTTGACACGCCAGAAGAGATTGCAAGCTACCCCGATGGCAACTGTCCACAGTGCAATAATTCTTGGACTGGCGGTGAAAAACGCAGTACAAGTATTCAAGTAACAATGCCTGAAGCTCTTTCTGGGTCTACACTCTAGTAATTTATGCCGACATTTGGTAACTTAATGGCAGTGATCACGAGGTTATAATATGCAAGACATGGCAAGGTACGGTAGAAACGGCGATACCATGATGGCTCACGTAGCTCCGGGCGAGATGGTTGTGCCTCAAGATGTGTTGCAGGAAAACCCCGAAGTAGCCCAAGGATTAGGTGTAGCGTTTCGTGATTCTGGCATGGACCCACTGCGCTATACAGTTGGTTCTGGATACAACAGCATCAACCCTGCAACTGGTGAGCCTGAGTTCTTTAGTATTAAGGACTTGTTTAAAAAGGGGCTAGACGTTGGTAAGAAGTTTCTTGGTAGCTCCGCAGGACAAGCTGTAACAACTCAAGTTTTGGGCGATCTTCTTCAAGGTCGCAAGCCAAGTCTACGTGATGCGCTCGTAAGCGGTGCCATCGGTGGTGGCCTTGGTGCTTTGTCAGGTGACACTTCATTGGCTCAAGCCTTTGGATTTGGAGATGTCGAGGGCGTACCTACTCGCCAGAAAGGTGCTGATCTATCTGCATTTGGCGGCAAAACAGGTGATGCTCTTACGGAAAAGCTAATTGAAAGCAAAACAAAAGGCATTGACCCCATATCAAGTGGCTACAAAGAAGGCTTGCTTGGTATCGGTGAGTTTTTTGGCCTTGATCCAAAAGACGGCATTGGTCGTATGTTGAACACAGAAGTAGGTGAGGCATTGGCAATGGGCCTTGGTTCTAAGCTGATGGACGCAATATTCCCGCCAGATGACACACCTTCAGCGGCTGATCTTGCAGCGGCACGAGCAAATCGCTCGTATAGTGAAATAATGGCTGATCCAGATAGAATTAAGTTAAGAACAGTGCGCCGACCAAGAGGAACCGCAGAGCAAATTGAGCGGTACTTTGAAGAGAACCCTAACCCGAACTCAAACTTTATTCAGTTGAACAAGGGTGGTCCAACATATTTCCCGCGCCGTGACGGTGGCATCATGCCGAGCGAAGGTTCTGGCACAAAAGATGATGTTCCTGCTATGCTAACGGCAGGCGAGTTCGTAATGACTCGTGATGCAGTCAAGGGCGCAGGCAACGGTGACGTTAATAGAGGCATCCAGAAAATGTATGGCATGATGGATAAACTGGAGGGCATGGCGTAATGGCTGATACAGTAACAGAATCCACGATAACGCAGGCGCGTCCGCAGTATATTCAAGACATAGATCAGGCACTTCTTGCCCGAATCTTTGGTACGCCCACGACTGAAGAAACGACTGATCCAGTAACTGGAGAAGTAATCCCTGTTGGAACGCTGATGGGCGGGATCATTGATGATCCTGAACTGTTTAACATTCCAGACTACGTTCAGGCAGGTGCTGATCCACTTCAGGCGGCTGTAACAGCTACACTTGGTGACGCAGAGCAACGCCAAGCGTTTATGGATCGTTACCTGCCGTACTTCCAAACTGAAGATGGCAAGCCACGCTATTTGCCAGAAGCAGGCACAGAGTTAGCAACTGGCGCAGCTAGTATTGAAAAAGCACTTACAGATTACTTCCCAGATGCGAAGACATATTTGCAAGAGGGCCGTGGCGATACAGGTGTAAAGAACATCTATGACACTGCGCTGTCAGGTGTTCGTAGCGATATTCAGCAAGGCACAGATACTTTTGACGCGCAAGGTCGTGGGCAAGCCTTACTAGGTGGTGCGCAAGAAGCCATTAAAGGTGGCCTCGGTCAATTTGCACCGCAAAGCCTAGACTCAGGCGGTCAGTTTGGCGCAGAAGGTGCCTTTGACCGCAGAACTGGTCGTGCATTTGAACTTGCTGAACAAGGCTTAGGTGGCTTTTATCCTCATAAAGTCACAGAGTTTATGGACCCCTACAAAGAGCAGGTCATTGATGCTGCCCTAAAAAAGATTGATCGTGAAGGTGCAAAGCGTCGTCAAGCAGGTGCCGCACAAGCGATTGGTGCAGGGGCTTTCGGCGGTTCTCGTGCAGGTGTTCAGGCCGCAGAGACTGAACGCGCCATTGAAGAAACAAAGCAGCAAACCGTTGCGAACCTTATGTCTCAAGGCTACGACAAGGCTATGGCAAACGCTATGGCGACTGACGAAGCCGAACGCAAACGTGCGCTACAAGCCTCTGGCCTAACTGGTGAGCTAGGTGCAAAGGGAACTATTCTTGAATCACAGGCGTTTGAAGATGCAGCGAAACGTGGTCTAGCAGCCGCAACTACCGAAGGCCAAATGAAGCAGAAAGCATATGAAGATGCCATGAAGCGTCAATTGGCTGGAGGTCAGGAGCTTGGTCGCTTAGGCACAACGCAGTTGGGCGCAGAAGCACAGGCATTTGAGTCTGGTGAAGATCGCATGCTGAAAGCGGCTGACATGTATCGTAGCATGGGTCTTTCAAGCGCAGAAGCGCAAGCAAGAGCGGCTGAAGACGAGAAAAAGCGCAGCCTAGAAGCAGGTCGATTGATGGGTGGCCTTGGTCAAACCTACGGTCAGATCGGCGGTGCGCAGGCAGACATCGGTCAGGCATATGGTCAGTTAGCAGGAACAGCGGCAGACATTGGTCGTGTGTTCGCAGGTATGTCTCCTGCCGATATGCAGTTCATGTACGAGCTAGGCGGCAAAGAGCGTCAATACGCTCAACAAGTCGAAGACTTCAAACGTCAGAATGAGCTATCGAAAACACAGCAAGCCTTGGCACCATACAGCTACGGTCAGACATTCGTGGCAGGATCGCCATCAGCATCTATGTATAGTCAATATACGCAGACACCGCAGACACAAGTAGACCCATTCATGCAGGGCGTTGGTACATATGCAACGATGCAGGGTCTAAACCAAATGGGATAAGAGGTTTATATGGCTAGAAGACCTATGACGCCGCTACAACGGTACGAGGAAGTAGCTCAACGCTATATGGACAACCCAAACCGAACAACTCCTCGTGGCGGTTTGGAAAGTTTGTTTGCCCTTGAAGGACCAGAAGCGGCGGGAATGTTTGCAAACATACCGAGCGCAAGAACACTTCCCGGTGGTCGTATGGCTGCGTTTTTAGATATGGCAGATGCGGGTCTTCCGCCTGATTTGCTTGAAAGCTATGCAGAACGAACAATGGATGACTCATTGTCTGTCCCACTTGAAGGTCTTTACGAAGACGAAGGTGGTTTCTTTGGCGGAACTGGCAACATTAAAACGCCATCAGGCCAGTCTTTTAGCTTTGGTGAGTCTGACCTTGGCGCGATGGAAAAAGCTCGTCGTGCTGTTCAAGACGCAGCAGTTCCGGGTCGCTTTGAGGGCGTAGGAAACTTGCGTCAACGTGAGATACTGGCAGACGAAGCGGCTCGCATTGAGGCTATGGATGATGACGCAGATGTATTTGCGGCAGACTCAGTTGATGAAATCGGTGAGTTGCTTGCGCAACTGGACGCGAAGCCTAAGCCCAAGCCTACCGTTGATGATCAAATGCCAACGCCTGAAGAAACTCTTCAAGCTGCCACTACAGGTGGACGTGGCACAACTGTTGAAAAGCCGGGCGAACGCGCAGCTTATATGAAGATGCAAGAGTCTTTGAAAAAAGGTTCAGAGAAAACCAACGCGGCTGAAGAGGCATTCACAGCAGCTATGGCTGATGTATCCAAGCCCAAGAAGGGCGAGTCCAAAGCGGATGCAATTGCTCGGTATAAGAAAGAGTTCCAAGAAGCTACAGGCATTGATGCAAGCGGTAAGATCGACAAGAGCCGTGCGCTTATGGCGTTTGGCTTGGCATTGATGCGCAACACAGCAGGTGGTAAAGGATTCTCTGGTGCGCTTGAAGCATTGAGTGGCGCAGGCGAAGCGGCAATGCCATATATCGACAAGGCAACTGCGGATGCGAAAGCTGCACAGCTTGCAGCAGGTCAATACGCATTGCAGCAACGTCGTGCAGATGTTGATGCGGCACTGGCTACAGCAAAAGCCGAACAAGATTTCATAAAAGAAAAATACCTGAAATGGTATGATCATGACTTGAAAATGAAAGAACAAGATGCCAAAGCCAATATAGATGCGCAGTTGGAAGTTCTGAAAGCTCAAGCAACTGGCGGTGACTATAGCAAGACTAAGGATCGCAAGTTTGTGGACGGTCAAGGGTCATCAGAGTCATGGAAAGTTCCATATGTTTACGATGCAAAAGACCCGAATGGCGGATTTTTCTTAAAGCCTGAAGCTGCAATCCGTAAGCACATTCAAGGTCGTGATGGCGTTGTTGATGCGCGTGAAACAATTGACGCGTTACGCACAGCGGCGACAGAGATTGCAGAGGGTGGCGGTACTGTAGAAGTCGCGTACCAAAAGCTACACTCTTTGATGAAAGCTATCGCTCCATCACAGTATTTGACTGGTGAGCCAACTAACGTTGAAGACTACAACTACGAAACGAAAAAACTGCTCAACCAATACAAGCGTTTCCTTACACAAGAGACTGGTAACGGCATTTCAAACAAAGACGTTGAAATGTGGACGGACGATTTGATGGGTAACATTGGTTTCTTTACAAACCTTGATGCCTCATTGAACGCGCTTGATGGTCTTGATCAAATCTTTGCCGCAAAGCAAAATGACTTTGACAATGCTCTTGAAGAGTTGCTTGATCCATCTAACCACCAAGCAGGAACTTATGATAAGATTCTTGAAAAGTATGGTACTTTTGAAGACCTGCAAGGATTAGGTTCACTTGTGTTTGTGGATGGTAAGCTAGTTAGGAAATAGTAATGCCTGAGATTCAGCTTGAAATTAGACCCGGCGAGTTCATTCCTTTTGAAATCAAAGGGGATAAACCAACGTATCCTGAGATGTTGCAAGCTGAACGTTTGATCAAGCAAATGGACAAACCAGTTTCTCCACTCGCTAGTAGAGATGAAACGCCAATCGACAGAGAGACTGGCATTCAAGAATCAAAGCTGCGCCGTCAGTTAGCTCGCGCCGAAACAGGCGGTGAAGAAGAAGCGGTTCTTTCCAAGTATGGGTTCCGTGAAGGCGATTATATCCGCGACAATCGCGGCAATCTTGCTTTAACACCAAGAGGTGCTGCGTTAATTGGCGTAGATACCGACAAGCCCATAGCAATTGATGAAAGCGGTTTCTCTCTTATGGACCTACAAGACTTTGTAGGTGCTGCGGGTGAAGAGATCGTTGGTGGTGTTGCAGGTGCACTTGCAGGTCAAGCAGCAATCCCTGTGCCGCTTCTAGGTGCGGTTATCGGTGCGGGACTTGGTACTGGTGCAGGTAAAGCTGTTGAGGAAACCACAGAGGCGTTACAGGGCGTACAGCGTCAGGAATTAGGCGACATCGGCGGTGACATCTTAACAGAAGCCGCTATCGGTGCTGCGGGTGAAGGTATCTTTGGTCTTGTTGCTAGAGGCTTTGGCGGGATAGCAGGTCGTGGACGTGTTGGTGCAAAGTTAACGCCGCAAGCGCAGCAAGAAGTCGCAGAAGCTATTGGCTCTAACTATAAACCATCTATCTCAGCTATGGGCGGTCCATCATTGATTGGTCGTCAGCAAGCAATGTCAGAAAAGGCGTTAGGTACATCTAAGCGTCTTAGAGACAATCACGATCAAATCATGGAAGACTTGGCAAAGCTCAGATCGTATGGTGCTGAAGGTGGCATGGACATTGATCGCACAGCGGCAGTTTTGACTAACGCTGTTAAGTCAGGCGACACCGCATTGCTGCAAGCTGAAAAGACTGCAACAAACAACCTAATCAAGCACATGGATGACATTGCGGTTCAAATGGGTAAAGCAGCGAACAAAGACACTGCTCTTAATACAGACATTCAAGGTGCATTTGTAAACGCGTTCAAAGCGTTTGATGATGAGGTGCAAAAGAAATATGCCAATATTGAAAACCTTACCAATAGCGCAATTGGTGATGCGGCACTGTTTAATACACGAGGCTTGAAGCAAAATGCTCAAGTTGAGTTAGATCGACTAACAGCCGCAGGCAGTGGCAATCTTGGCAAGTCTAGGCAAGCTGTTGAAGAGCTTATGAAGCTGCCAGACGATGCATCATTCACTCAAATCTATAAAGCCCGTAAGGCTTTGAATGATACTTGGATGGGCAACTATGGATCAGACAGCGTTAAGCTAATGAAGGACAAGTTCCTTGATAAGTTAGACGCGTTTATTTCTCCGCAAGCTGTTGAGAACGCATTTCGTCGCAAGACGTTCCGCGACATGATGGAGTCTGGTGCAGCCACGGCTGAAGACAAAGCATTAATGAAGACGGTTGCGAAAGAGATACCTAAAGTTCGTGACTTCTTTAGCAAGGGCATGGACAGCTTTGAAAAGGTATCGGGTGCAGCAAGTCTTAAAAGCCTGAACAATGCCGTTAAGGGTGGCAAAGAGCTAAACCCACAGGGCGCATACAACCGCTTAATTCGCAATGATAACCCAAAGCTGTTGCAAGATGCGAAATCTGTTTTAGAGCGTAACCTTGGCGAAGGTGCGTTTGAGGACATTCGCAATCGTGCCGCAGGTGAATGGTTGCGCAAAGCAATGCGTGAATCTGGATCAACTTTGGACTCCACGAGAAAGTTTAGTGGCAGCAAGTTCAAAGAAAAGCTGGAGGCGCTGGGCACAACATCCGATGAATTGTTCGGGTCACAAGCAAAAGAAGTCAAAAAGCTGGCTGATCAGCTAGATTCTTTGTCATTAACTCGGATTGATCAAAGCGTCATTGATGACTTTGTTGCATCTGGGGGAGATGAGGCTGGCGTCAATCTTCTTAAAAATGTTCGGGATATTATGAAAGAGAAGGCTGACTTTGATGCAGTTCAGGTCGCTCGCAAACTTCGTAGCGGTAACATCACATCAAGTGAAGCTGCCGATCTTCTCGCAAGTCCCTCTATGCGTGGCGATGACATCACGCAGCTAGGCAAGTTCTTCAAGGACAAGCCTGCGGAACGCGCAGAGTTGCAGTCATACTACATGCAGAGCCTGATTGGTGACTTCGAAGATACATTCCTAACAGACAAGAAAGCATTCAAGCTGTTATCTAAGCGGATCGAACAGGCTAAAAAGTCTGGTAAGATTGATGCACTGTTTGATCCAGAAGATGCAAAAGCCATTGGCTTGTTCGGTCAAAACATGAAGGTTCTTGGTGTATCTGCTGAAGGTGGTGATCTGGTTGCTGCTAACATTGCAGCAAGTCCACTAGAGAATTTAGGAACACTTGCTCGGCTTAGTGTCGTAGGTCGTGTGCTTTCCACAGGCCCGTTCTATACAACCTTTATGAAAAAGTATGGACCGCAGGCGGCAACGCAAAAAACTAAATCTGGAAAGATGCGAGTTTTCTTAGAAACGCTAAACGACGTTCTTGGTGCGGCGGCTCGTCAGCAAACTGCTCGTGGGATTGCAGGCGTTACGTCTTCATTAGGCTCAGAAGCAGAGCGTTTTGCAGAAGGATTAAGCGAGCAAATGGAGTCTCGTGTCCCGGCAGCGCCACAGATAACCCGAACAACTATTCCAGTTCCTGAAGTTGCCCCGGTAGATACCCCCAGCCTACCGCAAAGCTCCAGCATCCGCGAGCAAGCAAAGCAAAACCCAGCAGTGGCAGCGACACTACTGGGCGGACTTGGCAATATGGGACTACTCTAGTCTTCGATAACTGATGCGATACCGCCAATGCCAACTGCGGCA
>JAAOEI010000835.1_pt1 | contig 11586 bp, 14 predicted proteins | sample 7059261 | NCBI WGS metagenome assembly JAAOEI01 (sample SAMN14008812, study PRJNA610033) | viral metagenome | isolation source: viral particles filtered from seawater | place: China: Hangzhou Bay, Yangshan Deep Water Harbour | collected 2017-10-31
TCTTTCCAAAACTCTTTGTAATTTTTTTCTATTTCTTTTTTTCCCATAAGATTTCATCTTCGTTTTGCTTTTGGTTCCGTGGTACATAAATCCTCAAGGGTTATTAGTTTTAAGTAAGGGGGGTTATTTAAAACAAGTAAGGGTTATTGGTTTCAAGTAACCCTCATCTGCATTGAATTTCCCACAACAAATCCGTTGATCCTAACGTGGTTTGTTGACATTCGATTATCCGATAATCTCGACTATCGATAGTAAGGAAATCGTCGATAGTGTCCCTAGGATCGACACCAGACACAGGACGCAACAAAAAACGTTTATCAGACTCCAATATATAGCCATTGCTATTTTTCACCTCCGATGCACTATATTGTTTTTCCACGACCTTTATTGTTGATGTCGTGTCGGTTAATGCTTGTGCACCAGTCAGGGGGGTGTAAGCACCAGCCACCCGTTTGTTATAGGTTGCTGATTTCGTCAATGTCAGACCACCAACCAGAGTGTCAGCCATTAACGAGCTAATAATGGAGTCAACTGTTGAATTGATGCTCATTTACTTTTCCTCGTCTTTTTGTAAATGTCGGCATCGGCTTTCCTTGCACCTCCTTTCCCTGTGACGAAAGAACGGACTCGTCCTCTGGCCCATGCTTCCATCGATGCACCTGCTCTTGAACCAGAACTCAAATACGCCCCTTGCCCTCGTCGATAAACGGAAGCAAGTTGCGTATATGTGAACCGAGTTTTTTTCGCCAATCCTTGAAGATATTTCTTCGTCGTTGCGTTGATCGGTTTACGTCTTCTTTTTTGAGCCACGTTTTTTCTTTTTGATGGAATTTACACGGGCCTTACTTACGGCTTTGATGTCGATTGGTAATCCTTTTTTGTAACGTTCAGCCGTTCGTTTGATCTCGTTTGCTCTGGAACGTTTGTTCCTGGCACCAGAAAGATATTTCTTTGGCACTCCGAGCGATTTAGGAACCTTTTTGAATCGTCGTTTTTTAGCCATTTATCACCATTTCACTTTGTCAGCCCAATAAGCCGCGGACATTTTGCCCTTTGCGATCCATTTGGCGTGACGGGCTTTGAAGGATCTTCGACGTGCCTTCTGTCGATCAGTTTTTGGATTTTTACCAGCACCTTGAACCCCCTGTTGACCAAATCGAATCAATTTTATTTTCTCGCCTTCTTTTGCGAGTACCGCATGACTCTTTTTCGGGTGTTTGGGGGTCCGTTTAGGCTTGTTATATCCAGAAAATCGAACACCTTTGTAAACAATACTCATGCTCTTTGAAGCCTCCTTGATGCTCGCCAAGGGATCATGTATTGACGAATGCGGTGAATCGAATTTCCTGCAATTGTCTCCATCATTTTTTGATCCGATCTCTGTTGGTAACCAATGTTTACCGTGTTCGAAAGTGCGGATAATGATGTTTCGAATCTGGTTTCGATGGTGTCTGCATTCGAATCCACTCTGCGAACCGCCATCATGACGATTTCGCATTGTGCGTTCTTTATTCGGGTATCAATTTCGCTGGAAGGGTAAAGAGTGGCTTGATAATAAGAAATCCAGCCTAATTCTCTTGGGAATTCGAGAGCTTGATTACTGTCGGGTTTGTAACCTCTCCAATTCTCCAAAGTGTCGAGAGCGAGAGCCCCATCACGGAGATAAATCTCCTTGTGCGTATCGGACAATGCATCCCATGTGGCGTCAAAATTCTTTTTATGCTTTTCAAAATAAGTATTAGCCTCGGCTAATGAAGCATAAGAATCGGAATCCGAGCCACTAACGGTGGTAATAAGAGCCATTATTCCTCCTATACATTGAGAGAAGGTTTATATGCACTTAGCTCTTTTTTTTAGCGGTCGATTTCGACGCTTTTGAATCAGATGAAGAAGCAACAGGCTTTGATGTTTCAACGTCTGACCACATTTTGTGAATAACTGGATCGTAATCCCTAGCGTTGATGATCATCATCCCGCCTTTAGGATTTTGAACCTGAATTGTGGGTATTTCTGCCATTTGATTTCCTTTATGAAATTAGTAAAGAAGGGTGACGTTTCCCACCTAAGCGTTTTGTAGAGGAGCACCAAAACGTGGTGATCACCCTTCTTCGTCGTTTATCGATTAAACGTTTTCTTGAACTCTAACCGCTAAGTTTGGCTCAAGAGTTTTGACTCCATAAAGGATGTCCAGAGTGACTTTGACTTTGGCATTGTCATCGTCATACGCCATTCGACTACGGATGCTAAGACCCGTTTGATCGTCGGAGACTGTGGACATTCGAGCACCAGCGCCATCTCCAATTTCTGGGAGAGGTACAACAACGAGTCCGAAAGCATTTTCATGGAAAAGCATATTCGCATAAAAACTGTCGGAGTTGTCTGCGTTGGTTTCGGTAGTTGTTGCCGCGGTGGAAAAAGTTACCGCAGCTCCACTTGAATAATCCGCTACCAGAGCAGGGAAAATCGCCACGCTGGAATATGTTCCAGATGATGCGGTGTTTGTTGCGGTTACAACGTATCTTTGACTGTTTCCAGCGATCACAAATGAATCACCAGCAACGAGAGTTTCGGATCCGGTTCCATTCGATATTCCGATGGTTGTGTCGCCTTGCGATCCTGCACCAGTCAATGTCAAACCCGTTACATCTCCACCACCAACTGCGGTTCCTGAGGTGTGAGTTTGAACATTGTGAGATCGGAAGAATTCGATTCCGAATCTGGTTCCAAGGTGTCCTTTCATCAAGGCGTCTTGGTTTGCAGTTCCACCAACCAAAGTTGCGGAATGAAAATGCGTTGCACCGAGCAATGCTTGTTCAAAATTCGGTGTTACAGCCATGTGGATTTTGCCGTCGTCCATATCGACTTGAGCTCCAGCATTATCAACCAAACGTTTGCGTGGAATGGTGATATCCGAGACTGCATTAGGTGTTGAATCCACACCAACAAGCCAGGGGATGTCTGTGTAAAGAGACATTAAATCGGTATCCACTTGGTTTGCCAGAGCATAAGCCGCGGGTTGGATATGTTCGTCAACGACACGGGAACCAGCTTGTGTCAATTCTTTGTCGGTCAATGCAAATTTGACCTGATACCATTTATTGATGGTAATTGTTTGACTGGTTGTATAAGGATCGTTTGTTGAGGAACTAGGTGCAGAAGTTACCGAAAAATCGGAAGGTTTTCTGACCTGAATTGTTTCACCGAGACCATAAGAAGCACGTTCCGCTTCGTAGCCACGATAAACACGGTTTGCAATCCCGAGAGCATTCTGAACCAGAATTAATGCTTCGGCTGCGTAAAATGTAGGATTATAGGGAGAAAGTACATTAGCCATGAGGCATCCTTATGAATGAAGTTAATCACAAATAGATGCCTCCGGCACCGTACAAAGCAGGGGCAAAATGCCCTTGTCTGCACCGCAGACGGAAAGTATTTAAGAACTATTCGATTACCAGTTGTCGTCCAGTTCGTTCCGACTCTTCTTTCGCTCTTTTGTAGAGACTCAAGTTTTTGGCTTCTGCTTCTGACAATCTTATTGCCCCACCAGAACCCGAACTGAATTCATCTGCTGACCTTGCTCCACCACCAGTAGAGGGTTTCACAAATGAGGGATCATTCTGATAATCCACGATATAATCGTCAATGTAATCATTGATTCCATATATGTCAACACCATTTTTTGCAAAACGGATGTTTCCATCTCCATCTTTTGACACAACTCTACCAGCTTCGTCAACAGAAAAAGTGGTTTTTGCCCGATCCATCAATAACATTCGGGCCACATTCGTCAACATTGGCTTTTGATCCAACGCATCCTGAACGTTTCTATCGATCACGCTTTGATTTAATAAACGTTGTTTTGCTTCCAGTTCCCTTTGCGTGACCTCGATGTTCTCCTGCAATGCCCTAATTTGTTTTTCATGTTGCTTGGACATTTGCTCGGTTTGTTTTTTCATCAATTCGTCAAATTGACCCTTATCCATGAGTTTTTGATTCTCCATTTCTTCTTTGAATCTTATTGCCTCACGGGCCTGTTCAACATCCAGATCATCTAATTCTGACAATCTGGCTTGAATGGCTTCTTTTTCTTTCATCAATTTGATGTTGTTGTTGCGGAATTCGTCAACTCTGGATTTAGGTACATGACCATCCACTTTGAGGACAAAACGTCCGTCTTGTTCTTCGTAATGTTCTGCCAATCCTTCTGGAATGGCTTCTGAGGATTCAATCACCGATTGAAGCATAATACTCCTTTCTAATCGTCAATGACATCTGAGGCCACCATGCGGTGACCGTTAAAATGATTTTTGAGTTGGTTCATAAAATCCAACCCGTCAGTCGGGAAATATCTTTCTCCATTTTCACCGATGATTCCTTCCTGAATCATTTCGTTTACGAAAGGCTGGTGTGCTTTTAACTTGGAAAACACAACTTCGCCGTTTTCGTATTTCACAACAGTCCAGGTCATCAATTTTTGATGCTTTTTATCAAAAGTTTTTATGAGAACTCTTTTCATGCTTGGACGTTTCGTTTTCTTCGTTTTCGACGTTTTTTAGGTTTGGGACCTATTTCCTGCTTGGTTTTGATCGCAGAAGCAATCTCAGGAATTTGTTCTGGTTGATATGATGCAGGTTCAAAGCCTGAAAATCCCGATTCTCTTTCGGTTACAGTAAATGGCTTACCAACTAAATCTCTACCAGCACCCATTTTTCTTAAAACGGAATCTCGTTCTCTTTGTCGTTCAAAATAAGATCCAGGACCCATTTTAACTTCCCCAGGTCTCATAGGATCAAAATGTGTTTTGTATTGGACAAGTTGACGGACTCGATCAAACATCAAATCAAGCGTTTTTCCTTGTCCTAAACTGTCGGTATCAAGCTCCAAAGGATTTAATCTGGATCGTATTTGTTGCTCCCGATCAAGGAAATTCTCCAATTTGTTCATCCAAAAAGGCGATATTTCTTGGTCTTGGAATATTTTTTTCACTTCTGGATTTCGTACCAAATTCCCCATGGAAACTTCAAATTGCGGTAACGACAATCCGTTATCAATCAACGATATTTCAACATCTGAAATGTCCAAACGAAGATTTTGATCTGTTAAATATTCTCCGTAATCACCACCAAAATTCGTTTTTCCTCTGTAACCTTTCACTTGATCAAAAATGCGGTCAATAGGATCGATATTATTCTCGTTCCATTCACGAACTTGCCCGTTCCATTCGTCCTGTGTCAAAAGTTTTTTGGTTTGTGCTGGTGTCAATTCAAGGTCTGTATCATTGTCTATGATTCGACTTTTATATTTGACCATCCAGTTTCCATTATGACGATCCATGTTGAAAAGAATGTAATCAAACAAGTTCATTCCTTCCAACGTTTGACGATCAGTTTTTGAAATCCAATCTAAATCGGTACCTTTCAAGGATGGGTTTTCGGTTACAACGTCAAAGCCCTCAACGAATTTTTGTGCAGAACCAATGTTCCCTTCGATTTGTTTGATTCCTGTGGTCGGGACTAGATTTAAACCTAATTCTTCGTCGATGATTGAAGCGGCCACCTCCCTGCGATAATACGTTCCACCAGGAACACCAACTCTTAAATCTCCTGTTTCGCCCGTTCTTGGTTTAAAAACGATCTGGAAATCATTTTTCAATAACTCCGTTTTGTTGATCCCTTCAGCCATGAAACCCGTCCCATATCCTGAAACCTTTGTTTTCTCGATATGTTCACGTTCCAGTTGCGTTGGAGATTTGGGTAATGTATCTGGAACAGAAGGCTTGGTAATGACAGGGGTTGGTAATCCACCTCTAGGACGAATATCATCCAGCGAAATACCAGGTTCTTGTAAAATGTTTCGACGGAACGAATCGTATATTTCTGCCCGAATTGGTTTTCTGGTGATTGCGTATGGCAAACCATCCGAAGGTGCATCAACCAATTGCATCAATTCTCGCAATGTCCTGACTTTCCCTTGTTCATCGGTTAAATCACGCAATGAAAGTTTACCTTCATTGAACAATTCTGTTTTCTTTTTGCCACCGATGACCTGACGTTGAAATTCAGGAGGTTTTGTTTTGAGCCAATCTTCCATAGATCGCATGGCTGGTTGGGGTCCATCCATACTGGCTCTCATGCTTTGAGGGATTTCGATTCCTGCTTCTCTGGCTTGTTTTTCGAGCCGTTCCAGTTCGACCATGACGGGAATATGCGTTGAACGACAGTTCCAATGCCTTGGCGTGGGAAGATATATTTTGTTGTGACCCACAGGACTATGCGATTTCTGAGTCCAGCGTAAATTGTCGTAAGATGCACACAATGGCGTTGTCCTTGAGTCCAAAGTTGCCACCGATTCCACCTGATCCACAATATCGTCGTTCTGTTCATAGATGCGATCACGAACCCGACCCGAGAGTGTTTGAATCGCCGTACGGACCAACGCATCAGCCTCACGCTTTGAGACATCGACGATACCACCCACTCTTTCATAAATTCTCCTTTTTTGACCATTGACGATAACTTGTTGCCATTTTCCCGTCGCTTTACCGATGATCCGTCGTCGTATTTCACCGATTCCTTCACCTTCTGCGAATCCGAGTTGAATTTGCGTAATAATGCGGTTTTGAGTGTTGTCCTTTTGACGATCCCACCAACCAGAGGCTAATGAGCCTCGGATAATCGAGGTATCGACAAGGGTTTGAACGGCATTTTGCGTTAAAACAACGTTGAATAAGGGCATTCGAATTGCTGAATTCATCAAATCCACTTGATCTAACGCTTCCATGCTAACGAAATCGGTCAAAAATTCTTTGGAGTCCTTGGCGATTTCAGAATAATTCGAATCAATGGTTTCTCGGATTTGAGATAACATTGCGTTTAAACGTGCCTCTCGGTTGACACCAGCAATGGGACCTTGATATTGCAATCCACGACCTTCCATTTGGGTCAAAATGTCTTGCTCCATAACCTGCAAAAATCCTAGAACTCTGCGTTTCATAGCAGATTCCATGTGTTTGAGACTTATGGCGTGGGTGTAATAGTGATCCTCAAAGGATTCAACGAGAATGTTCATTATGCTTGGGCCATGAGATCGTTGTGGTTGTCAATTGCATATTGTTCGGCATCAACCTTTGAATCGAACGTGGAGACAATGTTTCCTTTGACGTCTGCAACACCATAAACTCCGTCTTCTTGTTCAATAACGTGACTTCTGGGGTCCATGGTGTGCGTTTCTGACTCTTTTTGTTCTGGTGGTCCTGCATTCATGGCGATCAATTCCTGTTCGTCCTCGAATGTCCGATCATCTGGATAAAATTCCAGCAATTTGCGTTGATAAAATGCAGTTTCCTTCGAAATCACACCCATCATTTCTGCTTCCGTAATGGCTTTGATGTCAGTCGGATCCCAACGTTCATTTGTGAAATCACGGTTCAAAGACACTTCGATTTTTTCACTCCAACCCATCCATCTGGAAACGTAGCTCAACATTTGTTCGGAGGCTTGTTCAATTGTGTCGCAAATGGTTTCAAGAGCAGAGGTTTCAGATGCCGTGCGTATTCGTGCAGTTTCAGCAGATTCCACTTGTCTCCTTTGTCGTTGCACCAATGAACCACCAATTGATGCCATAACCGCCATTTTCTCTGCCATTGCTTCTTTCAACGATTCCGTCCCACGACCAGAAAATTCAAGAAGACCGAGTTTGGCGTTTTCGTTTCGAATGGCTTTGAAATTCAACGGACCTAACGTATCCAATGCTTCGTCTTCGTCCAAGCCTGTTCCGTATGGAGTTGGAACGGCAAGCATGTGGAGGCATTGTTCGTAATCAGCAGAATTGCGGTAATGAGCAATATTGATGGATGCGAGGTCAAACAAAGGTGGCTTCTCACACATGGGCGAGATGTCGCTGGAATTGATGAAGGTGAACGGAATGAAATCGAGTGGTGATCCGTTTTGTGTGGGTTCCACTTCATCGTAAACTAGCAAATCACCCTCATGCATTCGGTAAACGATTTGGGTGTAACGTCCTTCTTCGTTAATCATCAAATGCCGATATTGTTTGACGATCTGCTGGACGTAATTCCCATCATCATCCATTTTTGAATCCACCGGATATTCGCACAAAGTAACGTGGGTCAAACCCATGTCATCTTGTTTCCAGTTTGTGATGTCCTCGGCTTTGTAGATCGCAATGTATGGGTCTCCACCCTCTCGATCAATGTCCACCAGTACACCAACCCTTCCAACTGTTAAAACTTCACGGAGCAGGGTTTTGATTGCTCCATTCAACGTTTGGCGTTGTTTCGTGATTTCGGTTTTGCCCCATTGAAGGAGGTTATCATCCATTTCAAATTGCGGAGATTTGTAAAAAACTTGTCCTGTTCGTCCGTTGACAACGGTTGAAACGACTGGATGAAAAACCGCTCTGGCTATGTAATTTTCATAATCACGACCTTCTTGCCCTCCGAGACGGGGTAAATATTCCTCTCGGTGTTCTATTGATTTTATGGCACGTTCACCATCGTATGCATCACGGCAAGTGATCCATTGGATGTAACGGTCGTCGTATGACGGATGAGTGCTGAGAATGGCTTCGTCGTAATTCATTAGAGTCCTTGCAATCTGGTGTGGCTGATCGTGGAAGAGGTTTTCATGATCCTATAACGGCACGCATCGGCTGCATGATCTTCAGCGTTGGTGTCAGCATCGTCGAGGTCCCTGTTATCTCTCGGTAACGTAGGAACCGTTCTGATGAAATGACGGCAATTTTCGAAGACGAACATTCCTGCTTCTTCCATGTTTTCATCAAGCGAGGCTTTCAATAGCCTTCGCATTCTTTCCCAGCCAGATTTGCGGGTATTATTGGCTCGTTCCCATCGACATCCAGATCGACCCATTTCATCGGCAATTGATGTTCCGTTTTCCGATGCAAAAATAGCTGGGTCTGCGGGTCCAGGGTACGCATAAACGTCCATATCATTTTCAATTTTGCGGATACCACGGGCGACTTCAGAAGCAATCATTCTAATCCCTTCATTCGGTTTGCCGTTGCACCCGTACCACTCTGCAATGTGGAATAAAGTACCTCTCGGATAGTAGTTACCGTTCGGCATAATTTCTCCGTCAGATTCAGCCCACCATTGAACCGAAAATGGGCGTGTTGAACCCCAATCGAAGGATCGGTCAATTCTCCATGATTCTGGAATGTCAAACGGCTCAATAACGTGCGTTTTGGTTCTCCAGAGATCATCGAACATACCTCCTGCAACAATGTTCCAATCTCCGTCAAGCCACGCTTTAACCAGCCACTCAGGACCCGAATTGCGTAATCTGTCGGCATAAGTTGGATCAGCATCCGCAAGAATGAGATTGTCGGAGAGTTTTGCAGGGATGAAACATCTTGTGCTTCCGTATTCATCTTCGATGAGCGTAAGAGGTGGGGCTGGATCAACGAACCGAGATTTAACCCAGTTGTGTCCGACACCTCCCGGATTGCCAGTACTGACCATTCTGGTTGGGATCCCTTCTGCGGATCGCAAGTTACCTTTGAGTTTGTCGTAGGTCGTTTGAAGGGGCCATGATTCCAGTTGGTCGAGTCCGATCCATGAATATTCGTGTCCGAGGTATCGATTAACGGTATCGTCTCTATCCAAGTATCGCATTTTGAGGTTGGAACCGTTCTCAAACTGCCACATTCGGTTGTTTGCTTTCCATACGGCTCCAAGCATCGGATAAATGGTTTTTGACTTGTCCTGCAAATCCTCAAGTTCTGGATAGGTACGTCGGAATAATATTCCTTTTGCTCTAGGGTATTGGAACGCATGAGACGCAAAATCGAGAAGAATCCCGAATGATTTACCACCGCCTCTTGCTCCTCCGTAAAATATTTCATCGGCAGGGCAGGCAAGGAGTTGTGATTGAGGCCCAGGTTGCGTCCGTATAAGAAGTTTCTCACTCAATTCACCTCTGATGGGTCTGGTAAGGCTTCAACTTTTGGATTAACGATTTTTGTTTTCCATTCATCTACCGACATTTTTTCGACGGGTACGAATTGGACTTGCACAGAGCCGTTTACATTCGCTTCCAAGCGATCTTTACGACCCCAGCGTTCAGGAAATCGACGTTCAAGGAGCCATGCTTTTGATTGCCAGGAATCGTCTTGAACGATGGTTTGGATAAATCGAGCCTCGGCAACCGACTCCGCTTCTTTTACCGCATCCCATAAATCCCGAAATAAACCTTTTTGTTCGTGTTCACCTTTTTCGAGCCATCGGTAAAAAGTTGTAGTTCCGATATGGCACATGGCACAGGCTTGAGCGTGGTAATTTCCGTTGGCAATAAAGCCAGAGAGTCGATTTATGAGTTCCTTGTTGAGTTTGAGTTTCATCTGCAATTCAAATTAAATTACATCATTCATTGGATGCGATGAATTTCTTCAATGCATCGATCATCCGTTTTCTTTTTTTAAGACTTTGCGGGAGCCATTTTTGTTGCGTTTGATGTAACTCGTCCCAGTTTGAGTTCCGAACCTTATCTTTGAGTTCAAGATAATCGGAGACGTAGAAAAAATCGTCGAATTCGATTCCTGATCTTTTGATGGTGTGTTTGCAATGGATGTCAAAAAACTGCACCACATTGCAGAAAAGGCATTCATAGAATCGATTAGCGAGGTGGTTATAAACTTCGTGGGTATATTCATCCTCGATATAAAGCGAATAGCGGAATTTGTTTAGGACTTCGTGCCCTTGTTTCCATTGGAGTGGTTCAATGAAATTGGGTCGGCATCCGATGTGGTGATATTTTTTAAAGTTTTTGATACTGGTGGAGAGGTAAAAAGGCTTTTGAAGGTATCTAGCAAAATACTTGGAACGATCTTTTCTGAACGTGCCGTAATAAATGAGGTCGTATTTTTTAGGTGTGAGAGGATTTGGTTCCCTTGCAAGGAGCAAATTGAGGTCGAAGGTATGATATGATTCCACCCTTTTAAAATTGTGGGATTTATCTTTTTTCTCGAAATTGCAAATGGCTTTGGCTTGTCGTGGATCTGGCCAACCAGTATTGAGGGGCCACATGATGTCGTATTCATTCGTGAGCCAATAAACCTGAGCATCTGGATTATTGACACAATAATGGAGCCATTCTTTGTGAGGCATATAATGGCTTCCGTAGGCGAGAATGATGTGGTCGTATTTTTTATTCCAATTTCGTTTGAAATCTTTCCGAGTTTGGATGAGGTCAGCACCCAATTCTTTACCGAGGATGTAGGAATTGCGTAGGTGGGCATTTGCTGATTTGTAGGAATGCCAGTAATTTTCAAGAATACAGATGTCCGACATTATGATTGGATCATGTCCATGAGTTCGGATGCTTGAATACTCATTCCTGTGACATCCAGACAATCACGGAGTTTTTCCAATTCAGCCATGTTTTCGCATTTCACCTGAAAATTGACTTCCACGTTAAAATTCTCGTGGACTTCAATATCATCCTTTGTTTTCCATTCATCATCGTCGTTCATGAAAAAATGACGGAATTGACTCATATCGATGTCAGGAAACTCAAAGTTATCTAAATCCAACGGCTCAATTTTGTA